>TARA_B110000090_G_scaffold35021_1_pt1 | contig 16554 bp, 7 predicted proteins | sample TARA_B110000090 | Tara Oceans TARA_B110000090 (sample SAMEA4397239) | marine metagenome | biome: Polar Biome; feature: [SRF] surface water layer (ENVO:00010504); material: water (ENVO:00002006), including particulate matter (ENVO:01000060) such as... | depth 5 m
AGTAAAGTTGTATTTATGGAAACTAAACGTATTAGTAGTAAAGAAATTATTGCCTATTTAAATGAAAAATTCCCTGCGTGTTTTTCTATTGAAGGTGTTGCAAAACCATTGAAAATCGGAATATTTCAAGAATTAGCAATTAAACTTGCTGAAGATGAAAAAGTAAGCAAAACCCGGTTACGGCAAGCTCTTAGGCATTATACCAGTAGCTGGCGTTACTTAAAGTCAATTAAATCAGGTAGTTTTAGAGTTGATTTAGCGGGCGAAAATGCAGAAGTTATTGACGATGCTCAAGCAGAGTATGCTTTAAAAACGCTAAAAGAAAGCCAAGAAAAATTTGGTAACAAAAAGCCTGCTGACAAAAATAGTCAAAAACAGTATAAAGGGACTAACAAAGTTTCTGATAAAACGAACAGTAAAATAAACCCAGCAGATACTGAAAAACGTAAAGCGAAGTTTAAGTCAGTTAAATCAACTAATACAACCCAGACTACAATCGTTAACAAAGAAGTTAAGCCACTTGAAGCCGTTAAGTCCTCGGCAATTAACGTTAGTCAAAAAGTAAGAGTTAAATTAGGTAATGCACCTATGAAAGCAACTATTACTGAAATTTCAGGGAAGGATATTAGTGTTCAACTCGATTCTGGCATGGTCGTTAAAACGCAGATCCAAAATATATATTCTGAATGATATGGAGTAAATGCATGCAAAAAATTTGTCGTATCGCGCTTGCCGTTTCTTTTTCTCTTGCAAGTATTTCATTATTTGCTTTCGATAGCGCTGATACACTTCAGTCTCTTCCCGTTCTTGAACCAGAAAGTCAGCACACTACTGCCAGTAAGCGCATATCGGCAAGATTTACTCGTGACCATTATAAATTAATCAAAATCAATGATGCTTTATCTCAAAAAGTGTTTGATCGTTTTATTAAGCAACTCGATTATGCAAGAAACGTTTTTTTAGCTTCAGATATTGAGAATATTAAAAAATATCGTGATCAATTTGATACTGTTATTACCCGAGGTAAATTATCTGTTGCTTATGATATTTACAATTTGAATTTACAACGTCGATTGCAGCGATATCAATATGCTTTAAGTTTATTGGGTTTAGATGTAAAAGAAGGTGAAGTACAAATAAGTCCTTTCGATTTTACTACAAATGACGTTTATAATTACGATCGTGAAAATGCCCCTTGGTCTGCAAGTGAAGCTGAACTTAATGAACTATGGCGATTAAAAGTTAAATCTGATTCATTAAATTTAACGCTTACTGGAAAAAAGTGGCCCAAAGTAAAAGAGATTTTAGGTAAACGTTATAAATATGCAATAAAACGATTAAGTCAAAGTGAAAGTGAAGACGTTTTTCAAACGTTGATGAATAGCTTTGCTCGTGTTGTCGAGCCTCATACTTCTTATTTATCGCCGCGTAATGCTGAGCGTTTCCAAATGGAAATGAATTTATCCCTTGAGGGAATTGGCGCGGTGTTGAGAGCAGAAGAAGATTACACCGTTATTCAAAGTGTTGTCTCTGGCGGCCCAGCAGATAAATCAAAAGAATTAAAAGCTAAAGATCGTATCGTTGGTGTATCTCAAGCTAACAAAGAATTTGTTGATGTTATTGGTTGGCGCTTAGATGATGTAGTCGATCTAATTAAAGGCCCGAAAGGGACACAAGTTAGATTACAAGTATTGTCAGGTGAGTCAGAAAATGATTCTAGCGTAAAAGTCGTTGCTATTATTCGTGATACTATCGTTTTAGAAGACAGAGCGGCAAAGTCTGAAATTTATTATGAGACACCTGGTGATGAAAATAGTAAAAAACTTGGCGTGATTAATATTCCAAGTTTTTATAATAAACTCTCTCGCGATGTTAAAAAAGAAATTGATAAGCTCAAAGCTGAAAATGTTGAAGGTATCATTGTTGACCTTCGTGGCAATGGTGGTGGTTCTCTACCAGAAGCGACATTACTAACAGGCTTATTTATTGAAAAAGGCCCTGTTGTTCAAATTAGAGACGGCGCTAACCGTGTTCAAGTGAATAGTGATAAAGACGGTTACAGTGCTTATTCTGGACCTTTGACTGTGATGGTTGACCGTTATAGTGCTTCGGCTTCCGAAATATTTGCGGCTGCAATTCAAGATTATGGCCGAGGTGTTATTGTTGGTGAACATACCTTTGGTAAAGGTACTGTTCAGCAACACCGTGGTTTAGGCCGAGTCTACGATCTCTATGAAAATCCATTAGGTAGTATTCAATTTACTATCGCTAAATTTTACCGTATTAATGGTGGTAGCACCCAACATCGTGGTGTATTGCCAGATATCTCTTTTCCAACGGCTGTTAACCCTGACGACTGGGGTGAGAGTAAAGAAGAAAACGCTTTGCCTTGGGATCAGATCGCTAAGGCTCCTTATACGATGTTAAGTGACTTAACGACCGACTTATCTTATTTAGACACCCTGCATCAAGCTCGTATTAAAACCAATAGTGAATTTAATTACTTATTAGAGGATATTGGTCTCTACAAAGCAGAGAAAGACGATAAAACAATTTCTCTAAATATAGAGACTCGAAAAGCAAAACGCGAAGAACGAAAAGTTAAACAGTTGGTTAGGGCTAATGAACGTTTAGTTAATATTGGCAAAGAAATAATCACATCAATTGATGATTTGCCTGAAGAATTAGAAGAGTTAGATCCTTTCTTAGATGAAACCGCTCAAATTACTTTTGATTTGGTGACCTTGAGTAAGGTTGCAAAAAAATAAGAATTGAATTTGTATAAAAGAACCGCTTTATTGGCGGTTTTTTTATGTGAAACTAATTTTATATTCGTTAAATACTATTATGGTTATATTCATACTTAGTGAATAGTTATTTAATGATGATAATTTCAATGCTACTTTGTTCACGTTAATCATAAAAATATAACTTGCATTATTGTTAAACTCAGCGCATTTTGTTACGAAAAACAATGCAGGGCTTTCTTTATCAGACCCTTAATAAAAAGGTAGTAATGTAATAATGACAAAATTGAGTGAGCCTAAGTCACCGAGTATGATTGATTCATTCATACCTCTTATTTCGCTAATTATCATGTTAGCAACAGCCGTCACTTATTTTGGTGATAACTCGTCTTACGGACCCAATCAGATTGCACTACTATTAGCGATGGGAATCGCAATTATTATTGGTCTTAAAAATGGTCATGCGTGGGAAGCCATAGAAAAAGCGATAATTAATGGTATTTCTATATCATTAGGCGCAATCTTAATTTTATTAACTGTCGGAGCTTTGATCGGTACTTGGTTATTATCCGGTACTGTACCAACAATGGTTTATTATGGTTTACAAATTATTGATCCCAGTTGGTTTTATGCTGCCGCTTGTATAGTTTGTGGCATCGTTGCAATGAGTATTGGTAGCTCTTGGACAACAGCTGCCACTGTAGGTGTTGCCTTTATCGGTATCAGTAATGGCCTTGAAATGTCAACATCTGTAACTGCTGGTGCCGTAATCTCTGGTGCCTATTTTGGCGATAAATTATCACCACTCTCAGAAACAACAAATCTTGCTCCCGCGGTTGCTGGTAGCGAATTGTTTTCTCATATTCGTTATATGTTATTTACAACAGTTCCTTCAATTTCTATCGCTTTGGTATTATTTCTAATTATTGGTTTTGACCATTCATCTACCGGTAACGGTAATACCGATAGTATTAATAATCTAACAGAGACTTTAGAGGCTACTTATAATATTACTGTCTTAAATCTAATCCCTTTACTTGTTCTACTCTTTTTAGCATTTAAGAAAATGCCTGCATTTCCAGCTGTTGCTATCGGAGCTATTGTTGGCGCTGTATGGGCAGGGATTTTTCAACAAGAATTAATTTTAACCATGGCCTCAGAAGTAGCACAGAGTACCGCTTATGATAACGCTATCGGTCAAGGACTCGATACACAAGTCGCTCTTTCTGCTGGCGTAGCCGCTTCGGCTTTAGCTATTGATAACTTTTTATCCTCTAACTTAACGGTTATTTGGACCTCATTCTTTGATGGTGTTGTAGTCAATACTGGCAATAGTGAAATAGATCAATTACTAAGTCGGGGTGGTATGTCAGGTATGCTTAATACTATCTGGTTAGTGATATGTGCCTTAAGTTTTGGTGCCGTATTAGAACACATTGGTATGTTAAGAAAGTTTGTCAACGCCATCTTAAAGACCGCCAAATCAACAGGGAGCTTAATTGCCAGTACTGTTGTGACATGTATAGGTACAAACCTAATCACAGCGGATCAATATATAGCCATTGTTATGCCGGGTAGGATGTACAAAGAAGAGTATCAGCGTAGAGGTTTAGACCCTGTTGTTTTAAGCCGAACCCTAGAAGACTCAGGAACGATTACTTCACCGTTAGTTCCTTGGAATACTTGTGGTGCATTCATGTTTGGTGCCTTAGCATTAACCTCTTATGATTATATTTTTTATTGTTTCTTTAACTTAATTAATCCAGTGATAGCGGTCATATATGGTTTTATTGGTTACAAGATAAAAAAAATATCGCCTACGAGTTAACTTTGAATAATAAGTAACTATTCAAAAAGGCCTGCTTAGATTGATAATCTTCAGGCCTTTTTATTTAGTGACTTTATTTAGTATAATTAAACGAGTAACACCTTGTATTAATAATTAATAAATGTGGACATTTTATGACAGACTTTAAAACACTTTATCTTGCCGATTACCAATCTCCTAACTATCTCATTAAAGCCGTTGATTTAACATTTGAGCTGTCAAGTAATAAAACATTAATTACTAGTGTATTGTTAATTGAAAGGCAGAGTAATGAATATCGACCATTAATCTTAAATGGTGAGCAGTTAACACTTATTAGTATTGCGTTGAATGACGATAAAATGCCAGCAGAGCATTATATCGTCAATGAACATTCTCTTGAGGTGATGACCGAACAAAAGTCATTTACCTTGACGATAGTGACTGAAGTCAATCCTGAGGAGAACACTTCTCTTGAGGGCTTATATAAATCAGGTGATGCATTTTGTACTCAGTGCGAGGCGGAAGGCTTTAGACGGATGACTTATTATCTTGATCGCCCTGATGTGATGGCAATATTTACTTGTAAAATAATTGCCAATAAAAAACAGTTCCCTTCTTTATTATCTAACGGCAACAAAATTGACTCTGGAAATTTAGCTAATGGCTTACACTTTGTAAAGTGGCATGACCCTTTTCCAAAACCTTGCTACCTATTTGCTTTAGTTGCTGGGAGTTTTGATGTACTCAGTGATACATATACTACTCTTTCAGGGAGAGAGGTAGCTCTTGAGATCTATGTTGATAAAGGTAATTTACATAAAGCTAACCATGCTATGGCTTCGTTGATAAGTTCAATGGATTGGGATGAAACTACATTTAATCTTGAATATGATCTTGATATTTATATGATTGTTGCTGTTGATTTTTTTAATATGGGCGCGATGGAAAATAAAGGATTGAATGTATTTAACAGTAAGTTTGTCTTGGCAGATCAACATAGTGCAACAGATACTGATTACTTTAATATTGAAGCTGTTATTGGTCATGAATACTTTCATAATTGGACGGGTAACAGAGTAACGTGTCGGGATTGGTTTCAGTTAAGCTTAAAAGAAGGGCTGACAGTTTTTCGAGATCAACAATTTAGTGCTGATATGAACAGTGCAATAGTCACTCGAATTAAAAATGTCCGCCATCTAAGATCGTTACAGTTTTCTGAAGACGCCGGGCCTATGTCGCACCCGATTAGACCAGAGCAAGTCATCGAAATGAATAACTTCTATACTATGACCGTTTATGAAAAAGGTGCAGAAGTTATTCGTATGATCTATACGTTACTTGGAGAAAGAAGTTTTAAAGCAGGTATAGCGTTATATTTTGAACGTTTTGATGGACAAGCGGTTACTTGTGAGGATTTTGTTGATGCTATGGCTGACGCCTCTCAGATTGATTTAACTCAGTTCAAGTTATGGTACAGCCAAGCAGGTACTCCTTTCTTAACTGTTAAGCAGTCATTTGATCGTCAGACTGAACAATATTCAGTGACTATTGGCCAAAAAAATCAAGAGAAAGCACCACTGCATATCCCAATAAAAATTGAATTAATTGACCAACAAACTAGTTCCAGTACAACTCATTTACTGGAACTTACAGAAAAACAACAGACTTGGGTATTTGAAGAATATAAGGTGATGCCAACACTTGCCTTTTTAGCAGGCTTCTCTGCGCCAGTTAAAGTTGACTTTTCTCAGGGGGATGATGAGTTAGCTATCATTATGTCAGATGCTACCGATGGTTTTTGCCGTTGGGACGCCGGACATAAGTTAATGACTAATTATATTAAGCAGTTAACTAAAAATATTAATAGTCATTTACCTGATGAAATTATTGATACCTTCAGAACTATTTTGACGCAAAATGACGGTAAGATTGACCATGCTTTTATTGCTGAGCAATTAACACTTCCAAATTTTGAAGAAGTGGCTGACCTTATTAATGAGGTCGATCCCCTTGCTCTGTTAATGGCTATTGATAAGTTAAAGCAATTTTTAGCTTTGGGACTTAAAGAGGAGTTGTGGGCCAAATACCAACAGTGCCAGCAATCTATCGATAATAGTGAGCGTCAAGTGGCTAACCGAGCATTAAAAAACATTTGTTTATCTTACCTTTGTTTATTACCTGACCACCTAGAGCTCATTGACCAACAATTTAATAATGCAACTAACATGACTGATACCTTGGCAGCACTGCATTGTTCAGCGGCTAACAACGTTAGTGGCTTCAAAGAGCAGATGAGTATTTTTGCTGATAAATGGCACGATACTACTTTAGTTATGGATAAGTGGTTTATATTAAATGCCAGTTTGTCGAGTGAGCATATATTTACTCATTTGGAAGAGTTGTTACTTCACCCTTTATTTAGTTTGAAAAACCCTAATAGAGCACGCTCTCTAATTGGTGCCTTTACCGCCCATAATCATAAATACTTCCATTGTATTACCGGCAGAGGTTATCAATTTCTAGCCAAACAAATCGCTTTGCTTAATACCATCAACCCACAGGTTGCTTCTCGACTCATTACTCCTTTGATTCAGTTTAAAGGGCTAGATAAGCGTCACCAAGCTCTAATGAAGACAGAATTAGTCAAATTAAGATCGTTGGACAACCTGTCAAAAGATTTAGCCGAAAAACTTGACGCGGCCATTTCATAGGATTTGTATTGTATTAATGAAATATTATTTTTTTATCGATATATCACCTGCTCAATATCTGCCTTATTATCAAGGGCAGATTAAGTCAATCGTTACGACTACAACAACAGGGTTAAAAGTTCAGTTTCCTGCTATGCACTTAAGAAAATACTTAACATCGGCAGGCATTCGTGGTGAATTTTGCTTAGAAACTAAAAGTAATAAATTTTCCTCATTAATTAAACTATCAAAATAGGGTAATAGATTTAAAAATACTCGCTTATTTTTATTTATGGTCTGTTCACCGTTATTTAAGTGCTACTGGAACTGTGAAAAATCAATATTAATAACAAGTATTATTTTATAGCTTGGTGTTAGCACCATTTTTCATTAGCACTTAAAGTTCAAATAGAGATGAAAGTATTGCTGACCTGTATGTTTTAGTTAGCTGATGGCTGCTGTCCTTTTATACTGAGATTGTTATGGCTTAAAGAAAGAAGTACGCCTGTAATGTTTTTAAAACGATAAAATAAATATATTCACGCCATGAATTTACTTTAGACTCACTTTAATAAAGTCATGGCAAGCTTACATTCATCGAGTCGCCTTATTTTAATGACATTTCAGGCTGATATTGGCTGTTTTCTTGTAATAAAACTAACCTTTAACGCTTGATTAACAACTTTATTCATAAATATGTAATTTTAGAGTCAAAAAATAATTATTTTGTAAAAATCCTCCTTTAGTATTCTGCATAATTAAACAGCCATACAGCCTTAATAAGGTGTTCTATTTAGGATGGGTGAATATTTAATTGATTTCTATTCAGCTTTGATATTTTAACTACGCCTAACTTCGTATTTGTAATAAAATAACACTCGCAATCCCTTAGATTTATTAATAAAATCACCATAAATTATATTTTCGTATTTCTTAAATAGCAAATAATAAAAATCAAACAAGGTATACGAAAAACACAACAAGTTATTAAATTTGACTCTTCTAAATAAGAGAAAAGGAAAACAGCATGGCGTTAGTTGAAGGTTCACCCTCGGTGATACTCAAAAGTGTTGCAAAATTGATACAGCAAAAAGTTCCAACAAAAACAGCCCATTTACTTGAACAATTTTCAAATTTACTTTACGGCAATATTTCAAGCTTAGATTTAGAACATCGCAACGAAAGTGATATGTATGGTGCCACTTTAAGTTTGTGGAATTCATTAAACGGCCACCAAGATGATAGCCCAGTTATTAAAGTGTTTAATCCACAAGTTTCGAAACATGGTTGGAAATCAAGTCATACCATTATTGAAATAATAGTCAAAGATATGCCGTTTTTGGTGGACTCTGTTCGCATTGCCTTGAATCGTTTGGGCCTTTCACCGCATTTATTATTAAATGCACCAATTAATATTGTTCGAAATAATATTAATGAAATTACTCACTTATCTTCATCTTCTGCTCAATCAAGCCAAACGACCTCTGTTGAAACGGTCTTTTTTATTGAAATAGATCGCCAAACAGAACAGTCAGCATTAGATTTTGTTGCTAAAGATTTACAGTCAGTGATGGGGGATATTTTATTAACCGTTGCCGATTGGCTGCCAATGTTGGCAAAGTTAAAGTCTGTAATTAGTGAAGTTGAAAAAGCTAAGTTACCTTGCTCTCCTGAAGAGAAGAAAAATACCTTAGACTTTTTAGAGTGGCTCAGTCAAAACAATTTTACCATTATGGGATACCGTTCCTATGATGTTGAAGTATTAAAAGGTGACGTTGCTTTAGAAGCTAATGTGCTAAGTAGTTTGGGCTTAATGAAAAAGTCGACAGGCACCAAACAGCGATTAATTTCATCACTGAGTGAATCAGCCAGAGAGTTTGCGCTAGGTGATAACTTATTGATTCTAACTAAAACCAACTCCTATTCCCGTGTTCACCGTCCAGCACAGCTTGATTATATAGGTGTTAAACGATTTGATAAAAATGGCAACGTTATTGGCGAAGACCGGTTTATTGGTTTGTTTGGCTCTGCGTATTACACTAACAGTGCATTAAATTTACCGCTCATTGGTGCTAAAGTGACTAATGTTTGTGACTCTGCTGGTTTTGCTAGAGGCTCACATGCCTATAAATCTTTAATTAATATCCTTGAAACTTACCCGCGTGACGAAATTTTACAATCAAGTACGGATGAATTGTTGACCAATGTGCTTGGCATTTTACGTATGCAAGAACGTGATTACACCGGTTTGTTTATTCGAAGAGATGCCTTTGACCGCTTCTATTCATGTATGGTTTATGTTCCTCGTGAGCGCTACAACACAGAGTTACGTATTGAAACACAAAAACTGTTAAAAGAAGCGTTAGGTAGTTCTAATAACGTTGAATTTACAACTTATTTTTCTGAGTCGGTTCAAGCACGTACTCATTACATTGTCCGAGTTAATAATACTAAAGCAGATATTAATGTGAAAGAAATTGAAAAGAATTTAAACGAAGCTGCACGTAGTTGGGGCGATAAATTAGCATCAACATTAAAATCTCACAAAGGTGAAGCTGAAGGAAAAATGCTTAGCCGAAAATATTCACATTTCCCACAAGCGTATAAAGATGAAGTATTACCAGGGACCGCGATTGTTGATATCGAAAAATTAGAAGCACTAACCATTAACAACACTTTAGAAATGCTTTTCTACCAACCACAAGAAGAGAAGCTGGGTAGTCGTGTTGTTAGATTGAAATTATTTCATGTAGGAGAGCCCATTCATCTTAGCGATGTTTTACCTATGCTCGAAAATTTTGGTCTACGTGTTATCGGTGAAAGTCCTTATGCTATCAAAACATCGACAGGTGAAAATTATTGGATATTAGATTTTTCAATGCTACTTACGGGTAAAGGCGAATTTAATTTAGAAGTCGTCCAAACTTTGTTCCAAAATGCTTTTGCAAAAGTATGGGCAGGCGGTCTAGAAGACGATGGGTTTAACCGTTTGATTTTAGGAGCTGAACTCGGTGGCCGTGAAGTTTCCATTATTCGGGCTTTTGCTAAATATGAACGTCAAATAGGCGGAACTTTTAGTCAAAGTTATATCGAAGACACTTTTTCTCGTTATCCTAATATCGCAAAGTTATTGATCCAATTATTTAAAACTCGTTTTGATCCAAAAATTCATGGTAAATCTAAGTCTGCTGAAAAAACGCTTATTAAGTTACAAGAAAAAATTGAATCATCATTAGATAATGTGGCGAGCCTTGATGATGATAGAATTATTCGCCGTTTTGTTGAAATGATTAACGCGACTATTCGAACCAATTATTTTCAAGCAGATCCCGTTACAGGTGAAAAACCGTATATTTCTTTCAAAATTCTCCCTGCGAAGATCTCAGATGTACCATTACCTTTGCCTAAGTTTGAAATATTTGTTTATTCTCCTCAAATTGAAGGTGTTCATTTACGCGGTGGCAAAGTTGCTCGTGGTGGTCTACGTTGGTCTGATCGCAGGGAAGATTTTCGTACTGAAGTCTTAGGTTTAGTTAAAGCACAGCAAGTTAAGAATACGGTCATTGTCCCTGTGGGTGCAAAGGGTGGTTTTGTCTGTAAACAATTACCAAAAGGTAGCCGTCAAGAAATATTTGAAGCAGGTCGTGAATGTTATAAAACTTTCATACGTGCGTTATTAGATCTTACTGATAATATTATTGCTGGAGAGGTCATTCCTCCTGTTGATGTGGTTCGTTACGACGAAGATGACCCGTATTTGGTGGTGGCAGCGGATAAGGGAACGGCAACTTTTTCTGATACCGCGAATGCTATTTCTGAAGAGTATAGCTTTTGGTTAGGTGATGCCTTTGCCTCTGGTGGTAGCGTAGGTTACGATCATAAAGCTATGGGTATTACTGCAAAAGGGGCATGGGAGTCCGTTAAACGGCATTTCCGTGAGATGGATGTTGATTGTCAAACTACTGACTTCACCGTTGTTGGTATAGGCGATATGGCCGGTGATGTATTTGGTAATGGTATGTTGTTATCTAAGCACATTCGATTGCAAGCGGCGTTTAACCACTTACATATTTTTATTGACCCTAACCCTGATGCGGCAACATCTTATAAAGAGCGCGAACGTTTATTTAATAAACCAGGTTGTACTTGGGAAGATTATAACCTCAAATTAATATCCGAAGGAGGGGTGATTTTTAACCGCTCGGCTAAATCATTAAAACTAACGCCACAAATTAAAAAAATGATTGGCACACAAAAACAATCAATGTCGCCATTAGAATTAATGCAAGCATTGTTGAAAATGAAAGTCGATTTATTATGGAACGGTGGCATAGGCACTTATGTAAAAGGCTCTAGTGAAACTCATTTAGACGTTGGTGACAGAGCGAATGATGCTTTAAGAATTGACGGCTGCGAACTGAAAGCGAAAGTGGTTGGTGAAGGTGGCAATTTAGGTTTGACACAGTTAGGACGTATAGAATCAGCCTTGCATGGCGTGCGCTTGAATGCTGACTCAGTTGATAATGTTGCTGGAGTTGATTGTTCGGATAATGAAGTAAATATTAAAATTATGCTTAATGGTCTAGTACAAAATGGCGATCTCACGGTTAAGCAACGTAATCAGTTACTTTACGATATGACTGACGAGGTTTCTACACTGGTATTAGACGACTGTTACCATCAAACACATTCGCTATCAATTACGGCTATGCGAGGTGTTGGCGAATTAAAAGAACAAACTCGATTTATTCATGAATTAGAACGGGCTGGTAAACTCAATAGAGCATTAGAGTTTATCCCTAATGATGATGAAATTGCTGATAGGCTATCTAAAGGTAAAGGTTTAACACGTCCTGAACTTTCAGTGCTACTTGCTTATAGTAAAATGGTATTAAAAGAAGAATTGGTATGTCCTGAAATCACCGGAAATTCTTTCCATGATCGATTACTTATTAATGCCTTTCCACAGCAGTTACGTGATAAGTATCGTGAACAAATGCAAGAGCATCCTCTTCGTGCTGAAATTATTGCCACTAAACTTGCCAATGTTATTGGTAATGATATGGGATTTAACTTTGTTAACCGAATGTATGAAGAAACAGGAGCGACCGTTGCAGAAATTGCTAATTGTTATGTGATGGCAGCTGAAGTATTTGAACTAGATGATATTTGGCAGCAAATAACCTCTCTAGATAATCAAATATCTACAGCTATTCAAACAGAAATGTTGTTTCAAATGCGGAGAACAGTCAGACGAGTAACACGTTGGTTCTTACGTCATCGTAATAAGTCTTTAGATATCGCGGAGACCATTGATTTCTATCAACCCACGTTTACTAATTTATCTGAGAATTTAAATAAATACTTAGTTAAAGACGAAGTTGAGCAGTTGCAACGAATAGAAAAAGATTTAGTAAAAGAAGGAGTACCTAAGAATATAGCTATACGTATTTCTCAATTAACCTCTTTATTTCCAGTAATGGATATTGCTGAGATTACAGACCTTTCAGGACAAAATATTGAAGTAGTTTCTGGCTTATACTTTAGCTTAGGTGTGCGCTTAGACCTACATTGGTTCTTAGATCAGATCAATGGACAGCCAGTTTCTAATCATTGGCAAGCACTCGCAAGAGCGACATTCAGAGAAGAGTTAGATTGGCAACAACGTGCATTGGCTTTGGTCGTATTAAGTTGCAATGGCATATCGTCTGAAATTACAATTGATGAGATGTTAGATAATTGGATTACAGCAAATGAGCAGCCACTCAGTCGTTGGAATCAAATTCTTAGTGAATTTAGAATTGGTCGTACTCATGAGTTTGCTAAGTTCTCTGTGGCGTTGCGAGAGTTGATGTTACTTAGGTTAAATTGTGATCCGATTAAGAAATAAGCAGCGTACTATCAGTTAAAACTGTTAACTTTTAGCTTATAAGTTAAAGGGATGTTTATACATCCCTTTTTTGTACCTGTTTTTAAAGACAACACTAACTTAAAATAGCGCTATTGATTATTATAGGTTTTGAAATATAACATCAATTATTTGCTTCCTGAGTTTTTTACAAACCTAAAAACGATAGTCTTGCCAGTCTGTGGAATAAAGTTTATTGACGCTTAATTTATCGCAGTGTTTAACCCTAAAGCTTTAACTGATAAAATCATTTTATTGTAGGAGAATTTCTATTAGTGCAAATTCTTTTTATATCTATTATTAACGAGGCAATATGTTTTATTCTGCATTACGTAAAGTGTTTTTTCAGTTTGATGCTGAAAAAATCCATGATTTGACCATCAAAAGTTTAAAAACGACGGGCTCTTCGCCGCTTAATCTTGTATATAAACAAAAAATTGTTGATAAGCCTGTTGAAGTTATGGGGATTAAATTCCCTAATCCTGTAGGACTTGCTGCAGGTTTAGATAAAAATGGTGAATGTATTAACGCTTTTGCTGCCATGGGCTTTGGTTTTATTGAAGTTGGCACAGTTACACCTAGGCCTCAGCCTGGTAATGATAAGCCAAGAATGTTCCGTATTGAAGGCGCTAACGCCATTATTAATCGTATGGGCTTTAACAATAAAGGCGTTGACTATTTAGTCGAGCAGGTAGGTAAAGCTAATTTCAAAGGTGTTTTAGGTATTAATATTGGTAAGAATAAGGATACCCCAGATGAAAATGCTAAAGATGATTATATCCACTGCATGCGAAAAGTGTATGACGTTGCTAGTTATATTACGGTCAATATATCATCACCAAATACACCAGGACTTCGCTCCTTACAATATGGTGACGCGTTAAATGAATTACTAGTCGCTTTAAAGTGCGAGCAAAAAAGCCTAGCTCAACAATTTAATAAATACGTCCCCATTGCTGTGAAAATTGCTCCTGACTTAAATGAAGAAGAAGTTAAATCAATAGCTCAATCATTAATCGATAATAATATTGATGGTGTTATTGCCACTAATACCACCTTATCTCGCGAAGGTGTTGAAGGTTTAGAGCATAGTAACGAAATGGGTGGGTTAAGTGGCGTTCCGGTTAAAGATAAAAGTACTCAAGTGATTTCTTTACTTGCTAAAGCACTTAATAATAAATTACCCATCATTGGTGTTGGTGGTATTTTAACCGGTGAAGATGCTAAAGAAAAAATTACTGCAGGAGCCAAGCTTGTACAAGTCTATACCGGTTTCATCTATCAAGGGCCTGGTCTTATTAAAGATATTATTAAAAAGTTTTAAATATTTTCTAGTCTGCATCAACTTGCTAAAGTTGTGGCGGGGCGTTAGTTGATTTTTATCGCTTAACTTGTTTAATATTATTCAACAGATAAAAAAACCAATACGTTAAACTCAGTATTGGTTTTTTATTTTATCGCTTAAAACTTTATTTATTGCTCATCATAACCATCATTATGAACACTCATTACGGCACGTCCTGAAGGATCTGCATTGTTTCTAAAACTTTCATCCCAAGCCAAAGCCTCAGGTGTACTGCAGGCAACCGATTTACCGCTAGGAACACATTCAGCTGCTGAGGCAAGTGGGAAGTGCTCTTCAAATATAGAACGGTAAAAATAGGCTTCTTTAGTATCAGGGGTATTTAGTGGAAACTTAAACTCTGCACTAATCAATTGTTGATCGGTAACTTGTTCTTCAATATAGGCTTTTAAACTATCAATCCAAGAGTAACCGACACCATCAGAGAATTGTTCTTTTTGACGCCATAAAATTTCCTTTGGTAGGTATCCCTCAAAAGATGAGCGTAAAATTGCTTTTTCCATTTTGCCGTTACCACACATTTTATCTTCAGGGTTGATGCGCATAGCAACGTCCATAAAGTTTTTATCTAAAAAGGGCACACGGGCTTCAATTCCCCAAGCTGACATTGATTTGTTTGCACGAAGGCAATCAAACATATGCAATTTATCTAATTTACGGTTAAGTTCTTCATGAAACTCTTGTGCATTGGGTGCCTTATGAAAATATAAGTAGCCACCAAAAATTTCATCAGCGCCTTCTCCGGAAAGGACCATTTTAATACCCATAGCTTTGATTTTTCTAGCCATTAAGTACATCGGAGTAGAAGCGCGAATAGTTGTTACATCATAAGTTTCTAAGTGATAAATGACTTCTTTTAAGGCATCAATACCCTCTTGTTCAGTGAAAATAACACTGTGATGTATCGTGCCAATACTATTGGCAACAGTTTGAGCGGCGATAAGATCTGGTGAGCCTTCGAGACCACAAGCAAATGAATGCACTTTTGGCCACCAAGCCTCACTTAAATCGTTCTCTTCGATTCGACGAGAAGCAAATTTTTGGGTGATTGCTGAGATTAGTGACGAGTCTAAGCCACCAGATAATAAAACACCGTAAGGCACATCTGTCATTAAATGACTTTTAACCGACTCTTCTAATGCTTCACGTATTTTAGTGGTACTGGTTGTGTTGTCTTTTATAGCCGCATATTGTTGCCAGTTACGTTTGTAATACTTTTGTAGTTTACCAACGCGACTATCCAAGATGTGTCCAGGAGGGAATTCACTCACTGTTTTACAAATCGGCATTAGCGCTTTCATTTCAGAGGCAACATAAAAATTACCTTCCTCATCATAACCGGTATAAAGAGGGATAATACCGATATGATCACGAGCAATCAGATAAGAGTTGTCAGTTTCGTTGTATAAAATAAAGGCAAACATACCTTGAAGTTTATCAATAAACTCGACACCAAACTCTTCATAAAGGGGTAAAATCACTTCACAGTCCGAGCCTGTTTGAAATTGATAATCAACGTTGAGCTCTTTCGCTAAAGTTTTATGATTATAAATTTCACCATTGACGGCTAACACATGCTTTTTATCTGCATTATAGAGGGGTTGAGCGCCATGCTCTGTATCAACTATAGATAAACGTTCATGCACTAAAATAGCATTTTCATTATTATAGATGCCTGACCAATCAGGACCACGGTGACGTAATAATCGAGAATATTCTAAAGCTTTAGGACGAAGTGCCTGAGCACCTGTTTTTATATCTAATATACCAAAGATTGAACACATTGAAGCGCTACTCCTTTAAGTTAAAAGTTAAGGACAAATTGTAATCAGCTAATTATTCAGCTGGGTAGACACTTTGCCAGTTTTGACGAATAAATCAATATTAAATTACCTTATTTGGCTGAAAATAGTTATAAGCAGTGCTATTTTTTACTAAGTTGTCAGAAAGACTGATAATATTTAATACAAAGCGCGTAGTGAATATTTTAAATTTTCTTAAGCATGTCTTAAGAATTCCTCCTATGCTAACCGTAA
>TARA_B110000090_G_scaffold147459_1_pt1 | contig 16425 bp, 11 predicted proteins | sample TARA_B110000090 | Tara Oceans TARA_B110000090 (sample SAMEA4397239) | marine metagenome | biome: Polar Biome; feature: [SRF] surface water layer (ENVO:00010504); material: water (ENVO:00002006), including particulate matter (ENVO:01000060) such as... | depth 5 m
TTGACAGATAATCAAGGAAATATCAAAAGACATAGAGGACACTTTAGCCTAGTGAGAAGGTAAAGAGAATTCAATCTGAAAAGATTAAAAAATTCACACAACCATTTGCGTATGATTTTGTCTATAAGTTAAAGATTATAAGATCAAGAAATACTTTGACGTAAAAGTGCTTTTTATTACTTCTATAATTATATTTAGTATATTGGTGAAATTGCAAAGTCTAGATTTAAATAATTGCTCTTATTCTTGTATCTATAGGTATTGAGTTAAATATAATTGAAAGATGTTCTTGTTTTTTAGATCCAGATAGAAATCTTTTTGATTTATTCTAACGGAATTACTAAATAGAATTATGAAAAAAATATTATTTATAGTATTCATCCTTTTTTGTTCACAAATTCACGCTCAAAAGCAAACTGCTTTTTGGTATTTTGGTGAATTAGCAGGAATTGATTTCAATTCAGGAAGTCCTGTTGCCATAACAGATGGTCAAATGGTTACAACTGAAGGTTGTGCTTCAATTTCTGATTATAGCGGAAATTTATTGCTTTATACCAATGGTCAAACCGTTTGGAATAAAAACCATGAAATTATGCCTAATGGAACAAATTTAAACGGACATTTTTCAAGTACAAATTCAGCAATTATAATACCTAAACCTCATGATGTAAATAGATATTACATTTTTACTGTAGATGATTTAGCGGGTGTAAATGGCCTTCAATATTCAGAAATTGATATGTTACAAAATGTTGGATTAGGTGACGTAACATCTAATAAAAATATCAGTTTACAAACTCCTACTACAGAAAAAATTAGTGCTGTAAAACATCGAAATGATACAGATTGGTGGGTGCTATCTCATAAATGGGATAGCAATCAATTTGTGGCTTATTTGGTTAATGCTTCTGGAATATCATCTAGCGTTACATCATCTATTGGTATAAATATAACTGGAGATACAGATAATAGCGTTGGTTCTATGAAATTATCTCCTAATGGAAATAAACTTGCTATTGTACATAGTTATGGTAATAATAAAGTTCAACTTTTTTCATTTAACGATTTAACAGGTGTTCTAACTAATCCTATAACACTAAGTGGATATACTGGTGCTACTGGTGCTTATGGCGTTGAGTTTTCTCCTGACAGTAAAACGCTATATGTTTCAGATACTGGAGGGTCCATTTATCAATATAATACTGAATTGACAACTCAAACAGATATCAGTAGTTCTAGAATAATTATTGGAAGCTCTATAGACGGATTAGGCGCATTACAACTTGCTCCTGACGGAAAAATATATGCTGCAAGAGAGAATAGCAATCATCTTGGGGCAATTACAAATCCTAACACTCTTGGTACTGGAAGTGCCTATGTAAATGATGCGTTATATTTAGAGGGAAGAAGATCAAAATTGGGTTTACCTCCATTCATTCAGTCCTTTTTTTGGAAAGCAGTTACCGTTGAATCTGCTTGTTTTGGAGATGACACCTATTTTACTTTAATCAACCCTGAAATGAGCCAAACTTGGAATTTTGATGATCCAAGTTCTGGTACTAATAACACTTCTACTTTAGCTAACCCAACACATACATTTACGAGTTCTGGAACTTATTCTGTAAAAGTTGAAGTCACAAATTTTTTAGGAGAAGTGAGTATCACAACAGTTAATGTTATTATTTCAGAGACTCCTCTTGCTAATCAACCAATAGATTATGTTTTATGTGATAATAATGATGATCTAGATTACACAAATGGAGTTATACAAACCTTTTTATTATCTACCAAAGATTCTGAAGTACTTGAAACGCAAGACCCAACACTCTTTGAAATTTTTTATTATGAAGATAGCGATTTTACACAAGAAATAAATAAAACAATTGATTATGAGAATATTAGTTCTAATAATCAGACAATTTATGTTAAGGTCTTTAACAAGAATGATGATACTTGTTTTGATTTTACAGCATTTGATTTAATTGTAAATAAAATTCCTGAATTTGATTTACTTGAAGAAAAAATTATTTGTTCCAACTACCTGCCAGATTCAGTTGAAGTTGAAAACCCTTTAGATGTCTACGATTATAGTTGGACTTTAGATGATGGAACCGTATTTTCTACTGATGAAACAATACTATTCAATGATGTTTCTTTAATACCAAATACTGGCTTATCATTAACTCTTACTTCAACTGACGCGACAAATACTTGTACAAATTCAAAGTCAATATTAATTCGCAAAATTATTCCTGCAGTATTTACACAAGATGATATTATCATTATTGATTTATCAGACAATAATACCGTCACAATAAATCCTCTAGATCCAAATTTTAATGCAAGTGATTATGAATTTGCCTTAGGAAATAGTTCAGGAATGATTGGCCCTTATCAAAGTGAATTAATTTTTGAAAATGTATCTCCAGGAATTAAAATTATTTATATAAGAGACATTTACGGATGTAACACAGCAAATTTAGAAATATCTATTATTGGCTTCCCAAAATATTTCACACCAAATAATGATGGGACCAATGACACTTGGCATGTACTTGGAGTAAATCAAACCTTTTATTCTGCTTCTATAATCAAAATTTTTGATAGATTTGGTAAAATAATTACAACTGTTAGTCCTAGTAGTGAAGGTTGGGATGGCTTCTATAATGGAGAAGAGTTACCAGAAACTGATTATTGGTTTACTGTACAATTAATCGATTCAAGTGGAGAAACTAGAGAACACAATGGACATTTCAGCCTAATAAGACGATAAATGAAGTTTCGCATATGCATGCTCATTGCACTACTTAGTTTTAGCTATACTCACGCTCAAGATATTGAATTATTTCAACAGTTTGGAGGTAGAATAGATTTTACTATGATTGGAAACACCTTAAACCAGCAAGAAAACGGCTTGTTTTCTAGTTGCGTTATCAATACGGAATCTACCTCTGAACTCGATTTATCTACAGGCAATACAGTACAAGCAGCATTTTTATATTGGGCAGGTTCTGGAAATGGAGATTTTGAAGTAAAACTAAACGGAATAGATATTTCTCCAACGCGGACTTTTGAAGATATTCAAGAAACAAATGATCTTGTTTTTTTTAGTGCTTTTGCAGACGTTACAGAACAAGTTATCGATACTGGAAATGGGAGTTATACCCTATCAGAGTTTGATTTAACTTCAGTAATTCCTGACTATTGTGGCAATGCTACCAATTTTGGAGGATGGTCTATCATTATTGTGTATCAGAATAACACGCTACCATTAAACCAAATTAATGTATATGATGGATTACAGCATGTACCTGAAAATATCACCATTTTATTAGACAACTTGAATGTAATTGATGATGTAGGTGCAAAAATTGGTTTTCTTGCTTGGGAAGGTGATGCGGGATTAAGCGTTAATGAATCTTTACGTATCAATGGGAATTTAATAGGAAACCCTCCTTTAAATCCAGTCAACAATGCATTTAACGGAACCAATAGTTTTACTGGAGAATCTAATCTCTATAATATGGATATGGACTTTTATGATATCCAAAGCAATATAGATATTGGTGATACTACAGCTTCAATTCAACTAACTTCTGGTCAAGATTATGTAATGATAAATACAATTATCACAAAACTTAACAGTCAACTTCCTGATGCTACTGTAGATATTGATACTTTTGAAATTACAAATTGTAATGAACGTGAATTAGAACTAGATTTTACTGTTTATAACAATAATAGTACTGAAATATTACCTGCAAACTCATTAATAAACATTTATATTGAAGGTGATTTAGTTCAGAGTTTAACTACGAATAATGATATTCCTATTGATGGTTCAGAAGTGTTTTCTACTACTCTTTCAGTTCCAGAAACAGCAACTAACAATTTTTCTATTAGTATTATAGTTGATGAAGAAAATATTGTGTTAGAAATTAGTGATACTAATAATTCTGATTCACTAACTATAAATTTACCTCAACCACCTGAAACAATACTTATTGAAGATTTAGAAGCATGTAATATTGGTTTTGAAACTGGAAATTTTGATTTAAATGACACCTATTCTTTTATAAACGAGAATTATGATTCGAATTTTGAAATAACTTTTTATCCTTCTGATGTTGATTTAGAGGAGGATACCAATCCAATAAACCCAATATTGGAATATCAAAACAGTTCGAACCCTCAAACAATATTTGTGAAAGTAGCAACTTCAGGTTGTTTTTCTGTAAGTCAATTTCAATTAAGCGTGTATAATTGTCCGCCAACATTTCCTGAAGGCTTCTCACCAAATGGAGATGGTGCAAATGATGAATTAGATGTGTTAGGACTCTATGATATTTTTTCTGATTTCAAATTACTCATTTATAACAGATATGGAAACTTAGTTTTTGAAGGTGACAACAATACTCCAAAGTGGAATGGGAGACTCTTCAATGATAAGAAACCATCACCAACAGCCACTTATTTTTATACACTACATCTAAATGATCGTGATTATAAACCTCTAAATGGTTGGGTCTATTTGAGAAGGTAAATACTTGATTTTGTAGTTTTAAATACTAAATTCGCATAGTCCCATATACATCATTTAAACGATTCATATCATTGCGTTATAACCAATAACCCACTCACGAAAATAAAGCACAAACTCTAAAATCAACCAGAAATAAATCCTTTTTTCTCCGTATTTTTGTGGTATGCAATTTAAACTCGTTTCAGACTTTCAGCCAACAGGAGATCAACCTCAAGCCATTAAACAACTAGTAGATGGTATCAACAATGGTGAAAATGGTCAAGTTTTATTAGGTGTTACAGGTTCTGGAAAAACGTTTACAGTTGCCAATGTAATAGAGAGTGTAGATAAACCAACCTTGGTTTTGGCACATAATAAAACCTTGGCAGCGCAATTATACTCAGAGTTTAAACAATTCTTTCCAAACAATGCGGTTGAGTATTTTGTGTCCTATTACGATTATTATCAACCAGAAGCCTACATACCTACTTCAGGAACTTATATAGAAAAAGATTTATCAATCAATGAAGATATTGAGCGCATGCGTTTAAGCACTTCTTCTTCCCTATTGTCTGGTCGTAGAGATGTATTGGTTGTTGCTTCTGTTTCTTGTTTATATGGTGTTGGAAATCCTGCTGAGTTCAAGAAAAACGTCATCAATATAGAAAAAGACCAAGTTATTTCTCGTACAAAGTTCTTACACACCTTAGTTCAAAGTTTATATTCTCGTACAGAATTTGACATAAGCAGTGGAACATTTAAAGTAAAAGGTGATATCGTTACTGTGTATCCTTCTTATGGAGATTATGCATATCGCATCCATTTTTTTGGTGATGAAATAGAAGAGATTGAAAGTTTTGATTTAGAAAACAACTGCGTTGTAGAAAAATTTGAGGAATTAGTAATTTATCCTGCCAATCTATTTGTGACGTCTCCAGATATACTTCAAAATGCTATTCATATGATTCAAGAGGATCTGATGAAGCAGTATGACTACTTTAAAGAAATTGGAAAGCATCTTGAAGCAAAACGATTAAAGGAACGTACAGAATTTGATTTAGAAATGATTCGAGAATTAGGTTACTGCTCTGGAATTGAAAACTACTCTCGCTATCTTGATGGTCGTGAAGCAGGAACAAGACCCTTCTGTTTGCTAGATTATTTTCCAGATGATTACTTAATGATTATTGATGAAAGCCATGTGACGATTCCGCAAACGCATGCCATGTATGGCGGTGATAGAAGTAGAAAAGAAAACTTGGTAGAATATGGTTTTCGATTACCTGCAGCTATGGACAACAGACCTTTAAAGTTTGAAGAGTTTGAAGCCATTCAGAATCAAACGATTTATGTGAGTGCTACTCCCGCCGATTATGAGTTACAAAAAACAGAAGGCGTTTTTGTTGAGCAAGTTATTAGACCTACAGGATTATTAGATCCAATTATTGAGGTTCGGCCAAGTTTAAATCAAATTGATGATTTGATTGAAGAAATTCAAATACGTGTTGATAAAGATGAGCGAACGCTTATTACAACACTCACAAAAAGAATGGCTGAGGAATTGACAAAATATTTAAGTCGAATTCAAATAAGATGCCGCTATATACACTCTGATGTAGATACTTTGGATCGTGTAGTAATTATGCAAGATTTACGTAAAGGACTATTTGATGTATTGATTGGTGTTAACTTATTACGTGAAGGTTTGGACTTACCAGAAGTTTCATTGGTTGCCATTTTAGATGCAGATAAGGAGGGTTTTTTAAGAAGTCATCGTTCTCTAACCCAAACTATTGGTAGAGCCGCCAGAAACATCAACGGAAGAGCCATTTTGTATGCCGATAAAATTACTAAAAGTATGCAGTTGACTATGGACGAAACAAACCGTAGAAGAGAAAAGCAGATTGAATATAACACTGAAAATAATATTATTCCAACACAAATTAAAAGATCATTAGATAATTCTTTAATCAAATCAAATATATCCTCTTTTCACTATGATAGTTCTGCCAATAAAGCCGCAGAAGAAGATTTAGAATATTTAACGAAGCCACAAATTGAGAAAAGGATAAGAGATAAAAGAAAAGCAATGGAAGCAGCCGCAAAAGCGCTAGATTTTTTAGTTGCTGCTCAATTAAGAGATGAAATAAAAGTCCTGAAAGAGAAATTATAATTCCATAAAAAAAAGGGAACTGCAAATTACAGTTCCCTTTTTTTTAAATTGTTTACTTCGTATTAATTTCCTTTTTTATAATCTTCTAAGAATTGTGCAAGCCCAATATCAGTCAATGGATGTTTCAACAATCCTTTAATAGCACTTAAAGGTCCTGTCATAACATCTGCACCAATCTTAGCACAATCCATAATATGCATCGTGTGTCTTACAGATGCAGCTAAAATTTGAGTATCAAATCCGTAGTTATCATAAATCAAACGGATATCTGCAATTAAGGCCAATCCATCAGTAGAAATATCATCTAAACGACCAATAAAAGGAGACATATAGGTTGCTCCTGCTTTAGCAGCTAATAATGCTTGTCCTGCAGAAAAAACAAGTGTTACATTTGTTTTTATTCCTTTATCAGAAAAGTACTTACATGCTTTTATACCATCAGCAATCATTGGTAATTTCACAACAATCTGTGGATGAAGTTCAGCTAACGCTTCTCCTTCTTTTACCATTCCATCAAAATCAGTTGAAATAACCTCTGCACTCACATCACCTTCTACAATAGTACAGATGTCAACATAATGCTTTAAAATATTATTTGCTCCTGTAATCCCTTCTTTTGCCATTAATGATGGGTTAGTTGTTACTCCATCTAAAATCCCCATGGCTTGGGCTTCTTTAATCTGGTCTAAATTTGCTGTGTCGATAAAAAATTTCATTCTTTGTTTTTTATTTTGTTGAGTTATTTGGTACAAAAATACTTTATCCTGTTATAATTTATAATGATTCATTAATAACTTTTCATAAGTTCTGTCTGGCAAAACTCTTTTAAGCACAATTGAGAATTTTTGCATAAAACTTCCAATTTTATAATGAATTTTTGGATTGTTGGATTCTATTATATTATGAATCCCTTTAGCCATTTCAATAGGGTCATTTCCACTAACGACATGAGAGTTCATTAAATCTAAGTTTTCTTGATATACTTTTTTATAGGCAGAATTTTCAAAAACCGGTGTATGATAACGTCCTGAAGCAATATTCGTGGCGAAATCTCCGGGAGCAACATTCACAACTTTGACTCCTAAATTTTTAACTTCCATGCTCAAAGCCTCAGTCACAAGTTCTAATGCTCCTTTAGTTGCAGAGTAAATCCCTCTAAACGGAAGTCCCATATAACCAGCAATAGATGTAATGTTTAGTATCATTCCAACTTTTTGTAGACGCATTTGTGGTAAAACTGCTTTCATCACATCAATTGCACCAAAAAAATTAGTATCAAAAACTTTACGCATCTCTTCAGTTGATGTATCTTCAATAGGACCTGTAATTCCCATTCCTGCATTATTAATAAGAACATCAATCCTTCCTTCTAATGAAATCAATTCTTGAATAGCACTCGTTATTGTTTCAACTGAATTAACATCCAATCGTAAAAGTTTGAAAGGATGGTTTTCTATTTTTTGTGGATTTCTACTTGTGCCATAAACCGTATACCCTTTTTGAACTAAATATTCTCCAACAGATTTACCAATTCCAGATGATCCTCCAGTAATTAAAACGACTTTTCTCATGTTTGTAAAATTAAACTAATTTACTACAAATAAAAAATCCTGCGAATGCAGGACTACAATACTAAAAAAGAAAAATGGCAAGCGATCTACATCACACCGCTACAACCTAATACCTTTGCTGCGTTCCCGCTCTGGAGGATTCAAAGGGAGCTAGTTGTGTAGGACTTGCCGCTGCAAATTTACAATCAATTTTAATGTTGCGCAATATTTTTTACACTAATTTATGTAACATTTTCAACTCTTTGAATACTAACTATTTTAAAGATACATCAACAAACTATCTAAATTTTGTTTTTGTATATTTGTTAAACTTAAAATCAACTAAACATGGAAACTCAAGAAACATCTCCTAAACAAATTATGCTTAACTATGGTCTAATGCTAGGTCTTGCAACAGTTGTAATTAGCGTTGCTAATTATGCTTTTGGAAATGCGTATGAACCACATTGGTCAATAAATATACTAAGTATTGGACTAATGATTGCATTCATGGTCTTAGGTATTAAAAAAGTTAAGGAATCTAATGAAGGATTATTATCATTAGGTGAAGGGTTAAAAACAGGAATGGGAATCGCATTGATTTCAGGTATTGTTGGAATTATTTACTTCTTATTATTTGTAAATTTTATTGATCCTGATTTCTTTACTACTATCGCAACTATTCAAGAGCAAAAATGGTTAGATGCAAACATGACTGATGAACAAATTGAAGGCGCTAAGGCTATGATGGCTAAAATGTCTGGGCCAGGAATAACATCATCATTTATGATTGTTTTTACTCTATTTATTGGATTCATTATTTCACTTATTGCAGGTCTTGCTATGAAGCAGTCTGAAGAATAAAAAACAAAGTATGAATATATCTGTTGTCATTCCTTTATTGAATGAAGACGAATCTTTACAAGAACTTTATGATTGGATTGTACGTGTAGTGCAATCCAATCATTATTCTTATGAAATACTATTTATTGATGATGGAAGTACCGATAGTTCTTGGGAAACAATTCAGAGACTATCCAATAAAGACTCAAATGTAAAAGGGATACAGTTTCAAACTAATTACGGTAAATCACAAGCTTTAAATGCAGGATTTAAAATTGCGCAAGGTGATGTTATCATTACAATGGATGCCGATTTACAAGACAGTCCTGATGAGATTCCAGAATTATACAACTTGATAAAAAATGAAGGTTTTGACCTTATTTCTGGTTGGAAGAAAAAAAGATTTGATTCGAAAATCAGAAAAAATATACCTTCAAAATTATTTAACCTTGCGGCTAGAAAAACTTCAGGATTAAAATTACATGATTTTAATTGCGGATTAAAAGCATACAAAAACGAGGTAATTAAAAACATTGATGTATATGGAGAAATGCATCGTTACATACCAGTACTTGCTAAAAATGCAGGATATACTAAAATTGATGAAAAAGTAGTTGTACATCAAGCACGGAAATATGGTGTAACCAAATTTGGAATGGATCGATTTATCAATGGCTTCCTTGATTTGATTACTATTTGGTTTTTATCAAAGTTTGGAAAAAGACCTATGCATCTATTCGGCCTTTTAGGAAGTGTTATGTTTCTTATTGGCTTTTTATCAGCACTTTATATTGGTGTAACAAAACTTTTAAAACTGTTTTACTACTACATCCCTACTCGATTAGTCACAGACAACCCTTGGTTTTATATAGCATTAACAACTATGATCATTGGAACACTCTTCTTTTTATCAGGATTTTTGGGTGAACTTATTTTACGAACAAAACGTGATAAGAGTCTCTATAGAATCAGTAGAAAAACAAATTTATAAACAAAGTTAAAATCCGTAACTTTGCATTCTAAAATTATTTATGGAAATGGAAAAAAATCAAATCTTAATAAAGGCTAAAGAATGGCTTGCAGATACTTTTGATAGTGCTACACAAAAAGAAATACAAGATTTAATTGATCATAATCCTGAGCAACTTGATGACAAATTCTATAAAGATATGGAATTTGGAACTGGTGGAATGCGTGGAATAATGGGTGCAGGAACAAATAGAATAAATAAATATACTCTTGGAAGATCAACACAAGGACTTTCAAACTACCTAAATCAACAGTTTCCAAATAAAGAAATAAAAGTTGTAATCGCTTACGACTGTAGACATAACAGTAAGAAGTTTGCAAAACTCGTTGCAGATGTTTTTTCTGCAAACAATATTAAAGTATATTTATTTGAAGATTTACGTCCAACTCCCGAATTGTCTTTTGCTGTAAAGCATTTAGATTGTGATGCTGGAATTGTATTGACTGCATCTCATAATCCGCCTGAATATAATGGATATAAAGTATATTGGTCTGATGGAGGTCAAATTGTACCACCAGAAGACAAAGGAATAATTGCTGAAGTAAATAAACTAAATTTTTCAGAAATCAACTTTAATGCTAATGAAAGTTTGATTGAAACTATTGGAGAAAAAGTTGATACTGCTTTTATTGATGGTTGTGTAAATAATGGTTCACTACCCTCTTTAAAAAATAGAGATAATTTAAAAATTGTATTTACCTCTTTACATGGAACTTCAATTGTTTCAATTCCTGAAACATTAAAAAGAGCAGGTTATACAGATGTTCATATTGTTGAAGAACAAAGAGAACCTGACGGTGATTTTCCAACTGTAAAATCTCCAAATCCTGAAGAACCAGCAGCATTAAAAATGGCAACTGATCTTGCTGATAAAATCAATGCAGATATAGTTATTGGTACGGACCCAGATTGTGATAGATTAGGTGTAGCAGTAAGAGATATGAATGGGAAAATGACACTGTTGAATGGAAATCAAACAATGAGTGTTATGACCAACTTCTTGATTAAAAAGTGGCAAGAAGAAGGAAGAATTAATGGGAATCAATTCATAGGCTCAACTATTGTTTCTACTGAATTAGTAAATAAAATTGCCGAAGATTTTAATGTTGAAACTAAAATTGGATTGACCGGTTTTAAATGGATCGCAAAAATGATTCGTGATTTTGAATCAATCGATTTTATTGGTGGTGGAGAAGAAAGTTTTGGTTATATGGTTGGAGATTTTGTTCGCGATAAAGATGCGGTAACCTCTACTCTATTAGCTTGTGAGATTGCAACAATTGCAAAACAGAATGGAAACTCATTTTATGAGGAATTATTAAATATTTATGTAAAGCATAATTTTTATAAAGAACACCTTATTTCGATCGTAAAAAAAGGAATGGATGGAGCCCAGAAAATTCAGCAAATGCTGAGTGACATGCGTCAAAATCCACTCACAGAAATTGACAGTGAAACAGTTGAATTCTTATGTGATTATCAATCTGGGATAAAGAAAAATTTGATTACAGGAGAGGAATCAACAATGGATATTCCTAAATCTAACGTTCTTATATATCATACCGAAAAAGGAACTCGAGTTGCAGCAAGACCAAGTGGAACTGAGCCGAAAATTAAATTCTATTTTAGTGTAAATACTCCTTTAGATACTATTGAAAATGCTCGAAAAATAGAAAATAAATTAGACGAAAAAATTCAACGAATCATTAAAGAGATGAAATTATAATATGAATCACTTTAGAAAAATATTGAAATATGCTAAGCCATATAAGCGTTTTGCTTGGTTAAATGTGCTCTTTAATATTTTATATGCTATTTTTAATGTTTTATCTGTTCTTGCATTCATACCAGTTTTAGGTATCTTATTTGGCGAAGAAAATAAAGTATATGCAAAACCTATTTACACCAGTTTTAAAAACATAGGAAGTTATGCAAAGGATAGTTTTTATCATTTCATATCTCAAAAAATAGAAATTGAAGGAAACGTTGAAACACTCTTATTTGTTTGTTTATTAACCTTTGGTTTATTTTTCTTTAAAAACTTATTTCGCTATTTCGCTTCTTATGTGCTAGCATTCCTTAGAAATGGTGTTGTAAAAGATGTTAGAGATAATTTATACAGCAAAATCATTGAATTACCTATCGCCTATTTTTCGGAAAAAAGAAAAGGGGATATTATTGCTAGAATGTCATCTGATGTTCAAGAAGTAGAAACTTCTTTTTTAACGTCATTAGAGACTGTTGTTAGAGAACCTTTAACTATTATTATCTCATTATCAATTATGCTAATGATGAGTGTAAAGTTAACTTTATTTGTTTTTATCTTACTCCCTGTTTCTGGTTTATTGATTTCTTCAATTAGTAAAAAATTGAAAGCAAAATCTTTAAAAGCTCAGATAGAAACTGGAAACTTCCTGTCATTTATTGAAGAAACCTTAACTGGATTAAGAGTAATTAAAGGGTTTAATGCTGAAAAGAGGATAGAAACAAAATTTAATGATTCTACTAAAAAATTCAGAAACCTAATGACAAGTGTTTTACATCGTAAAACATTAGCCTCACCAATGAGTGAATTTTTAGGATCAGCAACTATAATTGCTATTTTATGGTACGGCGGAAAATTAGTTTTAAATGAAACTAGTCCATTACAACCTAAGGAGTTTTTAGGGTATATTGTCTTATTCTATACTGTGCTAAATCCAATAAAAGCAATAACTACTGCTTATTATAATATTCAAAAAGGAGATGCTTCAGCAGAGCGTATTTTAGAAATTTTGGAAACTAAAAATACGATTGAAGACAAACCTAACGCTACTATAAAATCTACATTTGATAAAGAAATTACTTTTGAGAACATCTCTTTTAAATATAAAGACGATTATGTTTTAAAGAACTTTTCATTGACTATTCCTAAAGGTAAAACAGTTGCGCTTGTTGGACAGTCAGGAAGTGGAAAATCTACCTTAGCAAACTTAATCACACGCTTTTATGATGTAAATAAAGGAACTATTAAAATAGACGGAATAGACATTAAAGATATGACCAAAAAATCATTACGTGATTTAATGGGAATTGTAACTCAAGACTCTATACTATTTAATGATACCGTTAAAAACAATATTTCTTTAGGTGTTGAAAATCCAAATGAAAATGAAATTCTTGAAGCAGCTAAAATCGCAAATGCTCATGAATTCATAAAAGATTTACCCGAGCAATACGAAACAAATATTGGAGATGGTGGAAATTCACTTTCAGGAGGTCAAAAACAACGTCTTTCCATTGCTCGAGCGGTTTTAAAGAATCCTCCAATAATGATTTTAGATGAAGCGACATCTGCATTGGATACGGAAAGTGAGCAATTGGTTCAAGTAGCATTAGAAAAAATGATGATGAATAGAACTTCACTTGTCATTGCACACAGACTATCTACAATTCAAAAAGCAGACTTAATATTAGTATTAAAAAAGGGAGAGATTATTGAACAAGGTAAGCACGATGAGTTATTGAGTAAAAAAGGAGATTATTACAAATTGGTAAATATGCAGTCTTTATAATATTTTCAACCCTAGCTTCTCTGCTCTTTTTAACATAAAACTATAGGCTTCATCATAATCGTTTTTAATTTTACCATCAAGAATTGCCTCTTTGATTGCATCTTTAATTTGGCCTATTTCTCGACAAGGTTTTAGATTGAAAGTTTCCATAATCAATTTTCCAGAAATTGGAGGTTGAAAATTTCGAACTCTATCTCGTTCTTCAACTTCTTTAATTTTTGAACGAACTAATTCGAAATTCTTATGATAACGGTTAAACTTCTTAGAATTTTTTGTAGTGATATCGGCTTCACAAAGTGTCATTAGAGCATCGATATCATCACCCGCATCAAAAACTAATCTACGAACTGCAGAATCTGTAACATCTGTAGACAAAACAATTGGACGTGAACTTAATAAAACCATTTTCTGAACAAACTTCATTTTATTGTTCAATGGCATTTTTAATCTTTTAAAAAGTTTATACACCATTTTGGAACCTACATATTCATGCCCATGAAAAGTCCAACCAATAGTTTGATGGAATTTTTTTGTAGGTGCTTTACCAATATCATGTAGTAAAGCAGCCCAGCGCAACCAAAGATCATCGGTATGCATAGAAATATTATCTAAAACTTCAAATGTGTGATAAAAATTATCTTTATGCTTCTGTCCTTCTACTTCTTCAACACCTTTTAAAGCAACTAATTCTGGAAGAATTTGATGTAATAAATTTGTTTTATATAACAACAGAAATCCAACAGAAGGAACTTTAGAAAGCATTATTTTATTCAATTCATCAACAATTCTTTCTCTTGTAATAATTTGTAATCTTTCTGAATTTTTAGTGATCGCATCTAAAGACTTTTCTTCAATTTCAAATCTCAATTGTGATGCAAAACGAATAGCACGCATCATTCTCAATGGATCATCAGAATATGTGATGGTTGGTTCTAAGGGTGTTCTGATAATTTTATACTCAAGATCATTCACTCCATTAAATGGGTCTAATAATTCTCCAAAACTGTCTTTATTTAAACTAATTGCTAAAGCATTAATCGTAAAATCTCTTCTATTTTGATCATCTTCTAATGTTCCATTCTCAACAATTGGATTTCTACTATCTTCATTGTAAGATTCTTTACGTGCGCCTACAAACTCAATTTCAATTTCTTCAAAACGGAGCATTGCTGTTCCATATGTTTTAAACACTTGAACTTTAGGGTTGTTTGGTAACAAATCAGAAACTTTTTGAGCCAATTCTATACCACTTCCTACACATACAATATCGATATCCTTTGCTGAGTTGCGTTTTAAAATAAAATCCCGCACGAAACCTCCAATAACATAAGAAGAAACATTTAGTTCTTCAGATGCTCTTGAAATTACTTCAAATATTGAGTGCTTTATTGCTGCTTGATAGTTCATCAAAAAAAATTAATCACGAATAGTTTTTATAGAACCATCTACTTCTAATTTAATAATTCTAGAAGATTTTTTATTGATTCTATTCTGATGCAAATTTACAACATAGTCTACGCTCTCCAAAATTACAGGTTCTATTTCTTTAAAAGAAATGGGAGTAATATTTCCACTAACATTAGCAGAAGTTGAGACTATTGGTTTTCTGAATTTTTTAATTAATTTTCTACAAAAATCATCTTGGACAATTCTAATTGCTACTGTAGTATCTAAAGCAATTACATTTGACGCTAATCCTTTTGGATTTTGATATATAATTGTGGTTGGTTGCGTTGAAGAGTGTATCAGCTTTTTTAAACTTGATGTAACTCTCACATACTTTTGAAGCATATTCATTGAACTCACAAGTATGACTAGACTTTTACTTTCATTTCTGTTTTTTATTTTATAAATTTTAGAAACAGCTTGTTTATTAGTTGCATCACAACCAATTCCCCAAACTGTATCTGTAGGATATAGGATTGTTTGACCTCTAGTGAGAAAACTTAAACTTTTATTGATTTCTAAGCGCATTAATATTCGGTAATTTCCTTTTGATATTCTGGAATTTTAGGTAATTTTATTTGATCTCCTATAATTAAATTATACTCTTCTGGCGCAAAATCTTTTCTTCCATCTGAAGGGTAAAAAGTGATTTCTCCAAAAATAGTTTTTCCATTTACTGAATAAAAATCTACCCTAGAAAAAGGGAGTCTTCCTGCCAATTTCTCTGAAAGAACCATCATCTCATCAAAATTAGAAGGTTTTTCTACTTCTTCTTCATACATCAATGTTTTTCCAACAGTATAAAATGGCTGCTTCACCCAATTTATATCATAAAAACATCTATAATCTTTTATGCCTCTTTCAATATCTATTTGCAAAAATTGTGGCTTACCATTGAAACAAAAAAACTTATAATCGTTTAAAACATCTTTACCTTCTTCTTTTAAATATCTTTCAACTGTTAGCCTTGGTTTCACATCTTTATATGCCCATTCCATACCTGTCTTATAATATTGATTTATTCCCATCCATTTGTTAAGTAACTTTTTTGATGTATTCCAATCAAGCGAATTTTTATCTTTAACAATCAAATTAAAACCACTTCCATGAACTCCTTTTATCACAAACTGATTTGGTAACGAGTCTAAATCTATTTCTTTAACTGAGTCATAAACGCCATAGCATTCGTTTACATATTTTTCTCCAATTATATCAATCACATATTGTCTAACTGCATATTTATCTACCATTTGATTTAAAATCTTTGGTTTATAAAAAACTTTTAGCCATTGAATTTTCTCATTATA
>TARA_B110000090_G_scaffold28310_1_pt1 | contig 16327 bp, 10 predicted proteins | sample TARA_B110000090 | Tara Oceans TARA_B110000090 (sample SAMEA4397239) | marine metagenome | biome: Polar Biome; feature: [SRF] surface water layer (ENVO:00010504); material: water (ENVO:00002006), including particulate matter (ENVO:01000060) such as... | depth 5 m
TTTATGCCAGAACAAAAACCTCGCACATCCCTTCCATTTATTTTGCATCAAGCAGATATGATGGCGGCACGTATTGAATTTGAAATTGAATGGTTACCAAAGTTCTCTAAGAATAACGTGGCAGCGCCAAAGAAAAATTATACATTGAAGGCCAACATGAAATCATCTAAAGCTAAAGCATTAAATAGTGTATCAAGCCCAGGTTTAAAAAATATGTTAGATAGTTTATAATGGTAGAAATCATATTAACAATATTAGGCATTTTGGTCGTTATCTTAGGATACACGACCATCAATCTTTTGCGCAAAAATGAAAAAGCAGAAGATATATTAGTTTCTCACCAGGAATTTATAGATAAAGTAGAAGAACATATTACATTCTCTAATGATCGTTTACAAGAAATAGACAAAAGAGGCGCCTTTAAAAGTGATGATGAAATAGGATGGTTTTTTAATGAAATTAAAATAATCCAAAACGATTTATCCCAATTTAAAAAAGAAAATTTATAATGCCTGAAATTAGAAAGAGAAAGAAAAAAAGTAAAAATTATTTTACTCAAGAAACTGAAGACTTTATAGTAATATATAATAAGTTAGATTCAATTAAAGATGAAAAAGAAAGAAGTAGAGTATATGAAAAAAATATACATTATCCTTTCTTTAAACTTACTCAAAACATTATCCATACCTTTAAATTTTACCATACTGAGGTAGAAAATTTAGAGCATCTTCAACATGAAATAATTACTTTCTTACTTTCTAAAATACATTTATTTGATCCAACACGAGGAGCTAAGGCTTACTCATATTTTGGTACTATAGTAAAACGTTGGTTAATTTTATATAATACAAAAAACTATAAAAAGAAGATACAAAAAGTTGATGTTAGTGTACTTACATCTGAAAATTCAACCCACACTTATACTCAGGGAGATGAAAAAATTAAAAGTGATTTAGATAAATATGTTGATATTTTTGTAGACCATGTATCTGAAAATATATATGAGTTATTTCCTAAAAAAAACGACGCTCAAATTGCTGATGCCATTTTAGAATTATTCAGAAAAAGGGAATTGTTAGAAGTATTTAACAAAAAAGCACTTTATATATATATTCGTGAAATGGTAGATGTAAAAACTCCAAAAATTACAAAAATTGCTGATAAACTTCATGTTATATTCAAACAGCAATATATATTTTATTTAGAAAACGGTTACGCTAGGTTCTAAATCCCATTTTATATCAATATTTATAATAAAACATTATGGGAGCATTAGATAACATTGTATTCAAGAAGAAAAAATTTTCGGATATACTTAGCGAAATATACGATAATCAAAAGAAAAAGGAATCACAAATATCGGGTTTAATTAAAGAATTAAAACCTTTAATAAATGACATAGGTGATGCTACTTTAATTGTCCCCCTTATTAAAGAATATATGGAAATTGGTGTTCGTAACGATGAACAATTAATTAAAATGGCTACTATAGTACAACGTACACTTAACAATAGTGGTGGTGAAGAATCAATGGGAATAACAGAAGAAGAAAAAAACCAATTAATGGAGGAGTTAGATAAACTTAACGAAAACTTCGAAGAAAAAAAAGATGGCAAGTAAATACGGCTTTTCTAGTATAAATAAACAATTAGGTGTTAAATCTAATTCTAATAGCTCACCAGCGGGTGGTGCTGTTTCCCCAATTATTTCTGCTAGAGTAACAGACATTATATTAAATGATGAACATCCTAGTTTTTTGGAATTAGGAGGGTATAGTTCTATTGGTACTATCTTTTATGAAATGGTAGAAGGAGCTAGTACAACCACCCCCGGAGGTAATACAGCACCTCCAATATTACCTTATATGAAAAACTACCCATTAGTAAATGAGTTAGTTTTATTATTTTTAGTTCCTAGTAATAAAGTAGGAAATCAATCTAATAATAAATCCTATTTTTATTTAAATCCTATATCTATTTGGAATAATCAACACATGAATGGTTATCCAAATTTATTAGATTCAACATCTACCCAAGCAACAGAAAATAAATCATATCAACAAATAGAAGAAGGACAAACTAGAAAATCTACAGATGAAACTGTTGATTATAGTTTTAATTCACCTACAACGGGTGGAACCTTTGTTGAAAGAAGTAATATTCACCCTTTATTAGCATTTGCTGGTGATATTATTATTGAAGGAAGATGGAGTAATTCTATTAGATTTGGAAGTACAGCAAAAACTGATTCTTTATTATTTGGTAATAATTGGTCTAATTCTGGAGAAAATGGAGATCCTATTACAATACTTAGAAATGGGCAACCCACAGATGTAGTAGATAATGGTTTTATACCTATAGTTGAAGATATAAATAAAGATTTATCTTCTTTATATTTAACATCAAAACAAACAATACCCTTAATTTCCCCTATAACTTCATTTCCGGCATTTACAACCCCACCTGAATCCATTACTTCATTTGCGGGTAGTCAGGTAATACTAAATTCTGATAGATTATTATTTAATACTAAGGCTGATAGTATCATATTTAATTCTTCTCAACATATATCTATATCTTCAGTTCAATCTGTTGGTATGTATTCAAAAGAAGGAGATATTACTATACAACCAAGCAAGGGTAAAGTTAAATTAGGTGATATAAATGCCAGTCAGTCTGTTATTTTAGGAGATAATTTTATAGATGATTTCCAAAACTTATTAAATAAATTAAACCTATTAATGACTTCACTTTCTGCTGAACCTTTATTATTTTTAAGCTCAGGAACTGCTGCTTCTGTTAAAACACAAATCAGTTTGATGTTAATTAATCTTAAGAATTATAAGTCTAAAATTGTAAAAGCTATTTAAAAATGAATACAGATATGTTAATTGATTTAGCAACACAATTTTTAAAAACACCTAAGGGTTCAAAACTTTTAGGTGATAAAATTAATATACTTGAAATAACAACACAAATATCATCATTATCAAAAAAGTATAATATTAATTTAGAAGAATTAACTTCGGCCTCTGCTAAAGAAAAAGTAAGTGCCAACTCAAATTCTAATAAAGTAGATAAAACTTTAACAGCTAAAGAAAGAATACAACAGAAAAAAGATGTAATTTCTGATGAAGGTAAAGCATCTATTAGTCGAGTTAAAGATCAAATACTAGCCCTAAAAGCTAAATTAAGAAGTGAAATACCTGCTTTAGAAACTTATACTATTACTGGGAGGATATTTGATAAACAAACAGGCGATGTTTTAAGTGGTGCTAAAGTGCAATTAGGAGTTAACCCTGATATAGATGCTAAAGTAGATAATCCTTTAAACTCAAATACAGATTTAATTAGTAGTAAACCTAATTTAAATTTTAAAGATGCTATATTTATTCCTGTTCCTAATAATGAGTCTAAAACAGATAAACAAGGTAATTTTTCTATTGAAGTTAAAATACCAGTTATACCTAAAAATCAGAAAACCCCACTTAGATTAGGATTATTATATACAAAATCTGGATATCTCCCAGGAAGTTCTCCTATTATAAATGGAGACCAAACAGTTAAAACTGCTTTATCTGCTTCAAGTTTATTAAATATAGATAAATCAGCAGAATATATAGCTACAGAATTTAATAATAAGATAGATGAAGCACAAGCCTTAGTAGCGAATTTGGCTTTAACTCCTTTTCAATTATTATTATCCTCAGTTAAAAAAAATATAAATGGTATAGTTGACGTTGTTAAAACTAAACTTATTCCATTGTGTATAGGGTTATTAATATCCTTTGGTATATCTAAATTAAGTGAGGTAAACCGCAAAACATGTCCAACTCAAGCCGAGTTAGACGACATAATTAGAAGAAGAAATAGAATAGTAAGACAATTAAACCAAATATATTTAACTATAATTAAAAATACAGCTTTAGCCTTTGCATTTAAGACTTTAGCAACCGCTTTAAAAGGAATTAGATTAAGTTTAGATGCCATCCCAGCACCACAAGCAGGTGGTACTCCTCCTATGAAAGATTTTGGTGGGTTTTTATATGCATTACCTTATTCTTTTACTGCTAGTTTACAAAAATTAGATGATTTATTAGAAAGTTTAGAAGATCAAAATAGTGGTATGAGTAAAGCTCAATTAGCTGCTTTAGTTTTTTTAATAGCAGCAACAACAACTATATTACTTTTACTAAAAGGAATTGATAAGATGACTCAAGAATGTGCTGAAGAAGGTGGAGTAACAGATATAGAGCTAACCGCTATTAACCAGGAATTATTAGATTTAGGTGAGGAACAAGCCGAAGATGGTAATCCTTTAATAGGTAATGTTAATGGGTTTATATTTAGTGTAGAAACTGATAATTCTAACCCTGTAGGAACATTAAAAAGAAGATTTGCTGTAGCTAAAGATTCAAGAGGAATTACTTTATTAAAAGGTGAACCCTCATTCAGTTCTGCAGATCAAATATTAATCGATGAACTTGTATTTTATATTCAACAAAATGATTTAAAAGCTAACTAATTTAATATTTATAATAAATCAATACAACATGAAATTAAGTCAACTAAAATCCATTGTAAAAGACGCTGTAAAGGAAGCTATACAAGAGGAAATGAAAGACATCCTTATTGAAGCTGTTCGTGCTCCTAAACAAACCGTTTATGAAAATAGAATGGGTACCCCTACAACAGACGTAGCAGCACCTAGTCCAATGAACCCAGTAATGCAAACTTCTATGCCGGATGATAAAAGGATGGCAATGAAGGAAAATATTCAAAATGTACTAGGATCAATGATGCCAGGAGCAAATGGAACATTATCCGCTACAACAGCAAATGTACCCCTTCAAATGGGAAGTGGAAATACAACATCACCAAATGGTAGCTTACCAGATGGGAATGTAAGTATGGATCAAATAATGGGATTAATGAGTAATAAAGGATAATATAATATGGCATTTGGAGAAACAAGAATATACCCCAATGATTTGCGACCTAGAGTCGCTATTGGTGTTGATTTACCACTTAGTGGTCCTGTTGCTTTTATTCCAAATTACCAAACTAAGGATGCTATAAAAAATAACCTAGTAAACTACCTCTTAACAAACCCAGGTGAAAGAATTGAAAACCCTTTATTTGGTGCTGGATTAAGAGCTTATATTTTTACTCAAATAACTGAAGGTGGTTTAGATTATATAAAAGAAGATTTACAAGATAAAATTAAAACTAACTTTCCAACTGTTAATTTAGATGAAGTTAATGTTTTACAAACAGTTAACACAAATACAATACAAGTAATAATTAGCTATTCAATACCTAATACTAGCATAAATGATACTTTAGAATTAAATTTTAACTAATGGCAGTACAAAATAAAGACATAACGTATATTAATAAGGATTTTAATGATATTAGATCCCAACTTATTAATTTTTCACAGACTTATTTCCCTAACACTTATACGGATTTTAGCCCTGCTTCTCCTGGAATGATGTTCTTGGAACAAGCAGCCTATGTTAGTGACGTTTTATCTTTTTACTTAGATAATCAAATTCAAGAAACATATTTACAATATGCTAGGAATTTTGATAATTTATATGATCTTGCTTATATGTTTAGTTATAAACCTAAAGCAACAGGGTTAGCAGTAGTAGACGTTGATTTTTATCAACAAATCCCTGCTAAAGTTGTAGGATCAGATACAGTCCCAGATTTTGATTATTCCTTAAGAATTGGTGAAAATACAAATGTTACTTCGGATCTTGGAGGTAGTTTTATTACTCAAGAACCAATAGATTTCACAGTTTCATCTTCATCAGACCCAACTTTAGTAACTATTGCACAGGTAAATAATGGAGAACCAACTTACTATTTACTTAAAAAAACAAGAAAAGCAGTTTCAGGTAATATTTTAAGTAAAAATTTCATAGCAGGTGCTTATAAAGAATTTCCAACATTTGAAATAACAGGTATTAATATTGCAAATGTAATAGATATAACAGATGATGATGGAAATGAGTATTATGAAGTAGATTATCTAGCTCAAGATTTAGTATATGATAGTCTTAGAAATACTAATACTAATGATCCTAATAACTACCCAAATACAGACGCACCTTACCTTTTACAAACAAAATCTGTAAATCGTAGATTTGTAACTAGATTTATTAATAATCAAACCCTTCAAATCCAATTTGGAGCCGGAAAACCCCTTCAAATAGATGAAGAAGTTATTCCAAATCCTGATAATGTAGGTTTAGGCTTACCTTTTGGACAAAATAAATTAACAACGGCCTATAGTCCTTCTAATTTTATATTTACAAATACTTATGGTGTTGCACCTAGTAATACAACATTAACTGTTAGGTATTTAACAGGTGGGGGAACAAATGCTAACATAAATGCTAATTCTTTAACTAAAATTAGTACTGTAAATACAACATTTTTAAATGGTAATATAACCGATACACCTTTAGCACAATATGTATTTAATTCTATAGCAGTAAACAACCCAGATGCGGCAAGTGGAGGAAGTGATGGTGATACAATTGATGAAATAAGACAAAATTCATTATCTAACTATAATACTCAACAAAGAAATGTTACAGCAGATGATTATTTAATTCGGGCTTTAAGTATGCCTCCTAAATTTGGAGTAATATCTAAAGCATTTACTACTAGGGCTTCAATACAAGACCCAGACACAATATTAGATTTATATGTTTTAACTCAAGATGTTAATGCTAAATTAACTAAATCCTCTAAAACAATAAAACAAAATTTAACAACATATCTTAGCCAATACAGAATGATTGGGGATACAGTAAATATTAAGGATGCCTTTATAGTAAATATAGGGGTAGAATTTGATATTATTACATTACCAAACTTTAATAATAATGAAGTAATAGCTAAATGTATAGCTGTATTAAAATCCCATTTCCTTACTAAAAAATGGCAAATAAATCAACCTATTATATTAAGAAATATTACAGTATTATTAGATAGGATTCCTGGAGTACAAACAGTTGCGGATTTACAAATTATTAATAAAGCAGGTACAAACTCTGGATACTCAGAATATGCTTATAGTATATCAAGTGCTACACAAGGTGGTGTAATATACCCTTCATTAGATCCTTCAATTTTTGAAGTAAAATTACCAAATGAAGATATAAAAGGAAGAGTAGTATCATTGGGCACAGGAGCTTTTGGTTACGGAGGATATTAAAAAATAAAACATGGCAGTATATAAATTATTTCCCTTACAAGACGCATCATTATATGCATTTTATCCCTATATGAATACTGGGATAGACCCTATTATCGAAGTAGGTAACTTAAATCTTAATATTAATCCTGTACCACAAGTATTTAGGAATGTTATTGAATTTGATCAAGCTGAAATCGAAGATGTTATTGATAACAAAGTATCAGTTGACGCTAATGGTAATAAAGTGCGTTTTGCATCTAATTTAAAAGCATACATAGCAAATGCTCAAGGAGTTATTTTTGATACTAAATTAGAAATATTTCCTATATCGGGGTCATGGAATAATGGTAGTGGTACTTATTTAGATTCCCCATTTACTGTTAATGGTGTAAGTTGGAGAGCTAGAAATTTTTCTGGATCTGCTGCTTCAGGTGCTGAATATTGGGAAACTAATATACCAGCATTAAGTACTTACGTAACAGCCTCTTTTTCATCTAGTATGGAAGGTGGTGGAACTTGGTATACAGGTTCAAATGATCCAAATAATACAAAAGTTATCTCTTCTGCAGAATATACTTTAAGATCAAATAAGGATTTAAATGCTGATGTTTCGGATATAGTTAATATATGGTATTCAAGTTCTAAAAATATAGGTGGTTATACTAATATTGTTAATAATGGTTTTTTATGTAAATGGGAAGATGCTATAGAATTTAGTAGTGCAAACGCTATTCAACCTATAATGCAATTCTATTCCGTAGATACTAACACGATATACCCTCCAGTTTTAGAAGTAAAATGGGATGATTCTAAATTTGAAACAGGATCTTTACCCCCATTACAAACATCAGATATGTTTGTTGCTTTAGATAACAATCCAGGAGTATTTTATAGTGAAAGTGTAAATAGGTTTAGATTAAACTGTAGACCAGATTATCCAGTAAGAAGATTTATGACTAGTTCAATAGATACACTAAATCATTATTTACCACAAAATTCATTATGGGCTATTAAGGATTTAGATACAAATGAATTTATAGTACATTTTGATGATGATTATACCAAAATTAGTTGTGATGCTACAAGTAATTACTTTGATGTTTACATGGCAGGATTACAACCAGAAAGATATTATAAAATTTTAATACAAACCACAGTTAGTGGGAGTACGTTAGTAAAAGATGATAATTATTATTTTAAAGTAGTTAATGGGTAATGGCAGAAGAAAGATTAGATCTTAGAAGAGAGGTATTTAATAAAGCACAATATATTAAAACTATTGACACTAGTTTTGATGAATTAGGAGCTACAACTATAACTGAAGATTTACAACTCCAACCAACTGTTGAAGAATTCTTTGGATTATACAATTCTCTTTTTTATGATATACAAGCATTAGGTGCAACTAATTCACATGAATATTTAGCTAAAACTAGTGGTGAATATATCAATTTTGAAGAAGTTAATGAAGAAATATCTGCTTTACAGGCTGAAATTGCTCAATTACGACAAGATTTATTAAACCTCCAAATGGAAAACATTAAATCAGTTGCATCTATGGCAAATAATGAAGCTACAAATCAAATGTTAAATGATGCGACACAAGCTTTAAATGATGCAAATGCTCAAATAGTTGAAACTAATTCAACAAATTCAACAATCACAGAAACATCTAATAATGGTGGCGGAAGTTATTAAATAATAAATAAGATATGGCATTAGAAACAATTATACAACCATTAAATCCTGATACTTTTGAGTATCAGACTTATTCTAATTCAGATGAGCAATTAATCGTTCAGTCTGAGCTTGATACTGTATTTTCTGCTTCTACCGATTACATAGAGTATTATATATACGATCAAAATAAAAATTTAGTATACCCAGAAGCTACAACTCCTTTATTAGATTATAATGTAAGAGATGGAGATGTATTACTAGACCCAAGTAGTAATTTAGAAGAATTTGGGTTTGATATAGGAGTTTATAATATATTATATAATTTTTATAGAAAAAGAGGATCATCCTCTATAACAAGTAAATATTTTATTTCTCAAATATCATCAGATAGAACTGAAATTAGATTAGATAGTAACACTATTGAAAATAATGATATAATTTCATCTATTAATGATTTTATTAGTTATAGAGAAGAACAATCTTATTTTGTTGATTTTTATTTAAATTTTGGTGATAACCAAACTATAATATCTAACAACATTAAGTTAGAAACTGAAGAGGGAATTGACCCTACAGTATTAATTAAACTGTATGAACCCCTACCTTCAGGTTTTAATATAAAAGACGAATTGTGGATAGTAGAATTACTTTCAGTTTCACAAGCATATGAAGTTGATTTCCCCTTTGAAGCTATAATAGATGAGGATTTTACCTACATAGCAGGTCCTAACTATAGTTTAAACATTACAGGACAAACTGCAAAACCAAGTGAACAATTCTCTTATAACACTTTACTAAATTCAGATTTAACAAGTTCAATAAGCCAAATTAAAAGTTTATTAGATGAAAAACAAATCAATATTAATATTGATTACGAAAAATATAAAAACTTTGTAAACTTTAGTTCAGCAACTACTAGATTAGAAAATTTCTTTTATAAAACAGAATTAATTCAAGGATATACTGATCAAATAAATTCCCTATCTATATCAATAACAAGTGATACAGCAGATACTTTTGCTTTTAGTTCTAGTAAAGCTAATTTAGTAGGTCAAGTAGACACCATTATAAAAAACTTTGATGGGTACGAGTATTTTCTTTATTTTAATAGTGGGTCTGATTGGTCTTACCCAAAATCTAATACAGAACCCCCATTTAATTTATACCCAACAGATAATACAGAAGTACAATCTTGGATAACTTCTTCTGCAGCATCATCATCAGCATATGATGTTGAAAATAAAGATTGGTTATATTATTCAATACCTGAATATCTAAGAGAGGACCCTGAAAATAAAAATTATGAATTATTTGTTGATATGGTTGGTCAATATTATGATAATGTGTGGACCTACACTAAAGACATAACAAATAAATTTGATGCTGATAACCGTTTAGATTATGGTATTTCAAAAGACTTAGTAGCAGATGCTATACAAGATTTTGCAATTAAATTATATTCTAATAATTTTAATACTGACGATTTATTTACTGCCTTTTTAGGAATAACTCCTTCTGGTAGTTCATTTCCTTTCCCATATATGACTGGTTCAATTGGTGGCGCAGTTGCGACGCCTTCTGGGTTTGAGTACGTGAATACTGAAATATCGGCATCGAATGATATAGTCCCATTGGACGATGTTAATAAGCGATTATATAAACGAATTTACCACAATATACCATATTTACTTAAAACAAAGGGTACAGTAGCTGGTTTAAGAGCATTAATTACCTCATATGGTATCCCAGATACTATTTTAAGAGTTAGTGAATTTGGAGGTAAAGACAGAAACGAATCTCAGGATTATGATTTAAAACAAAACGTATTTAATTATGCATTTAGTCCTAAAAGTCAAGGTACTGGCGCTGGTGTAGAAATAGGTGATTGGAGATCAAATTCATTATTTCCCTCAGGTGGTATATCTCCTAAATCCGTCCAAGTTAGATTTAAACCAACACCAATCCCCCTTCCTATAAATAATGTAGCTAATAGTAATATTAGATATTCTCAATCTATATGGCAAGCAGATGGTGGTGCCCATTTAGTACTAGAATACAGTGGTAATGGTTTAATTAGTGGATCATTTTCAGGTTCTATACCTGATCCATACGATACTTATGGTACATTAAAATTTATCCCCTCTGCTGATGCTACTAATTTTGCTAGTGTTTATTTACCTTTCTTTAATGGAGATTGGTGGTCAGCACAAATTAATTTAGTTGACACAACCGGTTCTTTATATTCTGCAAATGAAATAGATGGTAAAATTGGTTTTAACGAATCATCATCAGCAAATAGTTTTGATCCAGCCCAATGGGAAGACTCACGAAAAGTTTATTTAAATCGTGATGTACCTACAACTATTGGTGGTGATATTTATGAATCCTTTTCTGGTTCATTTCAAGAATATAGATTTTGGGCACAAGAAATATCTCAAAGTAATTTTTACGATTATACTGTTAACCCCTACTCAGATGAAGGTAATGGTATAAACACAACACCAAACCAATTATATTTTAGAGCTGCTTTAGGTACTCAATTAGACACAGGAAGTAGAACATCAATACATCCCAGAGTAACAGGCTCAGCAATACAAATAACACAATCATTTGCATCTAACAGTAATTTTGTTATACAAGGTGAAAACTGGATTACAAATGTAGAAGATATATTTCAAGATCAAGCTCCTGTAGGAATAAAAAATAGAATAACAGATAAAATAAAATCTGAAAAGTTAATATTAGCTGAAGCTCCATATGGTTTTCAAACACCAACTTCATCTGTACCTTTTATTTCTAGTAAAGATAATTATACACAAACAATATCTGCAATGGAATCCATGCAGCAATATTCTTATGTAAGCCAAAGCTATACACCTAATGTAAATTATTTAGAAGTAGCATTTTCACCATCAAATCAAATTAATGATGATATTAATGCTCAGTTAGGGTATTTTAACCTAGGAGAATTTATTGGTGATCCAAGATTTGCTTCATCCTCTTTATACACATATCCTAATTTAGATAGTTTAAGAGATCAATATTTTGAAAAATACATAAATAGTTATGACATCGTTGATTTTATTAGATTAATAAAATTCTTTGATAATTCATTATTTAAAATGATTAAAGATTTTACTCCTGCTAGGTCTAATTTAGCTTCAGGTGTAGTAGTAAAACAACATATATTAGAAAGAAACAGACAAAGAGCACCACAAGTTACTTCATCCCTACATGATTATGAAGGTTTAATAGTAAACTTACCTAAAAATTATAGTTCGGGTTCAACAGATTTTCCACAATATTCAACATCAGGTTCTGCTTTATATAAATTTAGTGGAGGACCAGGTGGTTCGTTTAATAGATTTAATGGTTTACAAACATACATATCTGGATCAGATGGTACTGGTCCTGATAATAGATTTGGTATAACACAAAGCTGGCAAGATGGAAATGATAGTTCAATATTAAACTCAACCAATTTTAACCAAAGTAGTTCACAATTTATTAGTGGGTCTTATTTAGGTCCAAGACAATTTCCTAAAGATAACCAATCGGAATTTTATGATGGTATATTTAGTGGGTCAGTTATACCAGTTCATGTCTCACCATTAAATAAAGGTTGTACTCCTTATTTAGGTGTAGTTGATACACCTTTATTATATTACCCAATATTCTTTTCTCTTAACCCGGGTGGAACTGGTGGTGAAACCACTACTAGTTTAGGTGAATTTTTAAATCAAGAAAATTCCCCACCATCAGGATATGCTTGGATAGGTTCTTTAGAAGGAACAACAATAGGTGTTGATCAAGTAGTAGCTGTAAAAATAAGTCAAAATGATATTAATGGAGTAGAAGTAATTAATTATTTAGATGATCTTACCAGTTTAAGATTTTTATTCGAAGATGCTGCTATACCTTATGATATATCTGCTGTTGAATATGTAGTAACGGGTAGAACAATATTTTCAAATCATGCCCTATTAAATATTTCAACTGCAACGGGAATAGCAGGAAATAATTACTCCCAAACTGTAGGGGGTGTTGATTATTTCCCAATAACAAGTTCGGACCAAGGTGGTTCTATGAATTGGTCATTGGAAGCACTAACTGATTTTAATACTTTAGGTTTAGTAAATACTGAATCTAATGATAATTCTCAACAAGGTGTACTTTCAAATCCTAATATAACCAATCAAGAACAAAATGTATTTTATTGGTCTTCTACCATTAATGATGCCCTAGGTTTCTTTGGAAACCCAGGTGGTGCAGAAACAGATACTAATGCAATATTAAACCCTAATGGGGTTTTATATTCACAATCAGCATATACCGCCCCATACACATCAAATATACCTTGGGTAATATCAGCATCTGTTGTTTATAGTTCTTCACTAAATACAGCTGCTGCTTCTGTAACAGAAGATCAAGGTGTATACCATAGTGGTTCTTCATATTCAGGTGCAAATTTAGTTGATCAAAACTTTACCTTAGGGTTTAATACTGGTACTACTGGTTTTACTTATTATGATACAACAGCTTATAATACAGCAGAATTAGCATCAAATGCTACCCTACCTACTGTTACAAGTGATAAATTTTATTTTACTCCTTTTGGAGGTGGTTTAGGAATTGGTGCAGATATATATGAAGACGCAGGTTTAAATACACAAATTACTGATCTTGTTCCTAATAAATTTTATTTAATTTCTAATTTAATAGAAGATTTTGGCGTACAAAGATACTGGGTTGGTCAATGGCAATCTTCAAACACTTTTTCCGTAACATCTGAATATGTCCCATCTGTGCGCACTGCACTAGCAGTGGCTGGGGTAATATCAAATCCCACAACATTTATACCATCTCCAAAAACAGTTTTAGATTTAGGAGATATTGCCTTTAATGGTAATAACTGGAACACTCAAATACCAGGTAATTCAGGTTCTTCAGTTAGTATGGTTTCACCATATGCAGGACATCCTAAAATTAAACTTGCTGGTACTGCATCTTTTGATTGGGAATTTCCTTCATTAACCTTAGCTGGAACATCTCCAACTTTAAGTAATACAGCAGCATTTGTACCATTTTCAGGAAGTGCAGTATTAGCATCAAATGATGATTTTAATGCTTCCTTTAATTATGGTTCAGCTTGGGTAAATTCCCCAGACGCTATTTTTGAATTTTTAGAATTTGGTGGTACTGCAAGTACACCAGCTATGGGATACCAACGTGATGGGTCTGTTATTTTCCGTTTAGAAAATGCAGTAACTACAATTGAAATTGATCTTGGCACAAATGTTATATCTGTAAGCGAATTAGTTTTTAATCTTAGATTTACTATTTCATCCGTTGCGGCTACTGCGGTAAATGACTATGCTATAAGAATGGTTCTTCAACAATGGAATGGTTCAACTTTATCTAATACCCAATACCCAATGGGTGCATCTGGTGCTTCTTGTGATTCAAATGGTGTTGTTAACGTACAAAATCTTTCTCCAATAGTACCTAGAAATGTAACCCCAGGAGTAGGAGTTTTAGATACAGAATATAGAATTGCTTTTGAAATTAAAAATAATACGGGTACTGATTTAGATTATTCATATCAGTTACAAGGTATAGATTTAGGGTTAACTTATAATAATAACGTCACTTGGAGTGTAGCTAGTGGGTATAGAGGATCATTAATATCGGGTGTGTATTCTTATCAAGGTACTGGAAACCCAGCACCATCACAAACATCGGAAGTAGCAGGAGCAGATTTTTACCCACAAGGGGTAGTAGATGTTTATTTAAAAAGAACAGGTTCAGGTATTCCATCAGAGGGATTAATTATTACTTCCTCAACTTTTGATACAGGAGGTGGGTATTCGGGTTCAATATACTCAGGTTCAACACTCCCTATTACAAATGGAGCATCTGGTTTTAGTAATATATATAATGATACACCATGGGATGGAACAAATGCAACATCTGGATCAACTGTAAATAATATAGGTGATATATATTATATAGAATATTCTGCAAGTAATTTTATAACTGGTCAAATAAGTGGGAATAGTTTAATTATTCAAAATTTTGCATTTGAAGATGATAGTGATAAATCCAGATTATATATAGCCCAAACAGCAAGTTCTGGTGGTGGAAGTGCAGTTTTTAATTCAACTGGAAGTATAAGATTAAGACAAGCAAATAAATCTAATATAGGTGGTGGACAAGTTAATAATTTATTACCTATTGGAAATGAAGTTCTTAGTTTAAATTTTAATTTAAATCCCACTGCTACTAGTGAAAGAGTTTCTTTAACAGGATCATTTAATGGAGAGTTTAACCACGATGATATATTTAGATTCTCAATAGCAAATAGTAAAGTTGGAGTAGGTTCAGGTTTATTTATAACAGAATTTACAGCTAGTATATTCCCATCTCAATCTATAATGTCTGAAATAACAGAACCATTTGAATATGGTAATTATAAAATACCAACAGCTTCTGGATTAATAGTACCAACTTTTTATCCTGGTGCCTTACCGTTTAATTTAGCAGTAGATTGCCAACCAACATTAAATAATTACTCATTAGGAAGATTTAATCCCTACTTACAAGATGTTGATTATAATAATGAATCAGGTCCTATTATCCCTATTAATCAAGCATTAATATTACAAGATAAAGCAGTTAGAGCACAAACACCAGTTTCAAATTATACTCAATTAAGTTCAATTAACTTAAAATATAATGGTGTAAAAACAACCAGTGCAAAAATCAATGTATGGAGTATTGGGGATACAGGAACATTTGGTCAACTACCTACAGTAGAATTAAGAGATGCATTTTTTGGATATTTTAATGATATATCAGATCCTTACCCAAACATAAACGATTTAACAAGAGTTAACTTAAATTATCTAATTGATGAACAAGGTAATGCTTTACCTCCTTCATTAAAAGACCAGTTAAGTATAGACACATTTGAATCTGTATTTCCAGACACAACATTGGGTAGTTTAGCAGTTAAGTTTGGTACACAAAATTTAACTCCATTATCAACACCAGCACCAATAAGCCGTATTATGCAGAATGTAACACCAATTTGTTACTCTCAAATTTCCGGTAATAATTATAGTAATACAATTCCATTATCTGGATCGGGTTATATTTCAAGATATGATAATGATGATTCTAGTGCTGTAACATTTGGTACATTTGCCGCTGCTGGTACTTCATCAGTTGAAAATGGAGGTCAAGATCAACAAACTGTAGATTATTATATTAATCCATCAGAAGCAAATAAAACAAAAACTGGTGCTGGCTCAGCATATACAGGTTCAGGAGCATCAAATAGTACAGGTTCTGCTTCTTACCCTGTAACTACTTGGGGGACAGAGGGTACTGATTTAAATAATTCACAAGTTGTATCAATTCAACATTCAGT
>TARA_B110000090_G_scaffold210118_1_pt1 | contig 16049 bp, 16 predicted proteins | sample TARA_B110000090 | Tara Oceans TARA_B110000090 (sample SAMEA4397239) | marine metagenome | biome: Polar Biome; feature: [SRF] surface water layer (ENVO:00010504); material: water (ENVO:00002006), including particulate matter (ENVO:01000060) such as... | depth 5 m
GTTGTTAAAAACATTACTTCTTATGGTGTCTTTGTAGATTTAGGTGGTGTTGATGGTTTAGTCCATATTACAGATTTATCTTGGTCTAGAATTAATCATCCAAGTGAGATTTTAGAATTAGATCAAAAATTAAACGTTGTAATTCTTGATTTTGATGATCAAAAAACAAGAATTCAATTAGGATTAAAACAATTAAACGCTCATCCTTGGGAAGCTTTAGATGCTGAATTAAAAGTTGGCGATAAAGTAAAAGGTAAAGTAGCTGTTATAGCTGATTACGGTGCATTTATTGAAGTTTCTTCAGGAGTTGAAGGTTTAGTTCACGTTTCTGAAATGTCTTGGTCTACGCACTTGCGTTCTGCACAAGATTTCGTAAAAGTTGGAGATGTGGTTGAAGCAGTAGTTTTAACTTTAGATAGAGATGATCGTAAAATGTCATTAGGTATCAAACAATTACATCCAGACCCGTGGACTGATATTACAAAGAAATATCCTGTTGGATCTACACATGAAGGAACAGTAAGAAATTATACAAACTTTGGTGTATTTGTAGAATTAGAAGAAGGTATTGACGGTTTAGTTTATATTTCTGATTTATCTTGGACATCTAAGGTTAAGCATCCATCTGATTTCACATCAATTGGTGATACACTTACTGTTAAAGTATTAGAATTAGATGCTGAAGGGCGTAAATTGAACTTAGGACATAAGCAAACTCAAGAAAACCCTTGGGATAAGCATGAATCTAAATACACAATTGATTCGGTACACGAAGGAACAGTAAAAGAGACTACTGATAAAGGAGCAATTGTAACTTTAGAAGAAGATGTTGAAGCATTTGTTCCAGGTCGTCATATGGATAGAGAAGAAGGTGGTAAAATTGTAAAAGGAGATACAGTAAACTTCAAAGTATTAGAATTTAATAAAGAATACAGAAGATTAGTGATTTCTCACTCTGCAATTTTCAGAGCTGAAGAGCAAAAGAATATTAAAACAGCAACAAAAAAATCAAATGAAGCAGAAAAAACTACTTTAGGTGATACAAATGATGCTTTACAAGCTCTTAAAGATAAAATGGAAAGCGGTAAATAAAAACCAAAACCCATTATCAAATATTAAAAGCCGTTAAGTAATTAACGGCTTTTTTTTGTGGTATTTTCAATTTCAAAAAATTATATTTGCATTAAATTAAAAATATACTATGTCATTAATAAAATCAATTTCTGGAATTAGAGGCACTATTGGAGGAAAAGTAAATGATAACTTAACACCAATAGATGCAGTAAAATTTGCATCTGCTTATGGAAGTTGGTTGCTTAAAAGAAATAGTAATAAATCAAAATTAACCATTGTTGTAGGAAGAGATGCCAGAATTTCTGGTAAAATGATAAGTTCTTTAGTTGCCAATACATTAGTTGGATTAGGTATTGATGTGATAGACCTTGGTTTATCAACAACTCCTACAGTAGAAGTTGCAGTACCAATGGAAAATGCTGATGGAGGAATTATATTAACAGCTTCACACAATCCAAAGCAATGGAATGCATTGAAGTTATTAAATGAAAAGGGAGAGTTTTTAAATGGTACTGATGGTCAAGAAATTCTAAGTATTGTAGATAATGAAGATTATTTTTTTGCTGAAGTCGATGATTTAGGAACTTATACAAAGAATCAAGAGTATGTTGTAAAACATATTGATGAAGTATTAAATCTAGAGTTGGTAGATATTGAAGCAATTAAAAAAGCAAATTTTAAAGTTGTTGTTGATGCAGTTAATTCTACAGGAGGAATTTTCATTCCAGCATTATTAGAAAGGTTAGGAGTAGAATGTGTAAAACTATATTGTGAGCCAAACGGACAATTCCCACATAACCCAGAACCTTTAAAAGAACATCTTGGAGATATTTCAAAACTAGTTTTAGAGGAATCTGCTGATTTTGGAATTGTTGTTGATCCTGATGTAGATAGATTGGCCTTAGTTTGTGAAGACGGTTCTATGTTTGGTGAAGAATACACTTTAGTAGCATGTGCAGATTATGTTTTGTCTAAAAAAGTCGGAAACACAGTTTCTAATATGTCTTCATCTAGAGCTTTAAGAGATGTAACTCAAAAGCATGGAGGTTCTTACCAAGCAAGTGCAGTTGGAGAAGTAAATGTTGTGCAATTAATGAAAGATACAAGCGCAATTATTGGAGGAGAAGGTAATGGTGGAATCATATATCCTGAATCACATTATGGGCGTGATTCTTTAGTTGGTGTTGCATTATTTTTATCTCATTTGGCAACACAAAGTATGACTTGTAAAGAATTGAGAATGAGTTACCCAAGTTACTTCATGAGCAAGAATAAAATTCAGTTAACCCCTCAAATAGATGTAGATAAAATATTGGAGGTGATGGCTGAAAAATATAGAAATGAAGATGTTTTGACGATAGATGGTGTAAAGGTTGATTTTGAAAATGAATGGGTTCATTTGCGTAAATCAAATACAGAGCCAATTATAAGAATTTATACCGAAAGTACTTCTCAACAAAATGCTGATGATTTAGCCAATAGAATTATTACTGAAATCAAAGATATTATCGCCTAATGAAAAATCTAACGATATATTTCTGTATATTTTTTTCAATTACTGTTTTTTCACAAGAAGTTGAAAAGGGTAATAAAGGGGAAATGTACATCCTTTGGGGATGGAATAGAGGGCAATTTAGTGATTCTGATATCCGTTTTAAAGGAATAGATTATGATTTCACCTTATACGATGTGAAAGCAAGAGATAAAATCAATGCGTTTACATTTAGAGATTATTTTAATCCAGGACGTGTGACTATTCCTCAAACTAATTTTAGAATAGGCTATTTCTTTAAAGATAATTATACAGTATCAATAGGTGTTGATCATATGAAGTATGTGATGAGAAATTATCAAACCGTAAAGATTGATGGAGAAATAAATTCTGGAACCCCATTTGATGGAGTATATTCTAAGGATAATATCTTATTAACACATGATTTTTTAACCTTTGAGCATACAGATGGTTTAAATTATGTAAATGTTGAAGTAAATAGATTTGATAATTTAAATCGTTTATTAAATTTTAAAACGAAAAATTTAGAAGTAAATATTACAGAAGGGATTGGAGTTGGTTTTTTATATCCAAAAACAAATGCTAGATTATTTTATGGAGAACGCTATGATGATTTTAATGTTGCAGGGGTTGGCGTAAGTGCAAAGGTTGGATTAAATCTAACGTTCTTTAAGCACTTTTTTTTACAGTCAGATTTTAAGTTAGGCTATATAAATATGAATGATATTAGAATTAGTGATAACAAGGATGAATCTGCATCACAGCATTTTACTTTTTTTGAAAGAACAATTATGTTTGGAACTCGCTTTCAGTTAAATAAGTAATTATTTGTTGTATGATTTTAAAAACTCCTCGTATTTATCTTTGTGTTTAAAACGATTGTGTGTCCAAAAATAGTGTTCCGGTTTTTGAAGTATTTGCTGCTCTGTTTTTCTTAGAAAAACATCTGACAACTCATAATTTGAATATTTTTTAACGTCATCAGTTATTAGTTCAAAAGTTGTTTCATAATACCCTCTTTTCACTTTTTTAGTATGAATATAAACTACATTCATATTATATTTTTTAGCTAGCATTTCAGCACCTGTATGAATAGGAACTTTAACCCCGAAAAATTCTGACCAATAGTGTGTCTTTTTTAATTGCGGTGACTGATCACTCAATAGACCATATAATGATTGGATATTTTCTTTATTATTTTTATCCATTGTAGAAATAATACTCGATGTTTTAATAAATTTCGCCCCAAATTTCTCTCTCGAATTTAAGACTTTCTTGTTAAAGTATTTATTATTTACTCTAGTAAATGCAGCATAACTCTTATACTTTACATGTGCACTAAGACCAATTATCCATTCCCAATTTGCATAATGTGAGCCTACTAATACAATACTCTTTCCGTCCTTATATAATTCATCAAATAATTCAATATTTGTATATTTATAATGCTTGGCAAGTGTTTTTTTAGAGATTGTAAATGATTTTATCATCTCCATAAAAACATCAACAAAATGACGATAAAACTTTCTTCTAATTGACTTTAATTCTTTGCCAGATTTCTCTGGAAATGCAATTTTAAGGTTGTCTAAAACCATTTTTTTTCGATACCCAATAATGTAGTAAAAAATGAAGGAAATAAAACTTGATTTAATATATAGCACTCTAAAAGGAAGAATAGAGATTAGCCATATAATTGGATAAACAAGTATGTAAACTAATAATTGCATTAACTTTTTTATACAAATATCGGATATAATTTTATCTTTGAGTATATAAAAAATATAAATGAGTCAAGTAGTTCTAATTATTATTGTTGCTAACGTTTTATTCTCAATGAGAGGTTTTAGCAACCAACAATTTTTTAATAAAAACAAGTTTCAAATTGGTTCAATAAAAAAGGGAGAGTACTTTAGAATGTTCACTTCGGCTTTTTTACATGTAGATCAGATGCACTTAATATTTAATATGTTAACACTTTATTTTTTTGCTGATAATGTTGTCGATGCAGTTGGTATATGGAAGTTTGTGGTTATCTATTTAGTTAGCCTGCTTTTTGGAGGTTTATTCACACTCAATTACCATAAAAATGATTTGTATTATTCAGCAGTTGGTGCTTCAGGTGCTGTAATGGGTGTTTTATATGCTGCAATTATGTTATATCCAGAAATGAGTTTAGCATTTATGTTTATTCCTATTCCAATTCCAGGATATATTTTTGGGATAGGTTATTTATTGTATTCAATATATGGAATGAAAAAAAGTGTTGGTAATATAGGTCACAGTGCACATATTGGAGGTGCTATTGGTGGTTTTGCGATCACATTACTTCTACAGCCTGAAGTATTTACAGATAATAGAAGGATGGTAATTATTTTGGCTATTCCTATTATACTTTTATTCGTTTTTGAAAAACAACTAAAAAAGCAAGTATAAAAAAACTCTGATAATTTTATCAGAGTTTTTTGAGCGAAAGACCGGGTTCGAACCGGCGACATTCAGCTTGGAAGGCTGACGCTCTACCAACTGAGCTACTTTCGCATTACCGAATGCAAATATACATGGACTTTCAAACCCTACAAGTATTTTCTATCAAAAAACTAGTAAAATTTATTATCTTCTCTTAATATTTTTAAAAAATGAAACCCGTAGATATTATAACCTTCATTATAATAAAACTTGTGACTTTTCGGATTGTTAACGTAAGTATTTAACTCACTGGCATTACAGCCTTTAGATTTCACATACTCATAAATCCATTCAAAAAAAAGTTTACCTAACCCTTTGGAACGATACTTTGGATCAATTACAGCATGATCAACCTCCATGCTTTTACCAATATAATGTCGGGTCATATACCAGATTCCACAAATCCCAATTAATTTTTGTGAATCATACATACCAATACATTCATAATTTTGATTAGACATTTCAATCAATCTTTCTTTAAGAATGTTAGTCGGAGTTTTATCATTTGTAAGCCTTAACAAAGGGATAATAATAAAGATTTCGCTTTTTGGAATTATTTTATATTTGATAGAATCCATATTTATAGTATATTTCGTAAATATAAAAATTATGATTCAAGTTAAACAAATATCACCTGAAGAAACTTATGAAATCCGCAAAGATGTCTTAAGAAGAAATATTATATTAACAGAAAAAAACAAAGAAGATTTATCAATCACTACATTCCATTTTGGAGGTTTTGTTGATGGGAAACTTGCAGGTATAGCTACTTTTATTCAAAATGATAATGACCTTTTTGAAGGCTTTCAATATAGGTTAAGAGGTATGGCGACCTTGGATTCATATCAAGGAAAGGGAATAGGTAGAAGTGTTTTAAAAGAATCAATTAAATTTTTGAAAGAAAAAAATGTTAAATTTTTGTGGTGTAATGCAAGAACGAGTGCCCTAAATTTTTATAAAAAGTTAGGTTTTAAAGCAGTAGGTACAGAATTTGATGTTTATCTTATAGGTCCACATTACGTGATGTATATAGATATTTAGAAAACTTAAATACATCAATAGTCTTCTCCTTAGAAAAATAATTTATTATTAATCATATAGATATAAATTCTAAAATCACAAAACATATTTTGAATCTTAAAAAGTTTGACAATGGATTAGTATATTATAAATTATAAAACAGTTGGAAACTAATACTTTACTGATAAATTTCATCAATGCATATATAAGAAAACAGACTAGATATAGTTTCCAAATTAAAATAAAAAAACTCTTGAATAAATCAAGAGTTTTTAAGTAGCGTGATGCAGAATTGAACTGCAGACCTCCGGGTTATGAATCCGACGCTCTAACCAACTGAGCTACCACGCCATAAGCGGGTGCAAATATAAAATAAATATATAGTGTAACAACTATAACCGTTTAAATTTTTATTGGTTTTGTAATTTTTTTTACAGCAAATAATTATTTATATTGTGCTTCAAATAAATTGTTTATGAGTAATAAAATTAAGTTTGAAATTGAGTTCCCAATACACGCATCTCCAAAGATGCTTTACCAATATTTTGGTACACCTTCTGGTTTATCTGAATGGTTTGCAGACAATGTAAACTCTAGAGGGGAACTATTCACATTTATTTGGGATGGTGCTGAAGAACAGGCTAAAATGCTTTCTAAAAAAATGGATTCAAGAATTCGTTTTAAGTGGCTAGAGAATGAAGATGAAGATTCGTATTTTGAATTCAGAATAGAAGTTGATGAATTGACTAAAGATGTTTCGCTAATGGTTACAGATTTTGCTGATGAAGATGAAGTTGAAGAGTCAAAAATGTTCTGGGAAAATCAAATTTCAGAACTAAAGCAGAGAATTGGAGCATAAAAATATATTCTTTCTTAAAAGCCCTGAATTTTCAGGGCTTTTTTATTTAAATTTGTTGCCTAATTTTTTTTCATGATAAATTTTAATAGTGATTTAATTCCAAAACAAACTTCAATTTTTGGAAATAAGAATAGAGCCTTTAACTATGGAGATGGTGTTTTCGAAACACTTAAGGTATATAATTCTAAAATTGTTTTTTTTGAAGAACATTATTTCAGATTAATGGCTTCTATGAGAATTTTACGTATGGAAATCCCAGAAAATTTCACATTAGAATATGTTGAGAATGAAATACTTAAAACAGTAAAGTCAAATGAGTTACTAGATTTTGCAAGAATAAGAATGACAGTTTTTAGAAATGAAGGTGGTCTGTATACGCCATTAACTAATAATGTAAGTTATGTTATAGAAGTTGAAAAGCTAAATGATAAAACTCAAGATCATTATGAAGTTGAACTTTTTAAAGATTTTTATGTAAATTCATCATTCTTATCAACATTAAAAACGACAAATAAAATTTTGAATGTAGTTGCAAGTATTTTCGCTTCAGAAAATGATTATGATTCTTGTTTGCTAATTAATGAAAAGAAAAACTTAGTTGAGGCTTCTCATGGTAATATATTTTTGATTTTTGGTAACGAACTTGTTACTCCTCCAATAGCTGACGGGTGTATTAAGGGGATTGTTAGAAATAAAATCATTGAGTTATTAAAGAAAAAATTGAATTTTACGGTTGTTGAACGAACAATATCTCCTTTTGAACTTCAGAAAGCAGATGAGCTATTTATCACAAATAGTATTATTGATATTCAACAAGTAAATAAATATCGAAAAAAAATTTTTGAAACTGTTATAACATCAGAAATTAGAGAAATATTAAAAGAAAGTTACAGTTAATTTAACGATGGATTTTTTGGTGCATTTGCCCAAATTTGATATTCCCCACCAAATTCCATTAATTTGTTTTTCCAGATAGAAGAATTTGTAGTAAGTATATTTGAATACCTATTTTCTGCGACTAGCCAAGATGAATCGTCTGACAACTCTTCTGAAAGTTGGTTTGCTTCCCATCCTGAATAACCAAGGAAAAAGCGAATATCACTAGATTTAATTTTTTTATTAATTAGTAGTTCTGTTACAAAGTCAAAATCTCCTCCCCAATAAATTCCTGCTGTAATTTTTATACTATTAGGAATAAGATCCGGAATATTATGTATAAAATATAGATTCTCTTGAGAAACAGGCCCTCCATTATATACGGGAAAATCACAATTTATTTCTGGAACTAAATCACTTACAACATAACTCATAGGTTTATTCATAATAAACCCAATCGAGCCTGTTTTATTATGCTCAGTGAGTAAAATTACAGATCTATTGAATGATTTATCATTCAATATTGATGGATCAGCAATTAATAATCTTCCTTTTGTTGGGTGTAACTCAGTCAAAATATATGTATATACGAGTAAATATAGAAAAATGTTTTGAATAAAAAAACTCTCTTTATAAAATAAAGAGAGTTGAATAAATAAGGGTTGATTCTTATTTATGATTAATTTACAGAATCGCTTAATCCAGCACCTGCTTTAAACTTCACTACGTTTTTAGCTTTTATTTGAATAGAAGCTCCAGTTTGTGGGTTTCTTCCTGTTCTAGCAGCTCTATTAGATACTGACCAAGTTCCCCATCCTACTAATGATACTTTACCACCACTCTTAAGAGTACTAGTTACATTTGCTGTTACTGAATCTAAAGCTGATTTTGCAGCTGCTTTTGAAATTCCTGCGTCTGCTGCGATAGCATCAACTAATTCTGATTTGTTCATAATTTTTAAATTTTAATTATTGGTTAAACATTATTTCGCTTTTTACAGCCTAACAAATATAGAAGGAATAAGGGTTTGTGCAAATTTTGTAGTAAAAAAAACAGTATTTTGTTGATAAATGAGTTAAAAATGTTAATAACCTCAAGGTTTATTTACCTAAAATGATGAATCCCTTTGGAAATAGGCTCTTCAGAGCATTTTTGCATTTGACTCAAAAACAAAGCCATTAAGTAAACTTTTAGTATCCATTTTCTTCTTTCCAGCTATTTTTAAACTGTCAATAATTATGTACCCATCTTTAGTAGAAACTTTTAATTCTTTTTTAGAAAACAGTAATTTCCCAAAATCATTTTTATGCACTATATATTCTTTTTTGATATCATAGATTTTAACCAAATATTCTTCCTTATTATTATACAAGGTAGTCCAAGCTGTTGGATAAGGATTTAAACCTCTAATCTTATTGTATATATTGTCTGTAGAATCATCCCAATCTATTTTGCAAGTTTCAGTATAAATCTTTGGAGCAGGTTTACTTTCTCTTACAAGTTGTTTTTGGGTTTTTATATTTCCTTTTTCGATTAGGCGTACGGTATCATTTACAACTTTAGATCCAAGGTGCATTAATTTATCGTGAAGTTCTCCAACCGTTTCATTAGGTTTTATATCAAGAGCACTTTGCAAAATGATTTCTCCAGTATCAATTTTATCATCAATAAAAAAGGTGGTAACACCAGTTTCTGTTTCCCCATTTATGATTGCCCAATTTATTGGAGCAGCACCACGATATTGAGGCAGTAGAGATGCGTGTAAATTAAAAGTACCATATTCGGGTAACTGCCAAACAGCTTTTGGTAACATTCTGAATGCGACAACAATATTTAAATTTGGTTTTAGAGCCTCAAACTCTTTTAAAAAAGTTTCGTTTTTTAAATTTGTGGGTTGTAAAATAGTTAAGTTATTCTCTAATGCTATTTTTTTTACAGCTGATTCATTTAGCTTACGGCCTCTTCCTGCTGGTTTGTCAGGAGCGGTAATAACACCAACGACATTTACATTTTCTTCTAGTAGACCTTTTAGAATTGTAACTGCAAAGTCAGGGGTTCCCATAAAAATAACACGTAAATTTCTCATTAATCGTTAGATAATTTATATTTATTATGCGAAGTTACGTTTAAAATATTTTTTTCTAAAAGCAATTGTAAACTAAATAAAACATCTTCCTCTTTTAATCCAAGTGCACTTACAATTTCTTGTGATGATTGTTCACTATTTTCATTCAAAAAAGTAATAATAAGTTCTGGAATATCATTCTTGTTCTGTTTTTGATTTTTTGATTTTTGATTTATGCAGATATCGCATATGCCACATTCTTTAATATTTTTCTCATCAAAATAATCTAGTAATTGAATACTTCTACAACTTTTTTTATTTTCTATAAAGCGAATAAGACTTGTAACTTTTTGAAGTTTCAGAGTGTTTCTTTGGTCAATACTTTTAGTAATTACATTTATAGTAATTGAATCTTCTCTTGGTACTAAAAACCTGATTATAGCATTATTATTGGCGTTGTAATATGTAATAACAGCATCTTTGTGTAAAGATTTAAGTATATTTTTTAATTCCAATTGTGAGTAGCCTAAAGTGTTCGCTACATAATTTTCATTTATAATTTTATTACTTTCAAATATTCCTCCATAAGTCCTTAAGAGTAATTGAATAAGTTTCTTTTTTGATTTGTTGTTTTCAAGATACTCAAAAACTTTATTATTTGAGATTATAAATTTAACAGTAGATTTTCTATTATAACTTTCTTCGAGCAAAATAATACTTTCATGATCTAATGTTTTTAAACTATTATAAGTGACTACTATGGGGAGTTTATAAACTTTGCAGAAATCAGATAAATTAAACTCAAAATTCTCATGGCTTAATTCACCATAAGAAATATGAAAATACTGATTTAGTTTTAAATACACTTCTTTAATGAACTTGACAGGTGCTATTGAAGCTTTTGTTATCTTTATTAAGTCATAAGTATCATTTTCATTTTTTAAGACTATAGAAAACGCTTTCTTACCATCTCTTCCACCTCTTCCAGCTTCTTGCATATAGTTTTCAATACTCTGCGGTAAATTGATATGTATGACCGCTCTTACATTAGATTTGTCAATACCCATTCCAAAAGCATTTGTTGCTACAATTATAGGTTTAGATTCCGACATCCAGTCTTCGTAACTTTTAATTTTTTCATCCATAGTCATTCCACCATGATAAAAAGTAGTATTGAAGTTTAATTGATTTAATTGTGTTGAAATCTCAACAGTTTTCTTACGTGTATTTGTGTAGATTATTTTTGGACCTTTTACTTTATTTAAAATCTGCTGAAGCCTAAAAAGTTTATCTTCAACTGTAAATATTTGATACGCCAAATTCTTTCTATAAAAAGACTTTTTAATAATTGAAGTATTGTTTAATTTTAAATTAGTAACGATATCATTTGTCACTTTTTTAGTCGCTGACGCAGTTAAAGCTATAATTGGAATGTCAGGGTGTAATTCTCTGATTAAGTGTATGTTTAAATAAGCTGGTCTAAAGTCATGTCCCCATTCTGAAATGCAATGTGCTTCATCAACAGCTATAAGTTGAATATTAATATGTCTTAACTTTTCTTTAATAAATTCAGATTGTAATTTTTCAGGAGATAAATAGAGAAACTTGAACCCACCAAATTGTAAATTATCAAAAATATTTACAATTTCGTTTTCTGATAATTTTGAAGTTAATGCAACCGCTTTAATACCTTTTCGAATTAAGCTATTTACTTGATCATTCATAAGAGCAATAAGTGGAGAAACGACGATGCAAATACCTTCTTTTAGTAAAATTGGGATTTGAAAACAAATAGATTTTCCGCCTCCTGTTGGCAATAAAGCAATGGTGTCTTTTTTATTTATTACGGATAAAATTATTTCTTCTTGCGGATGTCTAAAACTATCATAATTCCAATATTTTTTTAATATTTCAAGAGAATTAGACATTATTTTATAGCGAATCTAAAATGAAACTTGTTCGTTCTTCAATGGTTCCAAAAGGAACAACAAGAATTTCATACTCAAATTTCTTGTAGATATTTTCTAAAGCTATATGGATTTCAACTGCCTCCTTATAACTTTCAAACCTTTCACCATCAGAAATGTAAATATCTTCCCAAGGAGGTAATACAATTATTTTGGTATATTTATTTTCTTCACATGGTTTAATAAAGACATCATCATATGATTGCTTGAAATAGTCCATGTAGCCTAATACATCAGCAATTCCTCTATCAAAAAAAATGACATTATCTTTTAAATTGTAAGAGTCTTTAAATTGATTGATTCTACCATTCAATATCTTTAAATTAAAACCCAATGAGTCATCAACTTTAGCAATAGGATTTGTTGATAAATCGGTAAGACTCCCTTCTTTTTTTGCTTCTAAAGTAAGTTCGCGAATAACCTCATGATAACAAAAGTAGTTTCGTTTTTCTAGTTCTTTTATTATTGAAGTTTTTCCTGTTCCAGGTCCACCTGTAATTACTATTTTTTGTTGCATATTACAAAAATAAGGGATTCAAAATTTGTTTGAGCAATTTATTAAAAATCATTGATTATAAATGTAAATTTGCATTAAAACAAAACAAGTAATTATTGGTGTTATTTTTGAAATAGTAATTGATTAAAATAATAATATGGAAAATAATAAAGGTTTTTATAAAAAATTAAAAAAGAGTTTAGATGATACAACAACATTTCCGGCAATATATCTCTATAAATTTATAATTCCTGCAGACAAAGAAAAATTAAAAAGCATAGAGAATGTTTTTAATCATGCTGGAGCAGTAATAGACACAAAGCCTTCTAAAACAGGGAGGTATACAAGTATATCTGTACGTATGAATATGAGTAGTTCTGATGATATCATAGCTAAATACGAAGAAGTTGGAAAAATAAAAGGTGTTATTTCTTTATAATTTATTTAACACAACATCAATAAAATAAAAGATAAATTGCGACGTTTATTTTCATTAATTAACTATATGTTTTCTTATTTTTGTAAGAATAAAAAAAATTAAAAATGGCATTGAAAAAAATAGCAACTATATTAGTTACAATCAGTTTATTACAGGTTTATTCTCAGAATGATGAAAAAGTTTTGTTTACAGTAGACGAAGCACCTGTTTATGCCTCAGAATTTTTAAGAGTTTATAATAAAAATTTAAATATAGTTGCTGATGAGAATCAGAAAGATATGAGAAACTATTTAGATTTATTTATAAATTATAAATTAAAAGTTAAAGAAGCGTATGATTTAGGCTTAGATACTATTAAGTCTTATAAAAGTGAATATAAAACGTATAGCGAGCAATTAATAGAGCCGTATTTAAAAGATGAATCTATAGTTGTAAAATTGGTTAATGAGGCTTACCAAAGAGGCTTAGAAGAAATTTTGGCAAGCCATATTTTGATTAGAAACAATTCTAATAATCCAGTAGATACTCTAAAAGCATATAACACGATAATTGAAGCGCGCCAAAAAATTGTTAGTGGACAAAGTTTTTCTGAAATTGCTAATGTATATTCACAAGATCGAAAAAAGGGTGCTAATTCAAAAATTAAAAATGGTGGTAGTTTAGGCTATTTTTCTGCTTTCAGCATGGTGTATTCGTTTGAAAATGCTGCATATAACACTGGTATTGGAGAAGTTTCACAACCATTTAAAACTAAGTTTGGTTATCATATTCTACAGGTCAATGATAGGAGAAAGGCAAGAGGTGAAGTTGAAGCTGCACATATTATGATTAAAAGTGCTAGTGAGAATGGGGAAGAGAGAATCAATGAAATTTATACAAAACTAAATAATGATGAGGATTTTGGTTATTTGGCAAAAACACAATCTGACGATACGTATTCTGCAAAGAAAAATGGTAGTTTAGGTAAATTTGGTTCAGGAAGAATGATAAAGGAGTTTGAAGATGTTGCTTTTTCTTTAAAGGATACAGGAGATATTTCAAAGCCATTTAAAACTAAATTCGGTTGGCATATTATTAAGTTGATTAAGAAATTTCCCTTGGAAAGTTTAGAAGAAAAGAAATCTGAATTAACTCAGAAAATAAAAAGTGGAGACAGATCAAAAATAATTAATAGTTCTGTTGTGAATAATTTGAAGAAAGAATATAAGATTCAAGTTAATACGGTTTCAATAGAAAATTATAAAACGGACAATTGGAAAGTGAAATTTAATGATTTTCCAAATGATATAATGACTATAAATGGTGTAGTTATTCATAAAGACAAACTAAACAAGTTTTTATCAAACAAAAGATTAGATGATATATTATTCAATTCTTTTATAGACGAAATGGTTTTGAGTTATTTCAAAAGTCACTTGCATGAGACCAATGAAGAATATGCCAATGTATTACAAGAATATAAAGAAGGACTGCTGCTTTTTGAAGTTTTAGAAGCTAAAATTTGGGATAAGTCTAAAGATAGTTTAGGGATACAAAGTTACTATGACACTAATACTAATAAGTATGTTTTAGATAAAAGGTTTGAAGGTTATATTGCTACTTGTGTAGATAAAAAATGTGCCAAAGCTGTTAGAAATAAGTTGTTGGCAGGAATCGAAAAAGATTCGATTAAATCTATGGTTAATTCATCTTCAAAAGGTGTAAATGTTATTTTTAAATCAGGAGAGTTTGAAGTAAATGATAAAACGTTGCCTAAAAAATTAAAATTAGTAAAAGGAATTTCAAAAGTATATAAAGATCAAAATAATTACTTAGTTATCAAGATTGATAAAGTTCTACAAAGTGAGCAACAATTGTTAGAAGATGTAAGAGGAAATGTAGTTAATGATTATCAAGAATTTTTAGAAGAAAAATGGGTTAAAGATTTACACTCTAAGTATTCAGTGAAAATAAATGATAACGTTTTTAAAACAATAAATAATTAATGTTTAAAAGGATTATTTACATATCATTTATTTTAATTACAATAGCTTCTTGTGATTTCTCTAGAGTAAAATCAACAGAAGTTAAAGAGAATCCATTAGCTAAAGTATATGATAATTTTTTATATAGTTCTGATATTGTTGATGTTTTACCCTCTAATATCTCAAATCAAGATAGTATATTATTTGTAAAAAGCTATGTTGATTCTTGGGCAAAAAAACAATTATTATTACATCAAGCCGAATTAAATTTAGAAAATGAAGCCTCATCTTTTGATAAATTAGTTTCGGAATATAGATCTACTCTTTTCATCAACTCTTATAAAGAGGCCTTGGTGTTAAATAAATTAGATACTCTAATTACAGAACATCAGATTGAAAAATATTACTTAGCAAATAATAATAATTTCAAATTAAATGAAGAGTTAGTTCAATTAAAATATATTCATACAAGTAAAAACAGAACTGATAAAAAAGGATTAGTAAAACTTTTTAAATCAAAGGAAGAAGAAGATATTGATAGTTTGCAATTACGCTCTTTAGAGTTTAAGTCATTTAATTTCAATGATTCAATATGGATAAAGTATACAGACCTTCTCGAAAAGATTCTGTATTTGAATAAAGTGAACAAAAAACAACTTTTAAAAAAATCAAATTTTATCGAAAAAGAAGACTCATTAGGTTTATATTTGATCACTGTTAATAATGTGTTGAAAAGGAATGATATAGCACCAATAAGTTATGTGAAACCTACGATAAAGCAAATAATATTGCATAAAAGAAAATTAGAATTATTAAGAAAAATAGAAGTAGAACTATTAAATGATGCGATTAAAAACAAAAAATTTGAAAGATATTAAAAACATAAAAAGAACAACTTTAGTATTAACATGCTTAATGCTATCAACTTATATTTTTTCTCAAGAAAGAATAAAATTAGATGGTGTAACAGCCGTTGTTGGAAAAAACATAGTATTAGATTCTGATATTGACAAGTTCAGATTAGAGATTGAGCAACGAAGTGAAGGTAAAATTAAATTAACCGATTGTGAGATGCTTGAAGAAATAATGACTCAAAAATTAATAGCACATCATGCAGTAATTGATAGTATTCCTATTTCTGAAAGTAGGGTTACAGAGCAGGTTGATAAGACAATTAGTTCGTTTACACAACAATTAGGTAGTGTTGCTAAAGTTGCAGAATTTTATGGATTTAATGATGAGGACGATTTAAGAAAGGAATTAGCAGTAATACAAAGAGAACAGTTATTGATTCAGGGAGAAAGAGAAAG
>TARA_B110000090_G_scaffold56441_1_pt1 | contig 15963 bp, 12 predicted proteins | sample TARA_B110000090 | Tara Oceans TARA_B110000090 (sample SAMEA4397239) | marine metagenome | biome: Polar Biome; feature: [SRF] surface water layer (ENVO:00010504); material: water (ENVO:00002006), including particulate matter (ENVO:01000060) such as... | depth 5 m
GCTAATTGTAAGCATAGCTTTTCATCTGCAGAGATACTTTTTTCAGAATTCACTATTTTACTTGTTTGCTCGTATACAGAAATTGTGTGAGCAACGTTATGATAGTGCAAATGTCCAGTATCATTACTCTCAAAAACTAATTTTACGTGTGCTAAACTATCTTCTAGTAATTCTATATTTGATTTCATAATTACTTCTATTTTAATTCTAGTTTAATAAGTGTAGGGTAAGTATCATGCTTCTCATTGGCTATAATCAAGGTACCTTTAGAGTCAAAACAGATACCCTCAGGCTGATGGTAAATATAAGAATTCAATTGTGTTTTATTTTGCATTCTACCTTTCTCATTTAAAACCAATAGTGTTTTAGAGAACGAACTTAGAATATAGATATTGCCGTTGGGATGGACGCCTATAGCTGAAGGTTTGAAGTTGGGATGAATATCTTCCTTGTCTAACACAAATAAAGGCTCTTTAGCATACTTATTATTGACAATAGAAAACTCATAAATAAAAATATATTTTTCTTTTTTCTTCTTGCCATGTGTTTTACAAGCAACTAAAAGTCTCTTGTTTTTTTCATCTAAACAGAGCCCTTCAAAATCAAAATCGTCATCCTTCCCAAAGGAATGTTTCTTCGCCTTTTGTGAACCAGCAGACACAAAAATACTCCCATCACTTCTGAGAATGTATGCCGTATCTCTAAGAATGGCTATACCTTCAAAATCACCGTCATGTCCGAAATCAAACGTAGAGCGTATATCGCCTGTCCTACTATCTAATTCATAGATAGTGGCCTTTTCATCCTGCACACAGCTTACCGTAGTATCCGAAGTACAGTGTAAGCCAGAGATCTCATTGAGTTCTTTTTTTAATTTTATGGTGGAGGATGGTTGATCAAAGTTGTATGGAATATTCTCCGTGGTTTTACATCCTAGTAGACCTATAGTTATCAAAAGCACACCTATATACATTTTTCTATTCCTCATTCTGATACTTTGTATAATCTAACATCCTCCACTTTCCCTTTCAGCGAAATACCCCCTACGTCTTCGAACTGATACTCTGTATAGGGTTTAATAATATCATAAAGTGAATCTGATATAAGCAAGTCAGACTGTAGTTCGTTGCATTTATCTTGAATTCTTGCGGTCGTATTAATGGTATCTCCGTGATACGTCAGCTCTCTTTTGATATCGCCCACTTCTGTCATTATAATTGGTCCAGCATGTGCTCCAGCTTTGAATACTGGAAAAATTCCATATTTCTCTTCGTAGAAACTTCGTTTTTTTTCAAGTACACTTTTGAAAGAAAAGAAAGCTTGCAGAAATCTCCTGTAATTTTTGGCTTCACTCATCGGCCATGTGATAATCACTTCATCTCCCACATATTGATATATCTGAGCATTGTACTTATCAACTATTGAGAAATCACTGAAGCACTCTTTTAACAGATAACTGTACTGGTACATGCCTAGGCTCTCAGCTATAGAGGTAGAGTCTTTTAAGTCAATAAACATAAATATTACTTCCTCCTCACGGGGTTTATAAAATTTTCCTGTGAGCAATTTTCTCAAATTCCCGTAGCCCAGTTTCTTCTCTATTTCTATTATAAATCTAGAAGACAAAATGATGATGGCAAATAATAATATCCAAATTAAGAATTCTTGATAATTGGGATGTATATCCACAGATATCGAACTAGATTCTAATAGGAAATGAAACAACTGATCAATTGCGAAAGCAACAAGACCCATCACTGCTATCGAGATAGAGAACCCGAGAGAAAAAACAACCAAGAGCGGCTTTCTATACAGTATTCTCTTTAGCAACAATAAATCTATAGCACTCACTACTGCTGCAAATACCGTAGAGGTAAACATAACAACAAACACATACACAAATTTCAGAGTGGATTTTTCAAAAAACTGAGATTCATGAGTCTCCACGTTGTAATAGCTCAGTAGCACCGCTCTCACAGCAGCAAAGAGAGAAAGTACAACGATAGAACTAGCGAAGTATGTCCTGTAATATCGAATAAATTCTCTCATAAATGACTGTAAATTAGACTGTATATTTTTGTCATTAGAATAAAAAATTCATATGAAAACTAATAATATTATTCTCATTAGACTTCTCAAATGTAGTGATAAACAATAATGTGTGAAAAGGACTCACCCATACACCTCCACCATAGGCAGTGTGCCAAGTGCTTGATTCCTCTCCGTCCATCCATACTCGTCCATTATCTACGAATCCATGTATACCTATGTCACCCGGGAATAAATAAGAGGTAAAACTAGTGAGTTTAAGACGTAAATCCGTATTCTGATATGCGGTGCTTCTGCCTGCAAATCTATCTCTTCTGTACCCTCTAAGATTTCCACTACCTAGTTGCTTCGACTGTGCTCCAAGCGTATTTGCTTGGTTAAACAAGAAATCTCCGAGTATCGTAGATCCACCAAATCTCAAGGCCAAGACCGGGCTAAATACTGTTTTGATCGGCACATAAAATGCGATATCTGATTTAAATGCACTCAGATAATTGTCATCTGAAGCATTATACATTCCGTTCCCATTGATATTCAATCTCAGTCCACTCGAGGGCTGCACTTTATCATTAACGGTACTTAATTTAAAACTAGACTCCATCCCTACCAGGTGATTCTGGTCAAAATCATCATCAGTAAGCCCTGCAAGGTCAGAAGATATAAACCTATCTGATGATTGTTGTGTTTGGATAAATTCATACTTTGGTCCAATAGAAAAAAGAGCGGATTTACCAATTGCTTTTTCCAAACTCAGATGAGATATACCCTGATTGTATCGTACCCGATTAAATCTAAGATCTCCCTCTATATCTTCCGTCTCATTGCCCAGTCCATAAAAGTTGGTTACTGCATTAGGAGCCAATAGTTCCGTTTTGATATTCAAATCCCATTTTTTAATCACTTGATAAAAAGTAGAGTTGTGACTCAGTGAGAATGAACCAGTTTTTACTGCAATGATGCCAAACACTTCGTGTTTACTAGCGAACGGAACCTTTCTCCACCCATGCTTTTTCAAACCTATACCTCCACCTAGGAATACACCGTCATCTATATTGTATCCGATTTTGATTAATGGAACCGTCTTGTTAGCCTTAAATCTATCTCTATTATATGTATTCAAGTACTTATCATTGGAGGTGAGGTCTTTGGTTTCTGATGATCCAGAAATTATAGCATTATCCACTTTGTCATACACTCGAGTCAGCTTCTTGACACCACGAACTCTTGATTGATCAATAATTTCATCTTTCCCTGTTCCGCTAATTATACGTATAAGAATACTCTTTTTAGTATTGCCAGATATTTCGAAGCGGTCTTTACTTCCTAAGCCATAAAGATTGATTTCTTTCGTTTCTTTATACTTAAACTCTCGATGATAAAAGAGACTCTTTTTATCATTCTTTTTAGTCTTACGGTATACTTTGATGTCTACGTTTCCATTTGACATTCTGACAACTTCAAAGGTTTCAGACTCATTACTTCCTACGACTTCAACATTTTCTGCTATTATTTTGTAGTGTCTCAAGGCATAAATATGTAGATCATCTCTTCGTTTTTTCAACTTACTGATCAGCTCATTTCCATTGAGGTTAAATATGGTGTCCGGCAGCTGTCTTATGGCGTTTTCTATCACTTCATCCGTGACATTAAGTTGTATTTCGTTAGCTATTTCTATCCACTCTTTTTCTATAAGTCGTGTAAGAAAACTTACATCTAGCTGCCTTCCATTTAAGTTCATACCTACAAAATCATTCATTTTGTAATCAAAATTTGTAAGTAATTGTCCTGGAGAAAATGGCATAGCAGCTATGCTCGTAATTAACCCATCCACCTTAGCATATACCTGATCTCTGTCTCTAGGAATAGGAACGTATACATTTCCCTTCTTTGATAAAGGATTATTGGTATGATAGCAATTATCATGTGTATGTTTTTTACACTTATGCAAAGCCCATCTCCATTGATCATCATGTCGATCAAAATCTCCTATGAGCATATCAAAAAGGCGAGCTCTCAGCATCTCATGTTCATCCACTACATTACGATTACTTTTATGCAAGTCAGCCACCATTTTTGGTGTATTGAGTGCTTTTTTTACATTTCCAAAGTTATCATAGTCACCTAGCTTCTTACTTGCTCTCTCCTCGAATAAGGCTAAGGTATTGCCATAAACAGAACGAAATTTACCTAAACTCGGATCGTCAGGAACATACACCAATTTGGGGTTCTTATAGTTAACGCCTGCCGCTTCAGCTAATGGAGCTATGGTGAATGCACCATACGGATGTGACATCGAGATCTGATCCCTCATTATGTCTCCTGCTAGCGTATGCTGCATATCAGCTGGCAAAAATTTCCTCGTTGGATCTTTCTGTATAGATCTCAGTACGTATTCTTTTCCGTTGGCGTCCTCTAGTCTTAAGGATTTTGTCTGCATTCCACCTCCTAGCCGTGTAGCTGTCAGTCCTCCTTTTTCAGTCCTCATATCAAACACATTGACGGGTACAGGAGCCGTCCAAGAAGACCGATAAACTTCACCAAAGAAAAATTCTTTGAGTTTACTTGCTTCAAATTGCTCTGCAGCTTTAAATAAAATTACGCTATCCGAAAAATCCACTCTAGTTGTTTCAAAAACCTCCTCCTGCGGGTCAGCATCTTCTATCTTTTTTCTGAATGATAATTCCCCATTCGGATTACTATCGCTTACCGTCCAAAACTCAATCCATACTTCACCATTCTTAAGATAATGCACCTTCGAAAAACCTTGCTTTGCATAGGTGAAAGAGGCTCCATGCCTTTTGGCTGCATACTTCGTTTTACTCCCCGATCCACTTACGATATAGTGCTGGTTGCTATTCTCAAAATACTGCAGATTGTGCTCATGTCCGGCAGCATAGATAAGGTTGTCATGTGATTCAAATGCTTCAAGCAACTTTTCTTTTAAGAGTGAGTATCTAGGATTGTTGATATCCTGTATGTGGCCTATTCTCTTTCTGTAAAATGGATATATAGATCCGATAATAGGTAACGGTACATATAGATTCGAGTAAAAAGAAGTGAATGGGAATAGATGATCTTTTGCTGTGAAATATCCACCATGATTCCCATTACTAAAAATAGGATGATGTCCCGTTACAATTATCTTTTTATCGTTGTTGTTTTCTATAACTGAGGTGAGTTCATCTATAAAATCCAACTCGTTACTTATAGAGCAACTATCTTCTTCCCCACGAGGCTTCTCGTACTCATGTAACCACCACTGTGTATCTATGATAATTAGCACAACACTATCATTTAGATTTACTTCCACTGGTCCTGGACACCCATTGTCAGGTTGAAACACATTGCCTCTATCCAGTTTTTCTTCTATGTATTTTTCTTCTCTTTTTACACCTTCCCAACCATCAGATGACCATCTAGCCCAGTCATGATTCCCTGGTATAAAAAACACCTGTCCGTTGTAGTTGGTGAGTGTCTTTAGCTGATTGCCAATAGACTTTTCAGCATCTTTTCTTCCTGGAGATGATTCTTTCACCATTCCATCTGGATAGATATTATCCCCCAAAAATATAACAGAGCTCTCCTGCTTTGCAGCGTCTAGGTGATTTTGAAGCAGGGCCATACACGATACCTTTTCGTCTAAGATTGGCTCTCCAGCATCCCCTACTAGGTATACAGTATAGCTTATTTTGTCAGTTATAGAATCCTGAATCCACAGATTTTCTGACTTGCTTATAAATGGCTTTTGTGCGAAGCCATAAGTCGTAAATAAAGTAAACGTGAGTGGCAAACAAAGAAGTATTGTCCAGCGATCCGTGCAGCATTTGATGAAATTAGTCATATTTATTTCGATTTTTTAGGAGGTACCATGAATACGCTCAGCTGAAAACTTGTTGCGTTTTGGATATCGTTTGATATCGCAGGAGCATCAGCAGACAACAATTTATTAGTGGTAGACAAGTCAAATTTATAGTTAATATGATAGCCAAGACTAGCTGACACCCATATGAAATCATACACTTCTCTCTCATAGGTCAAAGTGCTGAAAAAATCCGATTTTGATAGATAAAGATTTTGTGGAGCTAGAGGACCTGAATTGATATAATAATTATCTCCTGAAAGCCTATTATCCCACCTAAGAAGGTTCTTCTCATTTATCATATAGTTCAATTCGAAATTAACTGGTAGAAGAATTCGAGCACTCAGCTTTTTGGTAATTCTCTTATTATATGTCAAGACAGGCAAAATTAGTTGTCTCCCAAATGTATTATTATAAGTGATTCCTGCACCCCACGAAACGGTTGCAGATTTCTTTTGCCCATAAATTACTGAAACAGTAGATCTAAAATAATTTGAAATTTTACTCCTATCTACATCACCGCTAAGACGCGTATTTACACGTCCTACTAAAAACTTATCGCCTTTTAGAGATTGTGCCAAATATGCTGTAAGACCCATACTCCTCAAAGGCTTATCTTCTAAATAGCTGTAAAAATTACTATTATTTATGCTAGGATTCTCAAACCGAAACTCTTCCACTTCGTACTTGCCTCCCAGAGCTAGTATGAAATGTTCTCTTCTAATAACAGGTAACGTCAATTTTACAGTCGTTTCACGATTTCGGTCAATTTTACCACTGTTGATCTCATCTTGAAATTTAGTTTTGATATCGTAGTCTCTTATCCTTCGATATCTGAATTCAAACCCCTTAGGTTTTGGCATACCTTCGATACCGCGTATGCAAAATCCTGAGCTATCGCATACTCCATTGGACAATAAGATATCCGATATTGTCTGACCAAAAGAGGTGAACTGACCACAAATGAGAATCAACACGACTGCAAGTCTTACTCTATTTCTATAACTCCTTGTTCTCAATTATTTAAAGCCTTTAGATAGTTGTAATAATCCAATTGTCCTCTTACTTCATCAGCCCCATCTGCATTTATTCTAATATTATTCAACTGTTCATCAATTCGTACAGACTTAGTATTGTCATTCCACTGAAGTTCTAAGTTGGTAAGAATATTACTTTTAATTGCCTCTGAATAAACTGGGAAAACGACTTCTATTCTTCTTCTGAGATTCCTACCCATCCAGTCTGCAGAACCTACATATAGCCTTGGATTCCCATCATTGTGGAATAAGTACACTCTGTTGTGCTCCAGGAATCTATCTACCAATCGATTCAGTACTACGTTTTTACGAGGCACAAGTGTACATATCCCTCGAACCAATAAACTGATTTCAACACCAGCATCTGCCGCTTCATAAAGCTTATCTATAATCTCTTTATCCTCCAGATTATTTAGTTTCAGGGTAATTGATGCTTCTCTATTTGATTTCGCATTATTGATCTCCTGCTCTATTAGAGACATGAACTCTTCAAGCATATTGACTCTTGCCACCAGCAAATGTTCAAGAGAAATTGACTTGGTTTTTCCAAAAATGAAATCTAATGTTTGATCCAACTCCTCTGTCAGTATTTTATCGCAAGTAAGTAAAGCATAATCTGTATATATGCTGGCAGTCTTCTCATTAAAATTGCCCGTACCCAAAAAAGCATAATTCACTATTCCCCCATTGGAAGATTTCCTTTTGATGAGTGCAATTTTAGAATGCACTTTAATATTTTGCTTGCTGAAAATCACTTCGATGCCAGCCTTCTGCATTTTTTTAGCCCATTTTAGATTATTGCTTTCGTCAAATCGAGCTTTTGCTTCTATAAGGACAGTTATCTTCTTCCCATTCATAGCTGCACTTATGAGTGCTTCTGCTACACGAGAATCTTCCGCTACTCGATATATGGTTAGCTTGATTTCAGTCACAGCGGTATCTATGGCTGCTTGGTTAAATAATCTGAGAACGTACTCATACTTCTGATAAGGGAAAGCAATTAAAATATCTTCTTTATCTATAGAATCAAAAATGGACCCTACTTCGTGAAAACTTTTATGAGGTAATGCAGGAAAACTCTTATTTTCAAGTGTCTTCCCTATTGGGTTTGGAAGAGAAAATAAGTCAAAAAGATTATGATAACTCCCCCCAACCATGCTTTCATTTTCAGAAAATGAAAGTTGATGCTTTAAGAACTCTAAAGTATCTAGGCTGAGATTAGACTCATAAATAAAACGACTTGTATCACCTACCTCTCTATTATCTAAGCTCTTCGCGATTTTTTCCATCACATTATCAGAGTATAAATCATCTAAGAATAATTCGGCGTCCCTATTTACTTTTATACTAGACTGTGCATTAACCGTATAATCTTGAAAAACAATACTCGAAAAGTACTTAATTACATCTTCTATAAATGTATAGTGAAACGTATTATTGATAGAAGGAAGGCTATGAAACCGATTCATTTTATCTGAGGGCACATTTACAATACCTACATACTGACGGCCCTCTTTTTCCAGCTCCGCTAGTATATATAATTTTCTATTCTTTAAAAAGAAGTCGCGCGGGTCATCCTTCGCTATAATCACCGGCTTTAGATAGGTGAGAATTTGAGTGTAAAACAAGTCCGTAATTGCCGAAATGTGCTCTTGAGCATAGGGGGCATTGAAATAGAGATTTATTTTATTGACTGCTAGCTCTGGGAGTATCTGGTTACGAATAATATCGCCTAACAGCTGTTGCTGTTTATCTACCTTCAGAAGAATTTCCTTCAAAAGTGTAGCTGGGGACGAAACACTCATTTTACGATTTAACTTCTTTTCATCTAGAACTATTAAATTCTCAAGGAGTGCTACCCGCACTCGAAAAAACTCATCCAAATTGGATGAGAATATTGCAATGAATTTTATTCGTTCATACACTGGAACTGAACTGTCATTGGCTTCAAGTAGTACTCTCTCATTAAAAGAAAGCCAGCTTAAATCTCTATCAAAATATTTCATGCTTGTTGTTTTTTAGACAGATATTCTAGCTCTTTCAAATTTATTATACACAGTAAGTGGGTCAAACTTCTTTATTTTCAGCTTTGAGTTCTTGTCGATTCTCTGAAATAGAAAAGAGCTTAATCGACTCTTGCCTTCCTGTTAGCTCACATTCCCCAATCTCACTTTGTTTGTAGAAATCATCTTCTGTTAATTCTAACAGTAAGTCTTCAGAGATTAGAATATCCGTATTGTATTTGTTGCAGTTAGATTGAATTCTTGCAGTCGTATTCAATACGTCTCCAGTGAAGAATATCTCTTTTTTCAAAACTCCTATTTCGCCTGTCGTCACTGTACCATAATGAAACCCCGCTTTAAATTCAGGGATCAAGCCAAATTCCTTGAGATAGTTTTCTGACTCCATCCTAAAGGTTTCTTTTATCAGGTAAAAACACCGAATGCAGTTATTGTCTTTCAAACCGTTTTTTAGATTCCAGGATACAATAACTTCATCTCCAGCATATTGATAGACCTCTCCAGAGGTCTGTATGATAGCCTCGGTGGTATCAGCATAATACTTATTAAGCAATTGAAAATAATTAATATGCCCCAATTTTTCAGCAATAGTCGTAGAAGATTTCATATCTAAAAACATGAATATACGTACCTCCTCTTTGGGGTGATGGTATTTTCCAGTAAAGAAATTATTAAATACACTTCCTCCAAGATAGTATGAAGTTTCGTTGACAAAAAGAGATAAAATAGTAACGACTATTCCATAGCCAACATTGATCCAAAATGCAGAGCGACTCACAAAAAGTTTGACAGCTTCTAACACTTTAGGATGAAATATAGAGACCTCAAGACCCTTACTGGCAAGTACTGCTGTAAGACCCATTAGCAGTACAAGCATAAAGAGTATAGTTATTAACGTTTTGAAGATAATTTTCTCCCGGAACTGTCTATTATGAAATAGTGTATTAAAAAATTTCACTTCCATAGTGCCAAAAAATAGTCCCATAATAATAGAGCTTACCGTAATAATAGGTAACGTGACAGAAAAATTATACGGATTTGAGGTATAGGGATACACTTCAGACCCTCCCAATACGCTATATTCAATTAATGCATAGAGCAAACCAAAAAGCCCCCAGATAACGCCAAATGGAAGAATCTTAATTAGGTTTATTTTTTGTTTAGGGGTAAACACGATTTTTTTGTAAAAATAGGGTAATCTTTGGTTGCAGGTCTATTCTAGTCAAAAACCCTGCAGTCACCTTTATATTTTGGGATCAAAATAGATTTACTTCTTTTTCCCAAGCACATAGTTCACCATATCGGTCTGGTTATAGTCTACTCCTCTATGAAATGTATTTTCATTTTGTTCCTGACTATATGTATTAATACAAGCAACCTTAAGCCCTTTATTTTCATATCTTCTTCCAATCGCTCGTGATGATACGCTATAATAAATGAGTCCGAAGTCGTCTGTGCGTCTATCTCTACTCCATCAGTTCGTTTGTGAAGTACAAATATTTACGGAATAGACCTATCGAAAGATAAGTTTAATATCTACAGTTCATTGGATGAGTTTAAGAGGTATGCCAATGATCACAGAGGGTACAAGCTATTTGCAAGGCAAGTAACAGCTAGTGATGATAGCCACGGGCTACTATCACTTTAAATAACCAAAAAAGATGAGATCCACGACTAATGCAACACTAAAAATGCGATACATGATCTCTGAAAACTCAAAAGACACGAGATAACTCAATACAATTAACTTCAACGGTTAATCGAAAAACCCATAGGCATAGGATGCGGAATAGTGCACCGTGTCCGACGACTGAGGCGGAACACTTGCTTTCCTTCAGCTGACGGATTGGTCTTTCAGACCCAACGAAGCCTTAGTTATAGTACACCATTTTTTATTCAGTTGTTATTAGTTTTTCGTCGAACCAAACATCTTCATATTCCTTTTTGTCAATTAAGAAACGATATCCAACGTCAAGTCCGAAATATTTAATTAATTCAGGTCGAATTTGAAGCAAATGTTCCGCACACATTGGTTGAAAAAAATCGTCAGATTCCGAATATTGTCCTGTCCATATGAACCAACCTGTAGTTCCTTTTTCTTTTGGATGTCTTAATCCATGAATTAGGTCAGCATTCAAGTCAGAGTTGATTCCAATTTTTTATTTATCGGATTCCATTTAGACTCGTATTTTTTGCAAACCTTTTTTGTCGGTCGATATGTACATTCCACAAATTGTAATCCGCTAATAAATCCTCATCTGTTTCCAATTGGTGTTTCCAAAGTCCTATGTTTTGTTTCGTAATCGGAAAGTTAATGCCGGATTCAAGTGACAAACAGATCAGTTTGATAAATTATATCAGATATTACATCATCATCCCAATCAAAATGTTCTTCTGTGATTAGATTCCACGCATAATCTTCAAAGTCTTTTTCTTGGATTTTTCCATTCAGATATTGGTCGCATTTAGCAATTAAGTCAGAGCGTGACATTTTAATTTCTTGGTTCAATTTTCGCTTTTATCAAATGGTGTACGTTTTGGCTAAAAAACGTAGGGCTTAAAATGTACTGACCTTTCGGCCAGTACCGCACTTTATAGAAAGCACAGAGCTTGCGGCCAGCACGAATGTTTTATGTTTTTTAGCCTTTGTGTGTGCCTTGAATGGCAAATATACCTAGAAATAGGAAAAGCTAGGGAGTGAAAGTCTCCTGTGCGCCTGGACTAATGCCGGGAAGCACTAGTAAGCCGCAAGCTGGTTTATCGTGAGATATGCAGTGAAGTAAGCGGGACTACAAAGGTCGGTACTGACGTACAGAAACCTAATATGAGGCTATAAGGTCGGGTAAGTAAGCACATCATTGCGACGCCCAAAGTTAAAAAGACCGAAGTAGTAGATTAGGCAGGGATTGACCGAAAGCTATTTGTCTTACCAAGGGAGGTCTCTCAGGCTACGAGTTGGCGAAAGAGAGAAGTCAGCAGAAGTCATAGTAGTTGTTTGGCTGATAAACAATGAAGGACAGAACATTAATCTGGTTTCAAATGAGCTAGGGAGTGTCAGCACGCTACGGATAGTATTCTAGTGCTTCCATAGCCCAAGCATAAGCGAAACCGCAAAACAAAAGAGCGTCAGTAATGATAGCAGAACTATTAACAAAAAGGAATCTAAACTTAGCGTATAAACAAGTGTACCGTAACAAAGGTGTAGGTGGGATAGATGAAATGGGCGTAGCCCAACTCAAACCTCACTTACAAACCAATGGAGCAAAGTACATCGAGCAAATACGTGTTGGAGATTATCAGCCAAGCCCAATTTTAGGTATTGAAATACCCAAGAGTAACGGTAAGACGAGATTACTCGGCATACCCACAGTTACAGACAGGCTGTTTCAACAAGCAATGCACCAAGTATTGCAGCCTATTTTTGAGGTGGATTTTCAACAATATAGTTATGGATTTCGCCCAAACCGCAACGCCCAACAAGCCGTAGCACAAAGCCTAAGTAATATCAATTCAGGCTACCAACACATCGTAGATATTGACTTAAAGTCATTCTTCGATGAGGTAGAACATTATGTTTTACTGGATTTGATATACGAGAAGGTAAAGTGCAAATCGATGTTGAAGCTACTGCGGAAATTCCTTAGAGTGCCGATACAAATCAACGGCAAGTTGTACAAACGAAGAAAAGAAGTGCCGCAAGGCTCACCTTTAAGTCCATTATTATCCAATATCCTGCTCAATGAGTTAGATAAAGAGTTGGAGAAGCGTGGACATAAGTATGTGCGATATGCAGACGATTTTAGTATTTATGTGCGAAGTAAAGAGTCAGCAAAACGAGTAGGTAACAGTATTTACACGTTTTTGCGAGACAAACTCCACTTAGCAATAAACAGAGAGAAAAGCGGACTACGAAAACCTGTAAACTTCAATCTACTAGGGTTCGGTTTTGTGCCAACCTGCAAGAAAGGAGAAAAGGGGAAGTATCAATTGGTGGTAAAGCAGACTAAATGGGAAGAGCTGAAAGCAAAGCTAAAGGCTATCACCCGAAAGACGATACCAGCAAGTTTTGATGAACGTATTCACCGAATAAATCTGTTAATACGAGGATGGATAAATTACTTCAAAAAGGCATCTATACATCAAAAGCTAAAGAAGCTAGATGAATGGCTAAGAAATCGATTAAGGTACTGTATTTGGACAGATTGGAAGAAGCCTGACCGAAAGAGGAAAAACCTCATACGTTTGGGAATAAACCAAGGTCAAGCCTATGCGTGGAGCAGAACAAGAATGGGAGGATGGGCTACCGCCCAAAGCCCTATCTTAATCACCACCATAACCAAAGACAGACTTAAAAAGAGAGGGTATATTAGTATGCTAGAATACTTCCTCCAAGTGAAGTAGGATTAATGAACCGCCGTATACGAGACCCGTACGTACGGTGGTGTGAGAGGCCCTCCCTGCTTTAATTAGCGGGGCGGTCTACTCGATTGGCAAATTGTTATTTTTTTATCCATTTCAAATTGACAGTTCTGTCGTTTGTATTCAAGTGAATGATGTATGTGCCAGTAGAAAATTCCGATACGTCAATCTTTAAGTTTTGACTGTGCTGAAAGTTCTTTATAATTAGCTTCCTTCCGTTAAGATCAAATATTTCAACAACTGATTTGGAACTTATTTCGCCAAGTTGTAATTCAATTTGGTTATTGGCAGGATTTGGAAATAAAGAAACTTCAACTGGTTCGTCATAAAAATCTTCAATCCCAACTGTATTTTGTAAGCTTATTGGAATAGTTTGGTCATTAAACTGCAAAAAATGAATATTCCAAAGTGTATCCACACCATCTCTATTTGGTATACCGTCTGTAACAATGGCATATGTTGTTAAGTTATTTACTGTATATTCAGAAAAATCCCCAGTAAAAATAGCTGTATTACTTCCTCCCTGACCATCAAGCCTATCATTACCTTTTAATCCTTCAAAAGAGTTGTTTCCAGAGTTTCCTTTTAAACGATTGTATTCATCGTTTCCTTGTAAACCTGAATTGTTTACTCCATCTAAATAACAATGTTGTAAATATTGAGATTTGTGCGTGTATTGATTGACAGCATTAAATGTCATTGAGAAAATTCCATTAAAAGTTGGATCAATAATCATATCAACATTTATAAATGGAGAAAAGTATTTGGGGACTAATGCCCAACCCATTGGATCTTCTGTTTGTATTTCAGCTCTTGTATGAGAAATATAGCCTCCCCACATTCCTGTGTTTGGATCACCTGTCCAAGCACCCCACAAACCATAATAAGAATCAATAAGTGAAGCTAAGTATTCTTGACTTAAACTATTTTCTTGATCAAGATCGTTGTACCAACTTGGATCAATTGCTGTGCCTATGGGCCAAATAGCATAGTTATTTTGAACAGCATTGACTTGAGCTGCTCTTATTTCGGTTTGGAAAGCTGGTAAAGCTCCGTTTGAGATACTGTTAGGTCCATCAACACCAATTCCCATATCGTGCATTAAATGTAAAATTTCTTCAAAAGCCGCATCTCTATGGTTATCGTAATCACTTGTTTGGTACCAAGAGTGGCCTGGAACAGATATTTCGTTTTGATATAAGCCTTGTGCATTTATATTGGGTTCCTGACCTTCAACGTGAGTGCCATTTACAAGCATTAACATCGCATTGTTTGTTCCCATTGTATTTTTAACTGCGGTTTTATTTGCGCCATATTGTGATCCTGCAAAATCAGTTAAATAAAACTCTAAAAGAGCCCTAGAATAACAAATTTGAGCATCACTAATTAAATTTTGAGCAATAAAGTGAATCGCTTCTCCATTAGGACATTGAATTTTTGTGTATTTCACAAATCCATTACTGGCAAAAATTGATGGGACCGATGCAGGCAATGCAACAATACCATTTGGAGAGGTGCTTATGTCAATGTTATCAGGCAACGACTGAGCATTTACAGCTGTTAATGAATTAAGGTTCAGAAGAATTAGAACTCCTAAGTAATAAGTCAGTTTTTTCATAATTTATGATTTCGTTTGTTTTTAATAATCTAGAAATATTTATACTATCGCTTTTAAGTAATACTGTGGTAATAAACCCATCTACATAACTCATTATAAGGTCTGCTTCAGCATCTGCATCTGCGTACTTCAACTCTGTGAGAGCTTTCACTAAAATGTCTTTAATCGGTTTGCTCATCTCATCATCGTAGAACTCATTCTGCCATTTGAGTGAATAGAATAAGTCGCCAAAATGCATAATCTTCTTTCCCGATATGAAACGGAAGCTCCATGATAGCATGCACTCTCTGTGCTGAATCAGGTAACTCAGCAATACTCTTTAGTACGGGCTCCACTTTCTCTTTTCCCATTTGCATGATAGAATGAAGGAGTCCCATTTTATTCTGAAAGTGTCGAAATATGAGTCCTTCAGAAACATCAGCTTCCTTGGCTATGAGATTTGTAGATACTGCATCAAACCCTTTCTTAGAAAAGAGTTCTAAAGCGGTTTTAAGAATAGCAATCTGCTTATCAGTCATAGAGTGAGTGAGTAATTGCTTCCAAATGTAACATGAAATTTATTAAGATACAAACGAACTGTAAGTAACCACTCACTCATCTCTCCTTATTGGTACAATTAAAAATGCCACTCAGCAATTTTAATATCTTTGATCGAAAAAGTAAAAATTCAACAAATTACGAAACCACTCAGATCAGACCAGCATGATACCAAACTTACCACTCTCTATTAGCATTATATTCTTAGCCGCTGTAGCATTTACCTACCTTATTACTATGCAGGCAAGCAATAATCACAAAGCAGTGCGATGGGGTTCTCTCCTATGGCTAAAAGCCATAGCCGTGCCTACGCTCTATGGCTTTTTCTTAGATACGAGCACCACACCTCCACGTATGCCCATACTCCTAGCACCTACACTCATTGCTATGCTCATCGCTTTCAATACCCAGAAGGGGAAAGCA
>TARA_B110000090_G_scaffold41794_1_pt1 | contig 15916 bp, 11 predicted proteins | sample TARA_B110000090 | Tara Oceans TARA_B110000090 (sample SAMEA4397239) | marine metagenome | biome: Polar Biome; feature: [SRF] surface water layer (ENVO:00010504); material: water (ENVO:00002006), including particulate matter (ENVO:01000060) such as... | depth 5 m
TGATAAGAGATAATAAACTATGGGTTCAAATAAGGAATCTTAATGATTTAAATATCAAGTTGATAAATTCTATTGTTTACGAATCTATTAAAATAAAAAATGATATAGTTATAGAAGATCCTAAAGAAAGTGGTTTGAGAAAATCTTTAAATTTTGGTCATACATTAGGACATGCTATTGAATCATATTTTTTAGAATCTGAAGAAAAAGAGACGCTAACTCATGGTGAGGCAATTGCAGTAGGAATGATTACTGAATCATATGTATCCCATAAACTACTAAGCTTCCCTTTAGAAAAACTTAAAGAAGTAAAACAAACAATTTTAAGTATTTTTGGAGTAATAGACTTGAAAAATACAGATTACGAATCAATACTACCATTATTAAAGCACGATAAAAAGAATACAAATGGTAATGTGAACTTTGTTTTGCTATCAGATTTTGAGGAATTTAAAATTGATTGTATAGTTCCTGAAGAACTTTTAATAGAGAGTTTAAACTATTACTTGTCTTAATTTTTCATCAATTTTTTAATTACAGACCTTTCTCCTGAAGATACCTTTAAAAAGTAAATTCCTGCCTTGTAGTTAGAAATATTAATTTCATCTTCAATTGAGTTTATTTTTCTTGAAATCAGTTTTCTCCCAAGTGTATCAAAAACACTTATATAATAGGGTTCACTCCTATCAAATGAATAAAGTTTTATTTGATATTTTCCATTATCACTAGGATTTGGATATATATTAAAAGAGGTTTCCGCTAAATCCTCTACTGATAATGATGAGCCTTCAATTATTGTTAATGATTGATTTACAGAAACATCATACAAAATATCTACGGTACCACTAAGCCAAGTGATTTTAATAGAATCTACTAATGTTTCTGAGCCTAAACCAAAAAATTCGAAATTCGAATTTTGTGATGTGTATCCTTCTCCTGCTAATGTATATCTGTTTTGGGGCACGCCATCTATATATACTTGAATCCATGATCCAATTCCGTCTTTATTACTGGCAGTTCCTTCTAATTTTACTTTTAAATAATTATTTGAATTACTATTATTACTAAATAAAAAATGATTTCTAGGAGAAAAATTTGTAACTGCAATATCTGCATATCCATCATTATCTATATCTCCAATTGCATTAGAAAAACTAATAGCATCATCATGATTAAACCCAGCATTTGAAGGAATTGAGAACATTCCTGAACCATCGTTTTCATAAAAAGCAGAAGGCAGATAGGGCGAAGAGTCTGTAAGCATTCCGCTTACATATAAATCAGAGTCCATATCATTATCAGCATCTAAAAATACCGATCCCCAGGCTATGCTTTCCATCAAAGTCCCATTTGAGGCGGCAATATCCGTAAAAGTACTATCACCATTATTTTGTAAGAATACATTTCCGGCAAAAGTATTTGTCACATAAATGTCTAGATCGCCATCGTTATCATAATCGCAAATAGTAGTCGACATCGCGTCAATTGCTAAATCTGTTCCAGTTGAAACACTGGTATCTGTGAATGTTCCATCACCATTATTATGATACATTATGTTTTTATTGTTAGACTTATCGTTTGCGATATAAATATCTTGCCATCCATCATTATCATAATCAAAGAAAGAAGAGCAAAAAGATAAATGACCACCTGTATTGTCTAAACCAGCAGCAGCTGTAACATCAGAAAAGGTTCCATCACCATTATTTAAAAAAAGTTTATTTGGATTTGATTCAGGTGGATCTCTAAAACATAAGAATGCGTCTAGATATCCATCATTATTATAATCTCCCCAAGAACATCCAATAGTATATTGTGTAGTAGTTAAAAATCCAGCAGCGGCAGTTTCGTCAGTAAATGAAAAACTACCATTGTTTTTATATAATTTATTTGACCCCTCAAGGTTGGCAACAAATAAATCTTTATCTCCATCATTATCATAATCGATCCAAATAACCTGTCTAGATTCTTGAGAATCTAAAGCGACACCTCCTAAAGTAACTTCAGAAAAAGTTCCTGAGTTATTCTTAAAAAACTTCACTGTATTACCTGAAGCAGTTGAAAATGTTATATCATCCCAACCATCATTGTCAAAATCACAAAATGAAATTCCACCTCCAAATCCTCCTGGAATAGTTCCGTAATTATCTGTAATACCTAGAAGAGAAGAATTTTCTGAAAAAGATATTTGCGCTTTTATAGCAAGCGTAAAAAAGGAAAAATATAAGATTCCAAAAAGTAATTTTTTATTCATATTTAAAAACATAGTAGTTACAAATCAAATATACTAAAAATTAGCAGTTACGATATACTTTTTCGTATTGTGGAAGAATGGCTTCTAAAGAAAAACTTTTTGTTTGTTCTAAGGCATTTAACTTAAACTGATTCAATTTACCTTGGTCTTTAAGTAAACTTACCGCATTATTTGCCATTTCTTCAACATTCCCTAAATCACTCAAATAACCTGTTACTCCATGTATATTAACTTCTGGAAGACCTCCAGTATTTGTTGATATAACAGCAGTTTTTGCTGCCATTGCCTCTAATGCTGCTAATCCAAAGCTTTCAGTTTTTGATGGTAATAAGAAGATGTCAGAATAGCAAAGAATTTTATTTACTTCATTACTATTTCCCATAAATATAACCTTATCATAAATCCCTAATTCTTTCACTCTATATTCTAATTTTTCTAATTCGGGACCTTCTCCAACTAATAATAATTTAGATGGAACTTCTTTTTGAATTCTATAAAAAATTTCAATTACATCCATTGGCCTTTTTACTGGACGCATATTACTAACATGTGAAATTATTTTCTCATTGTCTGTAGCTAAAGCAGCTCTATTACATTCTGATTCATGAATTTCAGGATATTTTTTTGAATCAATAAAATTGTAAATTACATCTATATCAACTTTGACATTGAATAAGCGTAGCGTATCTTCTTTTAAGCTATTAGAAACTGTGGTAACAACATCTGAATTATTGATACTAAATTCTACAGCGGTTTTATACGTTGGATGACTACCAACTAAAGTAATATCTGTACCATGCAAAGTAGTTACAACTTTTATATTTATTCCTTTTTGCTTTAACATTTGTTTTGCCATATACGCTGCATAGGCATGTGGAATTGCATAATGTACATGTAATACTTCTAAGTCATATTCAGTAACAACTTCAACCAATTTAGTAGTCAAGGCTAATTCATAAGGCTGAAAATGAAATAACGGATATTCTTCAACAAATACTTCATGAAAATGAATGTTTTTTGCCAATAAATCTAATCTAACAGGTTGTTTATATGTTATAAAATGGACTTCATATCCTTTATCTGCAAGAGACATTCCGAGTTCGGTTGCTACAACTCCACTTCCTCCAAATGTTGGGTAACATACAATTCCTATTTTCATCTACTATTATTTGATTTAAGTTTTTTTTACAATCAATTCGTGAGTTGTAAAATTACATTATTACTAACATTCAATTCATAAAAATCTCATAAAAAAAGTTCGCCAAACATGACGAACTTTTAAATACATTTTAATATTCAAGGGTTAGTAATCTCCGAGTGTTGCTGGATTTTGTACCAAAGCACTTTCCAATTGAGCATCACTTGGCGCTTTTCCATGCCAAGCGTGTGTGCCTGCCATAAAATCTACTCCATGTCCCATATCAGTATGTAAAAGAATACATACAGGTTTACCTTTTCCAGTTCTAGATTTAGCTTCTTTTAAGCCAGCAATAACACTATCTATATCATTTCCTTTTTTAACGTCTAGTACATCCCAACCAAAAGCTTCAAATTTAGCTTTGATACTTCCCATTGGAAGAACTGTATCTGTAGAACCATCAATTTGTTGTCCATTTAAATCTACCGTAGAGATAAGGTTATCAACTTTTTTTCCTGCTGCATACATCATAGCCTCCCATACTTGACCTTCTTGTAACTCGCCATCACCATGTAAAGAATATACGATTTTTGAATCACCATTTAATTTTTTAGTTTGTGCAGCTCCAATTGCTACACTCATTCCTTGACCTAAAGAACCAGAAGCAATACGAATTCCTGGTAATCCTTCATGTGTTGTTGGGTGACCTTGTAAACGCGAATTAAGATGTCTGAATGTTGCTAATTCTGAAACGGGGAAAAACCCACTATGTGCTAAAACACTATAGTAAACTGGAGAAATATGACCGTTTGATAAGAAAAATAAATCTTCATTTTTTCCGTCCATTGAAAAATCAGTAGAATAGTCCATTATTTCTTGGTACAATACTGTAAAAAATTCTGTACAACCAAGTGAACCTCCTGGATGACCAGATTGAACGGCATGCACCATGCGTACGATATCTCTTCTAACTTGCTGTGAAAAATCTTGTAATTGTTGTGTAGTTGGCATTAGTTGTTTTTGTTTTTAGATTCTTCAAAAATAAGCCAATTATTAGTTTTCACAACCTAAAGTTTAGATACTTATTCACATGGTTTTAACAATGAATATTTTTAATCTATTTTACAACACCACTCTTTAACTTACATATTTTTTTGCTTCCACCAATTCAGGTCTATTACTATCAACTCCTTCAGCTAAGTCTATTAATTGTTGAAAATACTGAGTTGCTTTTTCTTTATCCCCTGCTTTTTTAGCAGCAATGGCAGCACCATAAATTCCGTTAAACCTATTAGGATGTACTAATAAATTTATTTCATATGCATCCAAAGCTTCTTGAGGTTGGTTAAGTGCTAATAGCATATCTCCTAACAACTCGTCTGCTGGTAAAACTTCTCCTGGAGTTACAGGGTGCTTTGAGGTCTTACTTTCTAAATCTACAGCCATTCTCATTGATTTTAAGGCTTCTTCTTTGTTTCCTTTTACTAGTGCTATCCAACCTTCAATAGTCTTCACTTGAATATTTACTTGACCTGCTTTATAGGTTTTAGTATGACTGTCATTAGAATTTAGTAAACTTTTGTGTAAATTTTTTAATGTTTCTAATTCTGCTTCGGCGGCATTAATATTTTTTAAATGTGTGTATCCTAATGCTTTTCCAAAATGCAGCATTGCTTTTTCCCAAGCTAATTTTTCCCAAGGAAACTCAATTGATGGTAATTCTAAGTTAGTTGCTTGCTCCCAATCTTTATTTTCTAATGCCATTCTTACAGGCATAGCAATCAACGCATAAGATGAAGCAAAATGATTTTTTGGAAAAATTTCTTTTACTTCTTTCATGTTATCAATCTCCTCTTGAGCACTTTTATTATCACCCAACTGAAGATATGCGTACACCAAATAATCGTTTGCATGAATTTCTTGTGTCCAATTTGCTTCAGGGTTTACACTTTCAGCATAACAAACTGCAGATGAAGCAGAATTAATATTGGTATCTATAGATTCATTCCATAGACCTAAACGAGTAAAAATGTGTGATGGCATATGCTGTGCATGTGCAGAAGCAGGTGCAATTTGAGCATAACGTCTTGCTGTGTTTAAAGCTTTACTTGCAAGTTCAGGGTAATCATAGTTGTGAATAATATAATGTGCAATTCCAGGATGATTTTGATTTTCTTTAAAAAGGCCTTCTAATATTTCACCAGATTTTCTCTGTCTGATATATTCTTTATCAGAAGGATCAGCAGCAGCTCTAATTGCTAAAGCATAAAATACGGCAGCTTCTGTATCATCTTTATGTTTAATGTATAATTCCTCCATTTTATTTTCATACAATCTCTTTCTAGTCATTTTATCAGTAGTATCCCAATTTTCATAAAATACACTTATCGCTTCCAAATAATCTCGTTCTCTATCATCCATATCCAAAGTTCTTGCAATAGCAAGTAACTTTTTCCCTTTTTCTAAATAGGATAAATCTGATTGCATCCATAAAGATTGGAAAATACTCATAGAAACTCCCCAATAAGCCATAGCACATTCAGGATCTTGATCAATTACTTTAACAAATGTTTTTTCCGCTTCAGCATATTCGAATGAGTGAAGTAATGCTAAACCTAATTCAAATGTCTCTCGAGTTTCATAATTACAACTTAAAGAAAAACTGATATCTCCAAAAGCCTCAGAACTACAAAGCAGTAAATCACCTCTTTTTAAATCTATAGAATTTAGTGCTGAAGACAATTTTTGTTTATCTTTTTTACAAGATGTTACTGAAATTAAAAGAATACAAATAACAAGCGAAATTAATTTTTTTGAGAGATTCATAAAAATTGTTTTAAGTGAAATGGTTAGTTTGAGTCTTTCAAATATACCTAAAAATTATATAACAAGTTGAAATTAAGGCTTTTGATTATTAAATGTGACCTTATTACTTCCTTGCAACTTTGAATTCACTTGTATCGTACCATTTAGGAAAATAAGTTTCGTTTGATAATCTATACCCAATGTTGAATAATAATTGCACATCAAATCGAATACCACTTAAGTCCGTTACTCCAGGGATATATTCATCAGATGGTTGATGATACACGTTTTTTCTATAATTATCATTGAGTACTTTCATGCTATCAATACTAATATTAAATCCTTCATGACCTCCTTTTGCATAAATTGGAGGTATTCCAATTTTGGCAAAATTAAAATGATCTGATCTAAAGAAATATCCTTTTTCAGGACTTGGGTCTGGAATAATATAACGTCCTTGATCTTCTGCAGCAGTCTTTCCGTATTCATCCATTTCAGAATGCCCAAAACCGGTAATTGTAAAGTCTTTCATTGGTCCAGGATTGTTAAAAGCATCCATATTTATATTTGCAACCGTTTTCTTTGGCTCATAAATAGGATGTTCAGAATAATATGCAGAACCTAATAAACCCTGTTCTTCGGCAGTAACAGCCATTAAAATAATTGAACGTTTTTGTTGTGGCGAGTTCTTGAAAGCCTCAGCAATTGCAAGCAAGGCTGAAGTTCCTGATGCATTATCTACTGCACCGTTATAAATAGAGTCCTTATTTATTGGTCTTCCAACTCCCAAATGATCCCAATGTGCAGAATAAATAATATACTCGTCTTTTTGAGTTGTTCCAGGTAATAGCGCAACTACATTTTTAGATTGATCTCTTTTAATTTTATTTTTAATTTTTACTGAAGCATTGAACCCTAAAGAAACCGCAGAAAAATCTTTGCTTTTTGCGAACTCATTAAAGTTCTTGTTTTTAATTGGTGACGATTCAAAAAGTTTATTGGCAGTTTCATTTGAAATCCAACCTACAATATCAGTCTTAGGAGAATCGCTTTCTAAAGTTAGGTGTGCTCCACTCCATCCAGATTGTACAACATTCCAACCATAAGAAGCAGGTTCTGTATCATGTATAATTAATATTCCCGCTGCACCTTGTCTTGCAGCCTCTTCAAATTTATAGGTCCAACGACCATAATAGGTCATTTCATTTCCTTTAAATAAAGTCTTATCACCAGATTTAAATCCAGGATCATTCACCAGTACAACTGCAGTTTTCCCTTTCCAATCTATACCTGCATAATCATCCCAACCATATTCAGGAGCTACAATTCCAAAACCAGCAAAGACCAATTCAGAATTGTCTAAAGAAACTTTTTCACTGGCCTTTGAAGTGGTTACCACAAAATCTTCAAAATAATCTAAATTGAATTTTTGATTATTTCCAGAAATCTTCATTATATCAGACGGAGTTCCAGAAATTTTTATCATAGGAACATCTTGAAAATAACTATCTCCATTTCCAGGTTTTAAACCGAGTTTTTCAAACTCTTGTTTTAAATATTTTGTTGTTTTCGCTCCACCTTCAGTAAAAGGCATACGACCTTGAAAATCGTCAGAAGCCAATACTTCAATATGTTTACCAAGGGTTTCTTGATTTACTTCTGCAATTGGAGTATCGTTTTTATCGGTTTTACAACTTACTATAAGTAAGGTAAATAGTATAAACTTTAAAGTGTGTTTCATGGTCTATTAATTAAGCAACTAATTTAGTAAATAATAATATTAATGCTGTGTAGATTTTTGATTTATCTAAAGATAAAAATCAATACGTTTCGTTTTCGCTTTTTATATCTTGTTTACTTCTGGCAAACAGCTCTGAATCTTCTAGCATGTATTCTAAAATAGGCCTACATCTGTTTTTACAAGATGGATAAAAAACGGCGTGTTCCTTCTCTTTATTCTTAATAGGGTTTCCCCACCAAAATTCGGCTAAAGCTATTGGTTTTAATTGATGTTTAATTGCATATTGGAATAGTTTAGGAGCAACGCATTCGCCTGCTGCAACAGGTGGATTCCCATGAGATGAATGCTTAAAGATTTCCAATAAATTTTTCTTCTTCCCTGAAAGATTTAAAAAATTATAATTCTCAAAAAGACGTTGCTGTAAGGCTATCGATTTTTGTGTTCTTTGTTCTTTTAATAAAGTAACTTCTGAAGGATTATGGGTGCTTTTAATTTTATTTCCAATTTCACTCAACGCTGTCAAACCTTTATTAATAAAAAAATCACCTACAGAAGCATCAAAAACTGAAGGGATAAATTTATTACATGTTGCATTGTTAGGTAATTTTCCAGAAACTGTACCTATATAACTGTAGGCTCCATCTTCTTGTTGAACTACAAGAATTCCAAACATCTTTCCTTTATTTGCAGCAAAGTCATACTTCCACTTTTTGGATTCTTCGGTAATAAATTCTTGAAATTCTTTTGCAGCTATTTTTGCAATTTCTGGAGCAACTATCTCAAAAGGATTATTGAGTTTTGAAATAATAGTAATCTTAGATAGTTCCGTTTTAAAGTTAAAAAGAAGTTGTTTATCCATTTTCGCCAGAAATTTTTTTTAAATCAAACATTATCATTGCAACTGCACACTTTTTTACTTCCTCCCCTTTTTTCATTTGAATAAATTGAGGTAATCCCCTTACTTGCAATCTATTTATTAATTTTTTATTCTAAATTTATATTTACATTCTCTAATTTTAATTTCGTGAACGGTTTGTGTTTAAATGACTACTAAAGGTATTGTGTATGATTTCGTTGAATGTTTCAGCAACTATTTTAGCTGTTTTTTTTATATGATTAGCTACTGGCTATTTTTATTAACACTTTTGTTAATTACAATTGGTTATATCAGCTCCTAATCTAACTAAATCACTTCTGTCAGGAAATTCAGGGTCTTGAAAGTTAATTCTAACTCCATCGCACTCAAATATAACTGGACTGTCTAAAAAATTACCAAAATTTAAATCAACGGTTAAAATACCATCTTCAAATGTATATTCGTTAGTTCCTGGTATGGCATTAGAATCTTCAGCTTCAAATGTTTCATATTGGGATTCGCAATCATCTCCAACACAGTAAAAAGTATATCTTATTCCATTTTCAAAAAGGTACATTGTATTTGAGATACCTTGTGCACTTATTCCAGGTGTATCTGAAGGAAACAACCATTTGCCTTCAATGTCATAAACTGCCGGAGTATCATTTACGTCATCTTTTTCACAACTCATTATCAATAATGCTAAACCTGCTAATAATAATAATTTTTTCATAATTATTTTCTTTTATTTATTATAAAACAATTAACATCTTAAAAAACCCTACCTAATAAATTAATTTTCTATTAAACAGATAAGATAATACATACCATTTCGAGCCATTATAAATTAGCGTTAATGCTGTGTCACCAGTATTGCAATAGATTCAGTGAAAGGGATAGAAGTAGCCAAGATAATTTCAGACAGGATGTATCAATTTCTTTGAAGTGATGTTAAAACTTTTAATAGGTTGTATAAATTTATTTTTTACTAAACATAGTTTATAAATGATTTTTTATAGTTGCTCAAGTAATTTCTTGAAGGAAGGAATTCTTTTTAATCCTCCTGCCATTCTATCTGATAATATCAAATGAAAATCATGATTGACTTCTACAATAACAGGACCATTTGGAGTTATAGCAACGTCCCAACCCAAAAAAGGAAATTTAAATAAAGAAGAAACTTCGGTAACTATTTTTTTAACTTCAATGTAATGAGGTATTTGTAGCTTATCAAAAATTATTCCTGTATCAGGGTGTTTATAAAAAATCCCTCCACCATTATCAATGAGTTGTAAACCTTCAGCACACATTTTACCTGATTTTATATTAAATGGCACTAAAATTCCTCCAGCATGTGCATTATCTATAATTGCTCCTTTTCTTCCAATTCTAATAAATCCAGATAAGATTTCCAACTCATTTTTTTCATTTTTGTAAGTAAAAATCCTTAACGTATTAATACTAGAATAATTAATCTTTTTTAAAACTTCATGTTGAAGTATTAATTCTTGAAATATAAATGCATTGGAAAATAGCAGGTTAATTAAATTATCCGTTATTTTTCGATATGTATTTCTGTCTATAACAAAAATATTTTGTCCCATACCTCCATCTATAGGTTTGCAAAATAGCTGTACAATTTTTTCTTCATAAAAAACTTTTTCTAAAAAAGAGAAAAAGTCATTTTTAGTTTCTATTTTAAAAATATCACTTTTATAAGTAAATCTGTTTTTTGAATTATGAAAAAAAATTTGTGGAGTAGGAATATTATTTTTGACTAGTAATTCTTCAAATAATAATTTATTTTCTGCTAATATAATTTGTTCTTTCGCATGTGACTGAGACCATGCTAGCAATCTATTGTTTTCTTTTATGCTAATATAATCTTTATAATTCGAGACGTTTTCTCGGTAAAGTAGATTAGAAATGTAATGTAAGGGCAGCTCTTTTTTTGAAATAAAAAGATTTGTACATTCTTTAATAATTTTAAACCAGTTTTTTTTGTTTTTATCTTTTAAAAAAAATAAGAGTATTTGCTTTTCTCTTTTTGATATCATAGTATAAACTTTTAATTTCGTACTTTAATTACTGGCTGCTTTCCACAATGTATGGTAACATATTTGTATAAGAATAGTTTCGGAATTACGTGCAAGAATTTTCTGCAGGAAAATCAGACTTTATATTTTCTTTTTTACAGGAGATGAAAATAGATAAAATTATGATTGATATCAATATCTTTTTCATAATTATTGCCAACTCGTTATTATATCACAACAATGATAATCATTATACCTTATTCAGCTCGAGATAAAAAGACGATGCTTAAGTCTTTTGCTTCTTTTTCTTTGCAGCAGGAAACAAAACGTTGTTTAAAATCAACCGATATCCTGGAGAATTTGGATGTAAATCCAATTCCGTTTTTGGGTCACCTACTCTATGGCTATAATCCTCAGGATCATGGCCGCCATAAAACGTAAACATTCCTTTTCCTTTTGTTCCGTGTATATAACGTGCTTCACCATTTGTTTTATTTTCTCCCATAATTAAAACAGTAGGTTTCACTGTATTTCTATCAAACGAAGTTGTTTGTCCCATAAAACCTTTGACTAATTGTGTGTGATTTTGACACAACATTGTTGGCACAGGATCCCATTTTGCAGAGAAATTCATCAATGAAAAATAATCAGTTGTCCGTTGTATTTTACGCTTCATGGTCATATCTATAGAAGAAAACTCATACATCACTGGATTTCGTTCTAATTTATAGTCTTTAAAAGCAAAGGTTCTGGAGAAGTCTATTTTAGATTGATAACTTACTTCAGAAGGATCTCCATCAAACATAGATTCACAAATATCCACTCCTTCTGCAGAAAGGGCAATATCAAAACTATCAGTTGCAGAACACATGGCAAACATAAATCCGCCACCAATCACATAATCTCGAATCTTTTTAGTCACCGCCAATTTCTCTTCAGATACTTTTGAGAATCCTAATTTTGTTGCTGTTTCTTCTTGATATTTTTTTTCTTCAATATACCAAGGTGCGGTTCTATAACTGCCATAAAATTTACCAAACTGACCTGTGAAATCTTCATGATGTAGATGTAACCACTCGTATAACAATAACTTTTCGTCTAATACTTCTTCATCATAGATAACATCAAAAGGAATTTCTGCATAGCTAAGTACCATTGTCACAGCGTCATCCCAAGGTAATTTACTTTTTGGAGAATACACCGCAATTTTGGGTGCTTTTTCCAATAGTACCGCTTCCATATTTTTTGACGGACTGCTTATTTCTATTAGTATATTCTCTGCTTGTAAATCTGAAATTACTTGATATGAAACTCCTCGAATTTTACATTCATTTTCAATTTCTGGAGTATGCTCTATTAAAAAAGCGCCTCCATCATAATTCAATAACCATTTGGCTTTTAGTCCTTTTTCTAAAGTCCAATACGTAATGCCATAGGCCTTTAAATGATTTTCCTGATTGTTGTCATTCATGGGAATATAAACGAATGATGCGAAAATAGAATGTGTAACAAAAAACAACATAAGCAGTAAAATACTGCTTCTTAGTTGCTGTTTTATTTGTAGTATGTTTTTCAATAAGTAATAAATTAGACTTTAAAATGGAACGCCATCATCAATTCCTCCAAAAGCATCATCAGGATTCACATTTTGAGCACTTGCAGGTAATTCATTATTCATTTTAGATTGGAATTCATTTCCAAACCCTTCATCTAAATCTGAGAATTGTGCTAAATGACCTGTAAATTTCAAACGAATATTATCCAAACCACCATTTCTGTGTTTTGCCATAATAAATTCTCCTTGACCTTCACAAGGCGTACGCTCATCATCATCCCATTCTGTCATTCCGTAATATTCCGGACGGAAAATAAAAGATACAATATCGGCATCTTGCTCAATCGCTCCAGATTCACGTAAATCTGAAAGTAAAGGTCTTTTAGATCCTCCACGGGTTTCAACAGCACGCGATAATTGTGAAAGTGCAATTACAGGAACTGCTAATTCCTTAGCAAGGGCTTTTAAATTTCTCGATATCATCGATATTTCTTGCTCACGATTGCCACTATTTTTACTCGATCCAGCAGTCATCAATTGTAAATAATCGATAATAATGATTTTTACATCATGCTGAGATACTAAACGTCTTGCTTTTGCTCTTAAATCAAAAATTGAAAGAGAAGGTGTGTCATCAATAAAAATAGGTGCCTTTGTTAAGTTTTTAACTTTTACATTTAATTGCTCCCATTCGTGTGCTTGTAAATTTCCAGTTCTTAATTTACTTGATGAAATTCCAGTTTCACTAGAGATCATACGTGTAATTAATTGAACTGATGACATCTCTAAAGAAAATACTGCAACAGCATGGTTGAATTGAATAGCCATGTTTTTGGCCATAGAAATTACAAAGGCTGTTTTACCCATACCTGGACGCGCAGCGATTATAATTAAATCTGAAGGCTGCCAACCAGAAGTTAAAGCATCCAATTTTGTAAATCCAGACGCGACACCACTCATCCCTTCTTTTTTGGAGATTTCTTCAACTTTTTGAATCGCTGTTTTTACTAAACTCGCTGCATCTTCAGAACCTTTTTTCAAGTTCCCCTGAGTGACCTCAAAAAATTTACTTTCAGCAGCATCTAATAGATCAAAAACATCAACTGTTTCGTCATAAGCTTCTTGAATAATTTCTGATGAAATAGTAATTAATTTTCGCTGAATGAATTTTTGAAGTATAATTCTTGAATGAAATTCTATATGCGCTGTAGAAGCAACTTTTTGTGTTAAGCCAATTAAATAAAAATCTCCTCCAACAAATTCTAACTTTCCGTTTTTTCGTAACTGATTAGAAACAGTACGTAAATCAATTGGCTCAGAGTTTTGGAATAATGTATAAATGGCACGGTAAATTTCTTGATGTGCAGGTACATAAAAAGTATCTGGATTTAAAATATCAATGACGTCATCTACCCCTTTTTTATCAATCATCATTGCGCCTAATACAGCAGTCTCTAAATCAACGGCTTGTGGAGGTAACTTTCCTTTTTCAAGGTTAATCACCGTATTTCTTTTTGTATTTCTCGACTTTAGTGGCTGTGTGTTCTCCATGAAAACAAAAGTAAATTTAAAGACTTAAAATGTGGTGGTTTTATAAAAATATATTTTTACACATCTTTTGTTAATAAGTGTCTATAATGTTAATAACTATGAAACGAAAAGCATCTTGTTTTATTTCTTATTTTTGACTGATGAATAATACGAAAAAATATCGAATTTTAAGTGTTTTATTAGTAGTCCAATGGCTTGTAATTCAATTAATTTCAAAATCACCTGACTTTGTAGAGAACTATTATTCTACAGGTATATACCCATATATTTCTCGTTTTTTCAGATTTTTATTTGGTTGGATTTCATTTTCATTTGGCGATATTATATATATAGTATTGTCTGTATTGATACTTCGTTTTATCATGCAATCATTCAGAAAAAAAAGAGTAGAAATTGTTAAAATAACTGGGCTTCTTTCAATTATATATTTTTGTTTTCATTTTTTTTGGGGAATCAACTATTTACGTCGTCCTTTATATAAAACTCTAGATATAAGAGAATTAAATTATTCTACTGATGATTTAGAAAAATTCACATATTTATTAATTGATAAAATAAACAAAACACAAATTGAGATTACTGATAATGATACTGTAAAAGTGGCACTTCCGTTTTCAAAAAAAGAAATATATAATAAGGTTCAAGATGGATACAATAAATTAAGTAAAAAGCACCCTCAGTTTATGTATCAAGGGCAATCACTAAAGCATTCAATGATTAGTTTACCAATGACTTATTTGGGAACTTCTGGATATTTAAATCCTTTTACTGGTGAAGCTCAAGTAAATAGTTTAAATCCTTCTGTTTCTTATGCTTCAATAAGTTGTCATGAAGTTGCACATCAACTAGGATATGCTGCGGAAAATGAAGCTAATTTTATTGGCTTCATGTCATCAATAAATAATGAGAATATTTATTTTCAGTATTCTGGCTATTATATGGGATTGCGATATGCATTGAATGATTTATATAGGCACGATAAAGAGAAGTATAAAATTGCAATACAGAAAGTGAATAAAGGGATTCTTAAAAACATGAAGGAGTCTCAAGAGTTTTGGCAAGGCTATCAAAACTCTATTGAACCGTATTCTAAAAAAATATTTGATCTGTTTTTAAAAGCAAATAAACAAACTGCAGGAATCAAGAGTTATAGTTTAATGGTAGGAATGTTGATTAATTATAATAAAGAAAATCCAAACGAACTCTATTTCTTAAATTAATGTTAATTTTTTGCGATATAATTAATATATCGAAAAGGCTTTGTTAATTTTATAGCCTATCTATAATTTAAACAAAAAATTTATGAAAAAACGACTGCTCTACTGTTTGATTTTTATTTCGATCAATCAGTTGCACGCTCAGGAATATTTTCCTGTAAATGAAGGAGTTAAAACTTCCAATGAACAATTTACTGCATTCACCAATGCAATAATTCATGTAAGCCCAACCCTTACAATCGAAAATGGAACCTTATTAATTCAGAACCAAAAAGTAATAAGTTCAGGAAAAAACATTCGCATTCCAAAAAATACAATCACAATAGACTTGAATGGAAAACACATCTACTCATCTTTTATAGATATGTATACCAATTTTGGAATTGAAAAAACAAAAAAGAATTCAAGTACTAGTAGAAGACCTCAATATGACGCTTCTAGAGAAGGATATTATTGGAATGATCATATAATGCCTGATCAAAGAGGATTCAAAGATTTTAAATTTGATACAAAAAAAGCAAAAGAATTGATTGATGCAGGATTTGGAGTTGTTGGGACACACCAACAAGACGGGATTATGCGAGGAACAGGACTTGTTGTTGCATTGAATACTTTAGACGGGAATGAAATTAGAATTATTGATACAGATGCAACACAGCACATATCTTTAAAGAAGTCTGTTGCTTCTCGTCAAGCATATCCAACGTCTAGTATGGGGTCTATGGCTTTATTACGTCAAGTGTATCATGACGCTAGTTGGTAT
>TARA_B110000090_G_C13400844_1_pt1 | contig 15869 bp, 13 predicted proteins | sample TARA_B110000090 | Tara Oceans TARA_B110000090 (sample SAMEA4397239) | marine metagenome | biome: Polar Biome; feature: [SRF] surface water layer (ENVO:00010504); material: water (ENVO:00002006), including particulate matter (ENVO:01000060) such as... | depth 5 m
ATTGTATGAGTTCTTGCATAGGTTTGATAATAGTTTGACAAATTACAATAATTATGAATTTTTTTTATCAGATTTGCGAATCAAAAAAATATTTTATGTTTTTAAACTCACTAAATTACTTTAGAGCAATTGCAATTATTTTTATTGTTTTTGGTCATAGTTTTTGGCTTGCAGATTTTGAATTTATAACTGTTTTTTCTAAGACAATTATAAACTTAACTGCTGGAGGAACTTTCTTTTTTGTGTTTATTTCAGGGTTTCTATTTCATCATATTTTTTATAAGAAATTTAATTCCAAAAAATTTTTCAAGAGTAAGTTTAAGTATGTTGTTTTGCCATATTTATTTATGTCTGTTTTACCAATTGCTAATTATATTATTAAAAATGGGTACACTTTAGAGAACTCTTTTTACTATTTAAAACCTATTGGGTATTGCTTAGTTACAGGAGCTCATCTTTTAGCATATTGGTATATTCCTTTTATTATTTTAGTATTTGCTCTCTCTTTTTTATATGTAAGATTTATTAAATTAGATATTAAATATCAACTTTTAATTTTCTGTTTTTTATCAGTTATTTCTGTTTTCTTGCATAGACCTCCAGAGCATTCCATTTATTTGTCTTTACAATCGCTTATCTATTTTACACCTTTTTATTTGTTTGGAATTATCTGTTCTGAAAAGAAGGAAATGTTGTATTCAAAACTTTTTGGAAAATAATTTGTTATTTTAAGTATTGGGCTTCTATTTGCAATTCTTCAAGTATTTATTGGTGTAGTAGGGAACTATCACAAGCCGCCATTTGAGTTTGCTAGTTTAGATTTAATGTTTGTCCATAAACTTATATTTTCTGTCTTTTTCATGATATTTTTACATCGCTTTGAAACAGTAAAAAGCACCTTTTTAGACTTAGTTGCAAAGAATAGTTTTGGCATCTTTTTTATTCATGGCTATTATATATTGATATTCTTATTGGTAAAAAGTCGCTTAAATTTCTCATTTCCAAAAAATTCATTTTTAGTTTATGTACTAGTGGCTATTGTTATATTTGTTCTTTCGTTACTAACTTCAATGCTTATTAGAAAGGTTATCCCAAAGTATTCTAGAAGTATTATAGGGAGTTAAAACAGTATTTTTTCATACTTATTAGTTGTTTTTTTATTTAAAAAACAAACATGAATGCAGTTCGGAATATATCTATAGTTATTACAATTTCTCCGCCAAATAACTTGCTGTTAAACTCTTTTTGTTTTTAGCCAATTCTTCAGGAGTTCCTTGAAAAATGAGTTCACCACCTTTTTTTCCACCTTCTAAGCCAAGATCAATAATATAATCTGCACACTTAATCAATTCTATATTGTGCTCTATCACAATAATTGAATGTCCGTTTTTAATCAATGCGTCAAACGAAGCCAATAGTTTTTTAATATCATGGAAGTGTAAACCAGTTGTAGGTTCATCAAAAATGAAAAGAGATTTACTTTGTCGTGTACCTTTTACCAAAAACGAAGCTAATTTTATACGTTGTGCTTCACCACCAGAAAGGGTAGAAGAGGACTGTCCTAGAGTTACATAGCCTAGTCCAACATCTTTTAATGGTTGTAGTTTTCTCGCAATCTTAGTTTCGTCATACTCATTAAAGAACGCAATAGCATCATCAATAGTAGCGCTTAACAGATCATTGATATTCTTATCGTTAAACTTAACTTCAAGCACTTCTTTTTTGAAACGTTTTCCTTTACAGGTATCACATTCCAAGTGCACATCTGCCATAAATTGCATTTCTATTGTTACCTCTCCATCACCTTTACAGGTTTCACAACGACCACCTTCTACATTAAAAGAAAAATGTTTTGGTTTGTAGTTTCGTATTACAGATAGTTTTTGTGAAGAAAAAAGACTTCTTATATCATCGTACACTTTAATATACGTCACAGGATTTGAACGACTAGATCTTCCTATAGGATTTTGATTTATAAACTCTACATGTTCTATCGTATCAAAATTTCCAGTCAATTCTGTAAACTGCCCTGCTTTTTCTCCAAAACCGCTAATTTTTTTCTGCAATGCTGGAAATAGAATTTTACTAACCAATGTGCTTTTACCACTTCCAGAAACTCCTGTTACTACAGTAAGAGAATTTAAAGGGAATTTTACATCAATGTTTTTTAAATTATTATGACGCGCTCCTAGAATTTCTACAAATTGCTTTGTAACTCTTCTTTTTTGCGGAACAGTAATTTCCATTTTTCCGTTTAGATATTGAGCCGTAAGAGAATCTGACTTTAAAATTTCTTTAAAAGTACCTTCAGCAACTATATTTCCGCCTAAGGTTCCCGCTTCTGGACCAATATCAATAATCATATCTGCTGCTTTCATAATGTCTTCATCATGCTCTACAACTATTACGGTATTTCCTAAATCACGTAAATCTTTTAACACCGAAATAAGCCTTTCAGTGTCTTTTGGATGTAATCCAATACTTGGTTCGTCAAGGATATACATAGAGCCTACCAGACTACTTCCAAGAGAAGTCGCCAAATTTATTCGCTGACTTTCTCCTCCAGACAATGTGTTTGAAGTTCTGTTTATCGTCAAATAGTTCAGACCAACATTTGTCAAGAATTCTAAGCGATTGTTAATCTCTACCAATAACCTTTTTGCAATATTTTTTTCGTGATCGGTAAGATTTATTTCTTTAAAGAAAACGGATAGTTCATCTAAAGGTAATTCGACGAGTTCCGAAATGTTTTTAGCGCCAACAGTTATAAAGTCTGTTTCTTTTCTTAATCTTTTACCGTTACAACTCGTGCATTTTGTTTTCCCTCTATAGCGAGACAACATAACCCTATACTGGATTTTATAACTTTTTGATTCTAAATATTTGAAGAAAACATGTAAGCCTTCAAAATAGTTATTTCCATTCCATAAAACTTCCTTTTGAGTTTCAGTCAACTCAAAATATGGTCGATGAATTGGAAAATCAAACTTATAGGCATTATCAATCAAATTATCTTTATAATTCTGAAAACTATCTGATTTCCATGGGAGAATCGCATTTTCAAATATTGACAAACTTGAATTTGGTATTACTAAACTTTTATCTACTCCAATAATATTACCATACCCTTCACATTCTGGACAAGCGCCATATGGATTATTAAAACTAAATAAATGTGTGTTTGGTTCTAAAAACAGCATTCCATCGAGTTCAAACGAATTGCTAAAGACTCTTGAATTAGGTACTGTTATGTTTTCTAGAGTACAAGTTCCTTTTCCTTCAAAGAATGCGATTTGTACCGAATCTGCTAACCTATTGTAGAAATCTTCTGAATGATTCACTACAATTCTATCAATAACTAATTCAAATTCATCTGTAAACTCACCTTTAGCTAATATTACTGTCTTTGAAAAATCTTCAATTCGAATGACCTCATTCATATATTTAACTCTCGCATACCCTTGCTGAGAAAGAATAGACAAAGTCTTAGTGATATTTCTTTCTTTTGGAATATGAATTGACGCTAACAATAAAAGTTTTGTTTTCTCTTTTAATGTTTTTACATAATTAATTACATCAGAAACAGTATCTTTTTTTACTTGATCACCAGAAATAGGAGAGTGGGTCTTGCCAATTCTAGCATAAAGTAACTTTAAGTAATCATAAATTTCAGTTGTTGTTCCGACTGTAGAGCGTGGATTTGTACTGTTTACTTTTTGTTCAATTGCTATTGCAGGTGAAATTCCTTTTATATAATCTACATTTGGTTTGTTTAACCTTCCCAAAAATTGGCGTGCATACGAAGAAAGGCTTTCAACATATCTTCGTTGACCTTCTGCATATAGTGTGTCAAATGCTAAACTAGATTTTCCTGATCCAGAAAGACCCGTAACTACAACTAGTTTATTTCTTGGTATTGCAACATCAATGTCCTTTAAATTATGAAGTTTAGCACCTTTTATCAAGATGTTTTCTTTCGGATTTAATGCAGCAATATTCTTGGTCATTTTAGTTATAAAAATTAAATAATTGCAAAGGTAAAATAAAGAATTTGTAAATACTCTTAGGTTTATAAATAATCTGATATTTTTTTAATTTAACAAGGAAAATTAAATTTTATTGTCAAATAATTTGGTTTTTACATAAAAACAATTCATATTTGTCGCTTACTTATAATACATATACCCTATTACATACTATTACTTTTAAAAACATTAGCGTTTAACTCAGGCAATTTAGCCTTGTGTTACTTGTTATTTAAAATAATAGTTATGGATAAATTAAAGGTATTAGACAGCACACTAGTTTCAAACTACATTAATGGTGATGAAAAATGTTTCGAAGTTTTAGTTTCGCGACACAAGTTAAGAGTTTACAATTTTATTTTTTCGAAAGTACTTAATAGAGATGTTTCTGAAGATATTTTTCAGGATACATTTATTAAAGTGATAAACACTTTAAAAAGAGGTAAATATAACGAAGAAGGTAAATTTTTGCCTTGGGTAATGCGTATTGCTCATAATCTTATTATTGATTATTTTAGAAAAAATAATCGTATGCCTACATTTAAAAACACGGACGAGTTTGATATTTTCTCTGTATTAGGGGATGGAGAACTAAATGCTGAGAATCAGTTAATTAAAGAACAAATTTTAAATGATGTCCGTAAGCTTGTAGAAGATCTTCCTGAAGACCAAAAAGAGGTTTTAATTATGCGTATGTATAAAGATATGAGTTTTAAAGACATATCTGAATCTACTGGTGTGAGTATTAATACTGCATTAGGGAGAATGCGTTATGCACTTATTAATATGAGAAAATTAATAGAGAAGTATAATATTATTTTAGTGAATTAACAATATATTATGTAAAGTTACGTTTCCTTAATATTACTAACATCTAAAATAGGGGTTTATGATGAAACTTTACACAGAAAAGTCTTCTTTCGAGAAGCAACCAAAACAAGAAACAATTCAATTTTTACTCGACTATTCGAAGGCGATGCTGGTAATTAAAACAGAGAGTAATAACTACATTGAATTGCATTTGAATTAAGGAAAAAAAAGACTTATTTATTTTAAATAAGTCTTTTTTTATTTTACAACAGATTTTCTTCCGATTTTTTGGAAAATGATATCATTTTCAATATCCCAGCCTCTTGCTGTTGAATATTCTCGTCCGTAAAAAATAATTTGAAGATGTAGTTTGTTCCATAGTTCTTTTGGAAAGAGCCTTTTAGCATCTTTTTCGGTTTGCACAACGTTTTTACCATTTGTTAAATTCCAACGATACATCAATCTATGTATATGAGTATCTACAGGAAAAGCAGGAACTCCGAATGCTTGACTCATTACAACGCTTGCAGTTTTATGTCCTACAGCAGGCAACTCTTCTAAATATTCAAAACTTTGAGGAACTTTTCCGTTATGCTTATCAATCAAAATATGAGATAAACCATAGATTCCTTTTGATTTCATTGGAGATAATCCACAAGGGCGAATAATAGCCTTTATTTCTTCAACAGAAAGTTTAATCATATCATATGGATTATCAGCTTTTGCAAATAGAAGGGGTGTAATCGTATTCACTCGAGCATCTGTACATTGTGCAGATAATAATACTGCAATTAGAAGTGTATATGAATCTTTATGATCTAATGGAACAGGTGTTTCTGGATACAAATTTTCTAATGTGTTAATTACAAATTTTACCTTTTCTTGTTTGGTCATTTATTAGTAGTTTTACAAAACAAAAATACAACATATGACTACACTAAAAATAGGAGATAATGCACCAAATTTTAACTGCGAAGATCAAGATGGAAATACAATTCAACTTGCTGATTATCAAGGTAAAAAATTAGTATTATTCTTCTACCCTAAGGCTAGTACTCCAGGATGTACAGTTGAAGCGTGCAATTTGAGAGACAATCATAATATGTTTATATCTAAAGGATATGAAATATTAGGAGTTAGTGCTGATTCGCAAAAAAGACAATCTAATTTTAGAAATAAACACGAATTCCCTTATCCTTTATTGGCTGATGAAAATAAAGAAGTGATTAATGCATTTGGAGTTTGGGGACCAAAAAAGTTTATGGGAAGAGAATATGATGGTATTCATAGAACTACGTTTGTAATCGATGAAAATGGACTTATTGAAGATGTGATAATAAAAGTAAAAACGAAAGAACATACGAAGCAAATTTTGAAATAAAAAAACGCTCTAATTTTAGAGCCTTTTTTTATGAAGTATATTTTATTCAGGTCATTTATGGACCAGAGACATACAATGTTACCCTAGTTTTTTTTATAAAATGACTTTCTTTAAGTAAAGTATAAAAAGTGCTAACAGTTCTTAAATACGTAATTAAATTGTTTTAATTATGATATACTTTTGGTTATATATTATCAAAGGCATTTCACCTATCTAGAAAGTAAATACTCCTTTGGAGTTAATGAAGTGTAAGTTTTAAATGAATTATAAAAAGAATTATATGTTTGAAATCCTACGGCTAAAGTTAAAGATTCGATACTGTCATTATCTAAGTAGTTGTTTTCAATTAATTTTAAAGAAACTGCAATTCTTGAAAAGTTTTTAAATTTTGTAAAACTATCAATATTAACATGAAATTTTAATAAATAAAAACAATGTGTTAATGGAACTTTTGATACTCTCGAAAACTCTTTAATACTAATCTCATGGTCTTTAAATACATTATCCTTAAATATCTTCTCCTCAAATAAGCGAAAAACTTTAATCAACTCTTTTTTACCATATTGCTTAGATATATTTGTTTCGATTTTTGATAAATTATTATTCAATAGTTTAATTGACCATGGAGTTTTTAAAATTAAATCATTAAAAATATAAGAAGGTTTTTCTATATTTTTAGATATTTTTTTTCTCCGAAATAAATTAATGATACTAATTATAAACACTAAAATAAAGTTAAAAGACCTTTTAAAAGTCATCTTGGTATTATATTGGACGGAGTGATTATTACGTTCTTTATTTTCTCCCTTAAGTTGAATTTCAATTGTAGAATCTTTAAAACTAATAGTTTTATCAATAACCTCTTGAGGATCAGTTATTATACCAGAAATATTTCTTAGTGATGATTTTAATTCATTTGAAATTAAATGAGCATAATTATCTAACTCATTTTTCTTCTTTTTCAGAATAGTAGATGTAGCTGTTGCCTTGTTGATAATGTTTTGCTCTATAATTAATTTTTTTTTAATTTTGCTTTTAACAGCATTTAATAAATCGTTAATATTTAATGGTTTAGTTAAATAATCTTCAGCTCCTAGATTCATTCCTGTTCTAACGTCTTCTTTTTCTGATTTTGCTGAAAGGAAAATTAATGGAATACTAGCTGTATTCTTATTTATTTGTAGTTTTTCAAACATTTCATAACCGTCAAGGTCAGGCATGAGTATATCTGAAATAATAAGATCTGGTTGCTCTTTCAACGCCATTTCAAAGCCAGTCAATCCATTTTCAGCCTGAAAAACCTCATAGTTCTCCATTGATAGAATATCAAAAATCTCTTCTCTTATGGCTAAAGTATCTTCTACAATTAATATTTTACGCATATTATTTATTTAATGTTTTACAATAAGAGATGTTCCCCTTTCACTACTAGTACTATTACTACTTATAATTATTTTTCTAAATCAGGACCTGTCTCTTCATTAAAAGTCTCGTTTCTATAAACTATAATGATATGAGTATCCATTTTTAAACATAAATATTTAATAGTAGAGAGTTGTTGCAATTGTTAAAAGCAAATATAAAAAATAGTTGCATTAAGCAAGTTTTTTAAATAAAAAATGTTATTTTTTTAAAAAACAAACAAATTCCATTTAATTTATTAGTAAATAGATGACTTTATATTGCCCTGATCAAAATAAACATCTATGTTTTTTGTGAGGGTTATTCTCCTACCAATATACGTTTTTTTCTATTAATATTCAGGTCTACTCATTTATTATATAAAATGACATGTGATATAACTTTTGCAGAGGGTGATTTTTTTTGTTAGTGTGGAATAGAGATAATTCTACTTTACTTAATTTATTTCTCTATACGTTACTAAATTAGCGCTAGTTTACATTTTTTATCTACTAAGTTTAATTATTTTTTGTAATAAATGTTAATTAAACCTTGATTAAAATAACCTTTTTCACCTATGTACATTTAACTGTTATGATCTATTCATAGTTCATAGATCGTTCAAATATTAAAATAAAATAAAACCTCCACTTTATTTATATCAATGGGTTTGGTTATTCCTCAAGATCTTCATTCAGTTCCTCTTCAAGTTCTTCTAATTCTTTCACTGCATCTTGTTTCGATTGCTCAGTCTTTTTAATGAACTGTGTGTCTTCTTTTATTATATCAGTAAATATCAATTGTTTTCCAACAGAAATAATAATTGCAATTAAAGACAGTAAAACAACAATTCTTTGAAATGAACTCTTTTCGTTTTGTTTTCTAGTAGATGTATATGCGATTAATCCAAATATTAGCCCAATAATGGCCGGGAATATTGCGAGATTACTAATCGGTAAAAAAGAAAAAATGAGCCCTAAAACGGCACCAATAAATCCTAAAATTGTAAATAATTTGTTCATCTTTTTTTATTTTTTAAAGTTACTTAATCTTATTTGAATTGCTCCAACTGGAACTTCTGCTTTAATTAATGCGGGCAATCTATCTTCATCAGCTGTAATCCAAATGTATTTACCACCTTTTACATTCTTCAAGTCACTTCCAAAACCAATTGAAAGTTTATAACATAATTTTGAACCATATTTACTAACGTTTATACTTTCTTTACCTAAAAATTTAATTGTTATAGCTTCAACTTTAGAATCAATAACCAATTTTTTAGTCACTCTTTTTCCAACTTCAAAGTTTTCAAAATCTAAAGTTCTAATGTTATAGATAGCAGAAACAATATCTAGTGTATTATACTCGATTGGTACATTAGTTTTAAAGTTTACTCTTCCTTTTTTATTTAATGTTGAAATTGCAACCTTTGAGTTTCTTTTAAATACATATTTTAACTCTTTTTTATAAGTGCCTTCTTCAATATTTCTTTTAAATAAAGAAGGGAATAATGTTTCAGGGTTTACATATGATTCATATAAATCTCTTACTCTAAAATAACTATCCCATTTTGCATAGGTAGAAGCAGTACATTTTAAACGCAACAACTCTCTTGTTTTAGTTTTTACTGTAGAAGTAGTCATTTTTAATTCTGCGACATCAGTCATGATCCCTGACATTTTGAATGACGCAACAAATGTAAGTTCTTCACCGCTTTTTATATACTTGTTAGTATTAGTTGAAGAAGATACAGGGAATACTATTATTCCTGCTAAAAGTCCTAAGGTTATGATTTTTTGAAACATAATTTTCTAATTTTGTTATATAACGAAACAAGATTTCAATAAGTGTGCCAACACATTAAAATTTCATATCAATTTTAAAGTTCAGCACTCTTCTGGTCATGTAATTTGGTATTCCATAAGAGCGTTTTGAATATACATCTCTAACCCAAGTATTTGTTATTGAGTTTTGTATATCAAACATGTTGTACAGTTCTAAACCAAAAGATAATTCTTTAAAGTTTTTTAAAAATCCTGAATCAAATTGCTTCTTCTGATCTACAAATATATAGGATACACCTAAATCTGCTCGTTTATATGAATTTAATCTACTTTGGAACTGGTAGGAATCTGCATATGAAGGCGAGCCACCAGGAAGACCAGAATTAAATACTAAATTCAAATACATTTTTAAGTTAGGAATTGTTGGAACATAATCTTGGAACAAAATTGCCAACTTGAACCGTTGGTCTGTTGGACGAGCAATTTCACCTCTATTATCAATATTTTCTTTGGTAGACATTATCCCCATACTTACCCAACTTTCTGTGCCAGGAACAAACTCTCCATTTAGTCTAATGTCAAAACCAGTTGCAAATGCTGTGGTATTGTTGTTTGCAGCGTATCGAATTCTTACATTATCAACTGTATAAGGATTTACATCAGTTAAATACTTGTAATATGCTTCAGAAACTAGTTTAAATGGTCTATCCCATATTTCAAAACTATAATCGTTACCCAAAACAAAATGAATAGATTTTTGAGCTTTAACATTAGGCTGAACCACTCCATTTGTATCTCTTAACTCTCTGTATGATGGAGGTTGATAGTAAAAACCAGTAGAGAATCTAAATAACATGTCTTTTTCCCAATCTGGTTTAATGGCAAATTGGCCTCTAGGACTTATTACAGTTTGACTATCACCTTCTAATATCCCATCTCCTTTTACAGCCCAATTATGAGCTCTTACGCCTAAATTATACCAAACTTCGTGTTCATTCCAAGTATCTTTTTTACTCCATTGTGCAAAACCTGTAAAACGGTTTATTTGAACATTGTTTCTTGCTCTTACATCTTGATAAGGAAGAATATCTCCTTCAAAAGGTTCATAAGGTTGATTGTTTGGAATATGATTTGGTGGTCTGACTGAAAAACCAACTGAATCAATTATCTCCCATTCTATTAAACGATCTCTTATATCTTCATTTTGATATTTTAAACCAAAATCAAATTGATTGCCATCCTTTTTGTAGCTTGCTTTTAAATTGATATTGCTAATAAGTGCATCAATATTATTTCTTGCATGATTTAATTGTGAGCCTATTCCTTCAGCAAACTCAACTTCACCAAAGTTGTCAGAACCTAGATTTGAATCAACTTCACCTAAACTATAAGATGCTAAAATATCATAATGCTCTTGTTCTTGAGTGTTGTATGCAGATGTGGTTAAACTTAATTGTAAATCTTCATTTACTTCATAAGTTCCCTTAAGTGCACCAAAAACAGTTGAATATTTATCTTTTTCTTGACCGTCATAGAAGACAATTAGTTCTAATGGATTTGCAATAGTTCCAAACTTTGTCCTTCTTGTAATAGGAGTGTAGTTGTATTTGTTTATCGAAAAATTTCCTAAGAAGTCTAATTTAAATTTTTCATTTACATCATATGATAAGAAAGTTTGAACGTCTGAAAATTGTGGTTCGTAATTCGTTTCAATATCCTTACTGTTTACTAGCAAGCTATTGTTTCTATGTCTAATTCCAACTATGGCAGAAAGTTTGTCATCAAACATTTTCCCTTCAAACGTAGCACTTCCACCTAATAGACTAAGGCTAGCGTTTACAGCAAATTTTTGTGGAGTTCTATACGTAATATCTAAAACAGAAGAGAGTTTATCGCCATATTTGGCTTGAAATCCACCTGCTGAGAAGTTTACGTTTTGTGTCATATCTATATTTACAAAACTCAAACCTTCTTGTTGCCCAGAACGCACCAAAAACGGTCTGTAAACTTCAATACCGTTTACATAAACTAAGTTCTCATCAAAGTTTCCTCCTCTAACGTTATATTGTGTACTTAATTCATTGTTGTTATTTACACCTGCAAAAGTCATTAAGATATTTTCTACTCCAGCATTTGCACCTGGAATTTTCTTTACCTCTTCAATATTAATTTTTATAACACCTTGAGCATCTTTATCTCTGTTTTTTACAACAACTTCTTTTATCTCCTCAGTTTTTGGTTTTAATTTTGGTGAAAACCACAAAGTCTTTCCTTTGGGAACATCAAATGTTTTTAAAAGAGTAGTAAATGATATATGGCTAAATATCACTTTAACTTTCTTTTTTGCAGTTATTTGTATTGAATAAACTCCTAGAGAATCACTGGTTACTCCTCCCGTTTCTTCATAGGTAATAGATACATTCTCGATAGGATTTCCAAAAGTATCTTTTACGGTTCCTTTTACTGTTGCAGTTTGAGCAATAGCGAGGTTAGTAATACTTAGAAAAATTATCGATAGATATAGTTTGGTTTTCAAGTTGTAAGTTAAATTTTAATTAATTACTTTTTTTATAAAACGTAGTTTCTAGCGTATTCGTATTCCCAACATTGTCAACTACAATTACTTTTAATAAATGCTTAGATCCAGTTAGTTTTTTGTCTGAAAAATCATATGTTAGTGATCCGTATTTTGGGTTGTATTCAAGAAGAATCCATTCATTATTTATTTCTCCACGATATGATTTTATTCCAGATAAATCATCTGAAACTTTTAAAACAATTTTTTTATAATTTGTAACCCATTGTTCAGATTTAATATTTTTTAATTTTAGAATAGGCTTTTTATCATCATGCATTAAAGAAAACTTACCTAAACTTTTAGTAGAAGTGTAGAATGTGTTTTCTTTTTTTATAGTTTTACTATAAGATGGATATCCTTTGCTATTATAATTTGCAATATAAAGATTTTTTCTACCTTTTTTGTCATATGCTGTTACATCAAAAGTTAAAGTATACCTTCCATTTAAAGGAACAGTTTTTTCATGTACATACACATCACCGCTTTCCTTCTTTACATCAAAGTCTAAATAGAAATCATTATAAAATGTATTTTTTGGAAATGCAACGGTAATACCATCTTTAGAAAATTTATTAAACTCGCTTGATTTAATATGATAAGGAGTTTCTTTAATACTTTTTTGAATTTTTATAACATCGTTTTTCCCAAGTATAGGTACTATTAGTTTTTTTTGATTTCCATTAAAATCCTTTGCAACAATTTCTACATTGTATGTTTTCCCATCTTCAATATTAATAAAACCCTTTTCAGTGGTTTTATCATAGATGCTTAGTATGTTCTTTGAGTCAATGTAGCAAAGTTGAACACGTTGTTTTAAATTTGCATAACGATCGTAATCTATTAGTAAGTTTATGTATTTAGATTCTGCAAAAGAGAATTTCTCAACTTTATGGCCATAATACTTTTTACCATTTACAAACATTTCTAAACTATAAACCCCATTTTTATTGACGGCCCCATTTAATTGGTCAAATACATTGATTCCAAGTCCAATTCTTCCAAAAGCAGTAATTCTACTAGCTTGTAAATCGCCATTACTTAATTGCTTAATTGATGAGATTTGTAAAGGAGCGTTAGAACTATTTATTTGAGAAATACTATCGATTGGATAAGCCACTAGAGTATTTATACTAGGTTTTATATTATCTTTTACTGTAACTCCGAATAGCATTGGATTGATTGGGCGAGATTTTTCATCTCTAATTTCAAAATGTAAATGTGGGCCTACATAACCTCCTGTACTTCCAGAATAAGCAATAACTTCTCCTTTAGTTAATTGTAGATCAGTATTATCTGGATATAATTGAATCTCAAAACTTTCTTTTTTATATTGATGTTTTTTAATGTATTCTTCAATTTTAGGACTGTACTTTTTTAAGTGTGCATATACAGATGTGTAGCCATTTGGATGTGTAACATACAACACTTTCCCATAGCCCCAATGAGAAACTTTAATTCTAGATACATACCCATCTGCAACTGAAAACACATTAAATCCTTCTTTTAGTTGTGTTTTTATATCAAGACCAGAATGGAAGTGGTTTGAGCGCAACTCTCCAAATGTTCCAGATAAATACATTGGGATATCTAGTGGGTTTTGAAAGTAATTCGTTGGATATTTATCCTGCGAAAAAATACTTGTAAAAATTAAGAAGAATATACTGAAAATTCGTGTGTTCAATGTTGTCATATTTTCTGCTAAAATAGTAATAAATTGTTTAGTTCACAATGCGCTTTTAAGTGCTTATTATTAAATAGTTTAACCATTATTATGCCAAAAAATGACAAAACAGTTGTTTTATTAAGATTAGTATGTTAAATTTGATGCATAGTTTTTGATATTTTGGAAATAGATGAGTAAAATAATCGAAGTAACTAATTTACTGGAAGATAAATTCGAAAATTTCATAGAAACATTTGTGTTTTTAAAAGATGAAAACGAATTCTTACATCAAAGATTAGTGGAGTTAGAGAGTCAAATTGCCAATAACCAAAAACAGTTGGAAGAAAAAGGAAAAGACTACCAATTGTTGAAAGTTGCAAAAACTATAGAAGGCAGTAATGAAAGTACAAGAGAAACAAAACTCAAAATAAACGCTTTGATTCGTGATATTGATAAATGTATAGTTCAATTAAGCGAATAAGTTCTTTGAATAATTTATGAATGAAAAGCTCAAAATAAAAATTTCTATTGGAGGTCGCGTATATCCATTAAGTATCAATGGTGAAGCTGAAGAAGAAGGAATGCGTAAAGCAGCCAATAAAATTAATGCTTTGGTAGATAAATTTGAGCAAAACTACGCAGTTAGTGATAAGCAAGATGTATTAGCAATGTGTGCTTTACAGTTTGCTTCACAAGTAGAAATTCAGGATATAAATGAAAGTGAAGATACAAATAAAGCAACAGAAAAAATTAGCGCAATTAATAAAAAATTAGACGCGTTATTAAAATAAGTTCTTTAAAATAAATTTAACAATACTGCCTACATTAGTCATTGTTCGTCAAACTCAACAGGAATTAATTCTGAAGGATGAGTCGTAATAGTTAAAGCAAGCCGTCTCGAACGGATCCTTGATCTATTCGTTAATTCTATTTATGTTTATATTGGAGTTTGCAGAAACTTCACTAATGTAGGTTTTTTTATACTTAAAACTAACCTAATGGAAGATATGATAATGCCAATAATAATTGGTTTAGTTGGTTTAGCAATTGGATATTTAATTGCAAAATCATTAGAAAAAAGGAAAGCTTCAGGCACCATTAAGCGCGCAAATAAAAATGCTGCTTCAATGTTAAAGTCAGCAAAAGTTGATGCAGAAGCATTTAAAAAAGATAAAATATTACAAGCAAAAGAAAAGTTCATTGAGTTAAAGTCTGAACATGAAAAAGTGATTTTTGCTCGTGAAAAGAAAATAAATGAGACTGAGAAGAGGTTGAGAGATAAAGAGTCTCAAGTTGGTCAGGAAGTAGAAAAAAATAAAAGATTAAATCAGCAAATAGAAACGAAAGTAGCGGATTATGATCATAAATTAGAATTCATTGAGAGAAAGGAAAATGAATTAGAAAAAGTTCATAAAAAGCAAGTTGAAAATCTTGAAGTTATTTCAGGTTTATCTGCAGACGATGCTAAAGAAGAACTTATAAAGTCTTTGAAAGAAGAAGCAAAGTCTGATGCGATGTCTTTTATCCAAACTACTCTTGAAGAAGCCAAATTAACTGCTGATCAGGATGCTAGAAAATTAATTCTAAGTACCATTCAACGAGTTGGAGTAGAACAAACAGTAGAAAATTGTGTCTCTGTGTTTAATCTAGAATCTGATGATGTGAAAGGTAGAATCATTGGTAGAGAAGGACGTAATATTCGTGCTATTGAAGCCGCAACTGGTGTGGAAATTATTGTAGATGATACTCCTGAAGCAATTATACTTTCTTGTTTTGATCCTGTGCGTAGAGAGATTGCTAGATTGTCTTTACATAATCTAGTTACCGACGGACGTATACATCCTGCAAGAATTGAAGAAGTAGTTAAGAAAACAGAAAAGAAAATTAATCAAGAAATTATTGAAGTTGGTAAAAGAACTGTAATTGATCTTGGTATTAATGGTTTACATCCAGAATTAATAAAAACTGTAGGTAGAATGAAATTCCGTTCTTCTTATGGCCAAAATTTATTACAACACTCACGTGAAGTTGCAAACTTATGTGGCATTATGGCTGCAGAACTTGGTTTAAATGCTAAAGTTGCTAAACGTGCAGGTTTATTACATGATATTGGTAAAGTGCCAGATACAGAAAGTGAGTTACCTCACGCATTGTTGGGTATGGAATGGGCTCAAAAATATGGTGAAAAACCAGATGTTTGTAATGCTATTGGTGCTCACCATGATGA
>TARA_B110000090_G_scaffold33631_1_pt1 | contig 15683 bp, 6 predicted proteins | sample TARA_B110000090 | Tara Oceans TARA_B110000090 (sample SAMEA4397239) | marine metagenome | biome: Polar Biome; feature: [SRF] surface water layer (ENVO:00010504); material: water (ENVO:00002006), including particulate matter (ENVO:01000060) such as... | depth 5 m
CTTACACCATATGTTGGTGCAGCAGTTAATGGTAAAGGTGAATTCACCGTTCACCAAATAAACGCGTTTCAAGAACAATTTGAACGAACTATTGTTTCAGACACTTTAAATAATCCTTTAACATTAGCAGTTAGAAGATACGGCAGTGAAACCTTTTACTCATCAGTGAATGATGTTAATACGTTCTTGAAAGATCCTTTTGTTATTAAAAAGCTTCCTGAGTATGACGTGCTTAACACTAGACTTGCTATTGGTAAAATTACACCGTTAGAGTTTGCAACCTTTATTAGAGATAGTAACTACACTCCTTCAGGTGCTATATTAGCAACTACTGCTCAAGGACCAAGATTCTTAAACGAACTTGATAACTTTTATAATGGTGATTTTTCTGATAGTATCATGGGCGGATTCTGTTCATTGTTTGGTAATATATTTGCAGCTGGTGCAGCTTTCTTCGCGTTACTAGATTCATTAGAAGGATTAATGACTGATGTGTTTGCTTTTATTACAAAGATTAAAAACATCGAAAATCCACTTCAAGCCATTTTCGAAAAGCTTAAAGTTAAAGCTCTGATTGAAGCTATACAAAAGAAGATTAGAGATACTATTGAAAAGACACTTCAAAAAGTAGGTGCTGCAATTGCTAACTTTAACCCAGCAGATATTATGGGTGATATCGAAGGATTCGTACAAAGAAATATCGTTGATAAGATTGCTAATATTAAAAAGGATATTGAACAGTTCTTTAGCAAAGAGAATATAGACGCGTTGCTAACAAAGATTGAAACTAAAATAAGATACGCAATAGGTTTATTTGAAAATCCTAGCATAGAAGAAATCATGTTTTTGATAGCTCGCTTATGTGGATTAGCAACTGGAATAGAAGGCGTAATTAAAGGATTAAAAGGACCGTTAGATGATTTCTCAAATAGATATGAAGAAGTCTTTGATACTATTTCAAACGCATCTAATAGAGTAACCGGCGAAGCAATTAGAGCAGGTGCTGCAAGACTTTCTCCAGAAGAGCGGAGAAAAGAGATAAATAAAGCTATGGTAGTATGGGAAGCTGCCGGCAACTTTGTACCAGCTAGACAAGAAGAAATACGACAGCTTCCGACTTGGGAAGCATTAAAAAATGGTACTGACGAAAGACTGAAGATTAAAGGTGGATGGACTACCGGTATGTTCCCAACGCATGAAGGCTGGACTGAAATCCCGCAAGATGTGCAGGTTATGATTTTAAGATTAGTATATAAAGCTAGAGAAGCTGGTATCACGAACAACTATCTTTGGTTAAATAGCGGATATAGAAACCCAGTATATAATGCAGGCTTAAATCCACCGGGTGCTAAAGCCTCAATGCATTTAAGCGGTATGGCAGTAGATTTAACATGGAACGGGTTTAGAGGACGCAGTGTTGAAGTTACACGGTTTGTAAGATTAGCAAGAGAAGTTGGCTTTACTGGTATTGGTTACTATAACAGCTTTATACACGTCGACGTAGGTCGCGAAAGATTCTGGGACGAAAGGAGTTAAACTATGGTAGCTACGGTATTCACAGCCAAGACAAAAAAGATTACTCTATACCAAGATTTTAAGAAAGATCTTGAAATAAGTCCAGTGTCACAAGATATAACTGTATGGAAAGACGAAGACGCTGTTAAAGAGTCTATTAGAAATCTTATTCTTACAGATAGAGGTGAAAGGTTAATGCAACCTAACATAGGTGGAAATCTTAACGCGATGTTATTTGAAAACATCACGCCAGCAACACTTATATTAATAAAGAATAACGTAGAAAATACTGTAAACTTGTATGAACCAAGAGCAGAATTAATTGATGTTAAAGTAACATCTCAGATAGACGACAATACTGTAAGAGTTAATATACTTTTCTATATTACTAACGTACAACAGCCGATTACACTTGATGTATTCTTAGAGAGGACACGCTAAATGGCTAAATTAAATATTTCGGAACTAGACTTTGAAACGATCAAAGCTCAGTTTAAAGATTATCTACAAGGCCAAACACAATTCAAAGATTATAACTTTGATGGCTCAAATATGAGTGTGTTCTTAGACGTGCTTGCTTATAATACGTATCAAAACAACTTCTACGCAAACATGGCAGTTAATGAAATGTTCTTAGACTCCGCAGTGTTGAAAAACTCTGTTATGTCTCACGCAAAAGAATTAAATTATCTCCCACGTTCAAGAAGATCACCACGGGCTTTGGTAACTGTTACAATTACTGATCCCGATACGGTTGGTCAAACAATTACTATTCCTACGTATTCAAACTTTAAAACTTCCTTTCAAGGTGACACTTACAACTATACCAATAGTAAAACAGCAGTTGCGCGTAAAACAGCTCCTGGAGTATTTGTTGCAGAAAACATTGAAATATTCGAAGGCGAAATGCTAGCAAGCTTTGAGCGAGAAGGTTACTTTATCGGAGACGATGGTGTTCTTAGAGTTATTCTTACAAACGAAAACGCCGATACAGATTCTGTTGAAGTGTTTGTAGATGCAGAAGCAACTGAAGATGCAAACCAATTTATTCGCAAGAATGATTTGTTTGGTGTTGGTCCTCTTGATAAAGTGTTCTATATAGAACCATATTACGATGGTCGATACACAATTTACTTTGGTAATAACGTATTTGGAGCACAACCTTTAGCTTTCGAAGATGTTCGTGTTAGATATAGAATCACATCTGGCCCAGAGTCAAATGGTGCAAACATATTTACCCTTGGCGAACAGTTTGCTGTAGATACTATCGAAGTTGCATCTGGTGGTGCCGAAAGAGAAACACTAGAAAACATTAGATACTTTGCTCCCAAGAGTTTACAAATTCAAGAAAGAGCAATCACTACAAACGATTATGAAATTCTGTTGAAGCAGAACTTCCCTGAAATTAAAACAGTATCTGCCTATGGCGGTGAAGAGTTAGATCCGCCACAATTCGGGCGAGTTGCTATTGCGGTTTATCTTGGCGAAGGTCGCGAAGGTTTATCAGGTGTATTATCTTCAACATATATTAAGTTCTTAAAAGAAAAAAGTCCTCTTGGTATCGAGCCAGTATTCATTCAATCAGATTTCATGTATGGGTGTGTAAATGTTAATACTAACTTTGATCCCAAGGTCACTAAGAGATCTTCTGGTCAAATAGAAGTTAATATTCGTGCTGCAATTACTGCATACAATACTACATACTTAGATGATTTCGACGCAACATTAAGATTATCTAAACTGGCATCTAGTGTTGATGCTGCTGATACGTCTATCGTAAGTAATGAAATAACAGTATGTCCTTATGTTGTGTATACTCCAAACTTAAATCAGAGTGCTTCACCATCATTCAAGTTTTATTCTAAGCTGGTTAAACCATATCCATTCAAAGATTCTAACGGGTTTGCTGATTATAAGCCTGCAGTTATAAGTGGAGTGTTTAGTTATAATAACGTTGATTCTTACTTCCAAGACGATGGCTTAGGTAACATCCAAATTGTAACTTCAGATATTGTTAATCCACAGATTGTTAAGCCTGTTGCAGGTAGTGTTGATTATGCAACTGGCGAGATTAACCTCGTAGGATTTAAGACTGACGGGTTTGCTGGTTCTGGCATTAGAGTTATGGTGGTTACTGCTAACGACGATATTACAGCCCCTGCGGGAAGAATATTCCTTATTCAGGACGACGATGTAACCGTTAATATGCTTGAGGTTAAGTAATGGCCGATAATCAAGTCAACTTAGTAGAAAAGAATATAGCGTTTAAGATAGCGCAACAATTTCCGGGCCATTATAGAGAGCATGGTCCTGAGCTAGTTGCGATGGTAGAGCAGTATTACAAATTTGTAGAAACACAGACTAACATGGGTGTTCACAATACGCGTCGTATGTTTGAATACAGAGACGTTGGTACTACACTATCTGAAATGATGATCTACTTCAAAAAGAAATTTATGGCAGATCTTCCTGCTATTGAAGACGACGTAACTGCAAAGTTTGTTATTCGTAATATTATGGACTTGTATCGCCGCAAAGGTACTGAATCTGGTTTAATTTTATTCTTCAGAATGTTCTATGAAGAAGATGTTACGATTATGTATCCAGCACAATATATGCTTAAAGCTTCTGACTCTGTTTGGAAGACTGGTATATATTTACAAATGAAACCAAATAATGATGAGTTTTATTCTGCAAGTGGTCTACCATACGCGTACAAAGATCTGTTAAGTCGTAACATATACGGTTCTATTTCTAAAGCAAAAGCTATCGTAGATAAAGTTGCGTTCATTTACCTGAATAAAGCTTTAACACCGATCATTTATATTACTGCTGTTAAAGGTGAATTCCAAAAATTTGATGATATAGTTTCTCGTATTAATGGTGAAGATGTTGCGTTTGGCCAATTAAATGGATCAGCAGATTCTTTATCTATTAATACACAGACATACGGTGGTACTACTGGTAACGAAATTGGTGATATATTTAATATACAAAGTGACCGCGGTAAAGGCGGACAAGCTATCGTTACAGAACTCCAAGCAGAGTTTACTGGCACAGTTGATTACAAAATAGCAGATGGTGGTTGGGGTTATACAATTCCAAACACAAAGCTTTTAACATCAAATCAAATACTTATACTACCCAACGAAGATTTTAAATTTAAAGAGCTCGAAGTATTACAAGATACTGCTAACAACCAAGGCACAGTCATTGGTCAAAACTCTATATCAGTTGGCATTAAAATGGAGCCAGGCAAAGAGTTTGCTATTAGTAGAGATATTTCTACAACATCTCGGTTTGTTTATGCTGCAAACGGTGCAATTTTAGAAGATAATAACTTTACTCTTACTGCTTATGATATTAGTTCGGATACTGGTGATATATTTACCGTATCTGTGAAGAACGAATCTTCTCCAGGACCTCTATACGCGAACACCGGTGTTATCACAGATGTTAAAGTAGAAGAGCTAACTAATATTGAATCGGTTACTCTTATTACTGATCTTATTAGTAACTTTTTAGCTGTACCTATTAACTCTGCAGATTATAATGCAGTACCACCAGCAGTAGTTGCTATGTCAGGAAGTGCGAGTCCTGCACTTTTAAGCACACCATTAGATGAAGCGTTCGATCTAACGCCATTTGATCTTGGTACGATTAGTTCTTTTGAGAACATTAATCCAGGTTCCGATTACACTAATGATACTTTCAGTCTTGTGATTGATGAACAGATGCGATCCTTTAGAAGACGGCCACAGATTATATTAGTTGATAACTTTAGTGCGTCATTCACTGTTGGAGATACTATTAACCAACCGTTGACTGGAACTACAGGTTTAGTTACTGGTATCGATAACGACATCGGATCATTATCTGTACTTCCTTATAGTTATTACGGATTTAAAACCGGTACGGATGATTTCTTTAATCATAAAGGCAACGCGTATGACATCCTTGCTATAGAAAGAGATTACTCTAAAAAGAAAATTGGCGAGAACGCTATTGTATTAAACGAGACATTGTTCTCGCAAGGTAGAATTTCCAAAGCAGAAATTAGAAACTCAGGTTACGGATATGTAGATGGCGAAACTGTTCTTCTAGTTGATGACGCCGGCTTACCACATGCACAAGCAGTTCTTAGAGCACAGACTCAAGGTATTACTTCTGGTTTCTGGGGTAGCTTAACTTCTCATGTTAATGGATACTGGACAAACCCAGAATCTAAAGAGTATGAATATTTTGACGCTGGTATGAAAGTACAAGATAGTAATTATTATCAAGAATATTCATACGTGATTAAATCTACCGTAGACCCAAGAAAATACGAAACGGTTGTAAAAGATACAATGCACCTCGCAGGTTCTAAACTATTTAGTAAGTTCTCTTATGATAGATTAGCGGGACCTACAGTTACTGCTAGTTTCCAGCTAAATAGAAAAGATGATTATATTAGAGGTGGAGATGCTATCGTTGGACCTAATCAAAACTTCGGCGATCAAACAATTAGAGCAGATAACTTTATCTTTACTGTAGACGATACAGAAACATTCACAGTAGACAACGCTTAATAAATAAGATATAAACTAATAGGAGTAAACATGGCTAAGTTAACTATAAACGTAGGCGAAGAAGCCAATGACGGGACTGGCGATCCAATACGTACTGCCATGACCAAGTCAAACACTAACTTCACAGAATTATATGAATCTGTGGCAGATCTAGAAGGCGGCGGGACTGGATACGGAAATGTAGAGGTCTCAGCGCATTTAAATGTTTCCACTGCTGAAGATGATCAAGTTTTAAGTTGGGATGGCATTGACTTTGCTTGGGTAGACGCTGGGGGTGCTGCATTCGCTAACGCTGATGTTGATCTGCATTTAAATACTGGTACTGCGGCTGCTAGTCAAATTTTAAGTTGGACTGGTTCTGATTACGATTGGATTGCTGCTCCTAGCGGTGGCGCACTACCTTCAAGGACATCACCAAGCGGTTCAACTGCTTCTTTAGCAGACGATGCAAGTGGCGATCTCGATCTAACTGGGTTTAAAACATATTCATTATTAACAATTACTACAAACAAGGCTGCTTGGGTTAGAATTTATGCTAACGGCGCTACACGTACTGCAGATAATAGCAGATCAGAGTCTACTGATCCAGCTCCTGACGCGGGTGTGATTGCAGAAGTAATTACCGCGGGCGCTGAAACGGTTATTGTATCACCCGGAGTAATTGGCTTTAATCTTGAATCAACTCCAACAACTTCTATTCCATGCAGGGTTACAAATAAATCTGGTAGTACTGGCACAGTCGTTGTTACACTTAGTATTCTTCAGTTAGAGGCTTAATCAATGCTCAATGAATGGATTGTTACTCTTCATAGAAAAGAAGATTTAGATAGTTTCTATGACGATATGGAAACAGCTGGCGGTAATCTGTTCATTCCAGACAGAGCAGTAGATGTATCTAAAAGAAGACCCATCAGTCGTAATACACATTACATGTTAACTGATGACGAAGTTCTACTTATTAAATCCGATGATAGAGTTTGGGATGCAGAATTAGCAGAACTTACAGATTTATTAACAAAGCCTACCGGATGGTCTGTTGTAAATAACAAGTTTTCAAAAGATTGGAATACTGACGCTACAGATGTTAACTGGGGTTTATTGAGACACAGCGAAGATTCTAATAGAAATAACTGGGGTGCTAACGGAACAACTAATATTACCGACAGTTTAACTGTAACTGCATCTGGTAAAAATATCGATGTTATTATTGTTGATGGACATATAAATCCAGCACATCCTGAGTTTGCACATCCTAAATCGGTTACTGATTATTCTTCAACAGCTTTCGTTAGTGATTCTACTAATGGCGCAGTGTTCGACAGATCAGCGACGGTACACGGTCTTAAGATTGTACTTGCTGGGGCAGTAGGTGGACAAACCACAGTACCGGCATCTTGGGCTGATAAAGTCGCGAAAATGGTAACATTGTTAATTGATCCAACTTATCCTCTTATTAATATAGACCAACAAGCAAATTTAATTAAAACATTGCAAGGTGCTACCGACACAGTTCACGCTGGTGTACCCGCGGTTCAAAGAGTAGCTTACGGGGGTGGTAGTCAATATTCACCAAACTTCTTAACAGATGAAGGTGCAGCATCGTATGCTGGTTATGTAGATTTTCTAGATGCACACGCTGCAAATGATATGGTTTGGTATTCTAACATAAGTGGGCCAAGCCCATCTACTTCTGATCGCGATATTGAAGAACTTGTAGAACACTTATTTCATACCATACATTTATTCGGAGTTATGGGAGCTGTTCCTGGGTCTGAAACTGCATTGAACTGGCGAGCAACTAATAATTCTAATTGGAAAACAACAGCATTGCACCTTGCTATGAAAGAAGCTATTGACGCTGACTTGTTTGATCCGACTGGCTATGCGGCAGATTGGGCAACCGTAGCTGAGATGGCAGAAGTAGCTTATAAAGAATATATGTATTTGCTCAACTGGTCGATGTGGGATATGAGCACATTCTGGGATGGCGGAAGTCTTGCACCAGAATGGGATGACACACTAAAAACACCAGCAGGCATGTTAGCTAACAATCCATTAGGTCATGACTTATTTAAATTATATTTTGAACCAGTACTAAGCAAACCAGATTTTACTCTATTAAGAAACATTTGGCAGGATGCTGATGCAGGCGCTTCTTATTATGTACCTGCTCCTAATGGCGCATCAAGAATTAATCAGTTTAATTGGTTTTCCTTAACAAACGCTGTTACCGGTGGTAGTAACGGAACATATACGTACGATCGTGCTGGCTCATACACAAATGTTACAGACGAAGATGATAACAATCATGGTGCTCACTGTGCAGGCACTGTCGCTGGAAACACTCAGGGATGGGCTAGAGACGCCGTAATTTACAATATTAGTCCATATGGGAGCAACCCAAATAGCCTTTCTAGCAGTGTTATGTGGGACTACATAAGGCAGTGGCACAACACCAAGCCAATCAATCCAATGACTGGAAGACGGAATCCAACCGTTACAAATAACAGTTATGGATCAGGTATAACGCCCGGACAAAACGCTTTTGGTTACGTAACTCGTGTTAATTATCGTGGTGTAGATTTTAATCCAGGTCGTGATTTAACACAAGCTGAATTACAAGCACGCGGATGTTATGCACCAACTGCAAACAAAGAAATGGCTTTTCCTTATTACTCTACATCTAGACAAGCAGATCAACAAGATGCTATAGATGACGGAATACTTATCATAGCTTCAGCAGGTAATGATTCTTGGAAAACAGTAAATAGTTCAGACCAAGACTATGGTAACACTTGTTATGTTACATATAACGGCAGTAACTATTCTTGGTTTTTGCATCGGGGTACTGGTTCGGGCGCTGGTTATGCTCCAATTATTAACGTTGGTGCTACATCAAACGATGTTAACGAAGATAAAGCTAACTTTAGTAACTGCGGTAACCAAGTAGATATATTTGCTGCAGGTGAAGGCATTCAAAGTAGTTTGCATTCGACTGGCATAGCTGATATCAGAAATAACGCTTATGATCTTGGTAAGTATCAAGGTACAAGCATGTCTGGTCCACAGGTTGCTGGTGTTGTTGCTATCCTTGCTGAAGGTTGGCCAAACATGACTCAGAGTCAGGCACAGTCTTGGTTGATAAATAACTGTAATGCAGATCAGATGGCAGACACAGAAGCAGATGATCCTATGGATAGAAATAGTATGCAAGGCGCAGCTAATAGATACCTACGATGGATTAACCAAAGACCAGTATCGGGAACTCCTTTCCCACAAAGAAACTTTAAATCAAGACCTACATCAGGTGTTACTTATCCTCGTGCTAGAATTCGTAGAAGAGGCTAAGAATGTTTATAAATATTATAAAAGTTAAGGTTAAATGAAATGGCAGAAATACTAACAACTAAGCTTAAGAATGACGTAACTAGGATGTTCTATCAAGAAATTCTAGACAACGATTTCTATTTCGCTGTTTCGTCAACGACAACCGGTCCATTGACGAGGTTGGACGCTGTAAACTCTTTGCAAAGCAAAAATAACTTCAAAGAAGAAATTGTTTTTGGCAAAAAAGTTTTTGATAGCGATGTTAAGTTTATGATCAAATATTATCCTTGGCAAAAAGATGCAGCATACGCACAATACGACGACGCGGTTAATTTAGAAGGAGTTAACTTCTATTCTGTAGTTGGACCTACTAATAATGATTCCGGCGATTATCGTGTTTACAAATGTCTTTCTAATAACAACGGTGGATCATCTACAACGCCACCTAATTATGATCCAACATTTGAAAATCAAATATATAGAATGCCAGACGGTTATGTTTGGAAATTCATGTACTACTTGACCGAACAACAGTTCGAAGCATATAACGCGTCTGGATTTATTCCTTTAACTGGTACATTTGATATTAACCCAGATCTTGAAGGCAATGCAAATAACATTATTACAGGCTCAACAGTAAGTGATATTTTTGTTGAGAACTTTATTGATAATAACGGTTATCCTTTTGTAGGAAACGGAATTGTAGTAGGGCCTCCAGGCAATGATAGTACAATACTTTTATCTTCTGCTGAATTAGTTGAAACGGGTAACTATTACTCTGGTATGACGATTTATCTAAACACACCGACCAATGTCGCTTTCACATATGTTATTGAAGAGTACACATATAATATAGGCACATCTAAAGCAACCGTAAAAGTTGTTGGTGATCCTAGTGGTGACGGTGTTATTTTAAACTCAGGTTTTAAGATTCTGCCAACTGTTAAGATTGAAGGCGATGGTAAAAATGCAGTTGCAATCCCAAGGGTTGTAAATGGTAGAATAACTAACATTGAACTTTTGAATCCTGGCGAAGATTATAATAATATTACAGCTACTATAGTAGATCCTAATAATGGTTTTGATCCTGGAACAGCTCGCAGTGTTGCGGTAAGAGCTAATTTAAGAGCAATTCTTTCGCCCGAAGGTGGTCATAACTTTAATATAATCGATGAAATGCAGTGCAGACATATACTACTTTATGGTTATATAACTGAAACAGATAATAATAAAATTGGTAAGAGTAACAGTTATTCTGCCGTTGGTATTCTTAAAAATCCAACTTTCACTGAAGACCCCGAAAATGCTAATACTGCATCGCCGGAAATCTTTGATAACAGAATAGCAGTTATAACTGATGATTACACTAAAGTAATTACAGATGGTATTCTTACACAAAAAGATGTAGATAGTAACATTACATTTAGTGGTCGAGTTCATGAGATTGACAGCACATCTAATACAGTTTACTTGTGCAGTTACATGGGCCCTCAGATTAACACTGCTAACAACGACATTTCGCTGGATTACTCGCAGAATCTTATTAATTCTACCGGCCAACGAATACAGATAAATACACCGACAGCCAATAATGTTATTGAATCACGGTATACCCAACGATCTGGTATTGTGTATTTTATGGAAGACTTCTTTCCTTTAACTAGAGAAGAAAGTTCACGAGAAGAATATAAACTGGTCTTGGAATTTTAAGGAACTCAAATAGATGCCCATTAACACAAATTTAAATATTGCACCATATTTTGATGATTTTGACGTCGAGAAGCAGTTCTATAAGATTCTGTTTAAGCCCGGATACGCTGTACAAGCACGAGAGCTAACTCAACTTCAAACCATTCTCCAAAATCAAGTAGAGCAATTCGGAGATAATATCTACCAAGAAGGTACTATTATCAAAGGTTGTAACTTTACTGATCTTACTGGATTGCAATTCGTAAAACTAGTAGACAAATCTGGCTGGGACGTAGAACAATATGTTTCTGGTTCAAGCACAGCAATCATTGCAGGCATCGAAACTGACATCGATATTGTCTACGAAATTGAAAATGCTGCTGGTCTAAAAGCTAACATCATCGCTGCTCAACGTGGTTTCGAAACACGCGCACCCGATCTTAATACATTCTTTATCAACTATTTGAACACAGCTTCCTCAGGAAACGCTCGGTTCGAACGTGGCGAATTATTAACTATTACCAAGTTCGTTTATAACGGTTCGGTTTTAGTTCCAAGTTTACAAGAAGGCGGCAGTGGTGAAGACTGGACTATCAGTGTTACACCACAAACTAATGAAGTAGGAAACTCGTTTGGTATCAGAGCTTCTGCTGGCGTTATCTTCCAAAAAGGCCACTTCTTATTCACAACAGACCAAACATTAATTGTATCTAAATATACTAATATTCCAGACGAAGTATCTGTTGGCTATGAAGTTACTGAAAAATTAGTTAGTTCTTTACAAGATAAAAGCTTATATGATAATGCAAACGGATCGCAGAATGAAAATGCTCCGGGTGCTGATAGACTTAACATGGTTCCAGTACTTGTTTCTAAAGCTACATCAATTGCAGATGTTGACGCCACGTTCTTTACTCTTATTCGTTATCAAAACGGGTCGGCAGTTACTTTACGCGATGTATCACAGTTTAATGTTATTGCAGATGAATTAGCAAAAAGAACATACGAAGAATCAGGTAACTATATTCTTGATAGCTTTAAAGTCGATATGGATCGCCGAGGCAGTGAACTAACTGCACTTGTTGGCAAAGGCACAGCATACATTAAAGGTTACCGTGTAGAAAATAGTGGTAAATTAGATTTTACTATTGACTCGGTTGCTACAGCAGAAATACAACAAAATCAAGCAACTGCAATTGATTACGGTTCTTATTTAACTGTTACAGATATTAGTGGTACTGTAGGTATCAACTATGAAACAGTAGATTTACAGAACTCAGGATCGAGCAAGATTGGTGAAGCATACGTTAGAAACATCACACCAACAAGAGTTTATCTCTTCGGTGTTAAAATGACTTCTACAAACTCGTTTAGTGATGTTGTTCGTATCATTGGTACTTCAGGTGTAATTAACGTAGCGTCTAACGCGAAAGTTAAAGATATTGGAAAGTCAGCAGTAGTATATGATACAGGTACACCTTACATCAAAGAACTTACCGACGTAAGCATTCCTGCCAGAACTCACGCAAGTATAACTATCTCAGGTAATCAGTTTGTACTTACAGCAGGTCTCAATGAAGACTATGCGTTAGATCAAGATGATATGGTAGTAGTTGATACTTCAAACACTGTTATCCCAGTTGTTAGCGTAGCTAAGAGCTTAAACAACAGTACGTTAACTGTTACTCTTCAAGCAGGTGCAACAGGCGGCGGTGAAGTATATTTCAACAAACGCATTACATCAGCGATTCCTCATTCTAAAGTATCAGCTGCACCATATATTAAAGTTAACTACGCATCAGCTACTACAAAGTATAGTTTAGGTTTTCCAGATGTTTATAAAATTATTAGTGTTAATACAGGTCCAGGCGGAACTGATTTCACCGATAGCTTTAAGCTCAACACGAATCAAACCGATCATTTTTATGATATTTCTTATATGGAATACATTCCGGGTCGTCCTCAGCCATTAAATGGTCAGCAATTAATTGCACAAGTTGGTGTGTTTGAAGTTGAGACTTCTACTGGTGATTACTTCTTTACAATTAACAGTTATCCAATTGATGATTCTGTTACACCAGGTGCAGGTACTATCGCATCTTCTGATCTTGAAACTTATGTATCATCAAATGGTTCATCTTATCAATTAAGAAATTGTATTGACTTTAGACCACATGTTGACAGAGATGCAGTAGTTGATTATACTGATATTACTCTTTCTTCTGCTGGTATTGTTACAACAGCCGTTGGTGGATATAATAAAACATTCTCTGGTTCATACGTAATTCCAGCACTTGATGCTGCTGCTACTTCTGATGTAGAAAGCTACTTATCACGAGTTGACGTAATTGCTTTTGATTCTTATGGTAGATCTCATCTTATTAAAGGTGAAGAATCTCAGAATCCAGTAACACCAGTTGTTACTTCAGACCAATTAGTTGTTAGCACAATCTTTATTCCTGGCTATCCTGCACTTTCTCAAAAGGAAGCATCTGAGCAAGGTAAATTCTCTTGTGCAGTGCAGATAAAAACTGTTGGTACTAAGAACTACACAATGCGTGATATTGAAAAGATTGAACAAAGAATTGAAGGTCTTGAGTATTACATCAGCTTAAATCAATTAGAGCAAAGTTCAGAAAACTTATTAGTTCTTGACGAAAACGGATTATCAAGATTTAAAAATGGTTACATCGTTGATCCAATGAATGATGTTAACATCGCTAATACAGAAGATCCTAACTACAAAGCTGCTATTCACTTTGATAAGAAGATCCTAACTCCTGCGTTGAATACATTCCCGCTAGATTTAAAATACTCTGCATCTTCAAGTGCTTCTATCTTTCCTAGTGTTAATAATCCTGAAGTTGCTACGTTATCTAGAAACGCTAACGTTAAATTACTTGGTCAGCCATATGCGACTAACTTCAGAAACTGTGTATCTAACTTCTGGAAATACGACGGCAACTGTCAGATTTCACCAAGCCATGATATGGCCCATGATACTGTTCAGAACCCAGTTCCATTAGAAATTGATCTAGTTTCAGTATTCCAAGACTTACAAGCAAATGTTCCAATTACCGGTACAAACTGGGATGGTCCAATTGTAGACGGTGCATCTACGAGTATTAGGAGTGGACGCCAAACTACAACATTTACACCACAAACACAGTTTGGTACTATTTCATCTCTTACAGTAAATGACGGGGACTTAAACGCAGTTGGTGATTTTGTTACTAACGTTGCATTCCAACCGTTCATGAGATCAAGAGATATTAAAGTATTCATCTCCGGTCTACGTCCTAGCACAAGACATTATTTCTTCTTTGACGGAGTTGATGTTAACACTCACGTATCGCCAGGTGGTACTACTGCTAATGATGCAAGAGATGTTCAAAGAGTTGGTGCAACCGGAACTGCAGTTACTACTGATTCAAACGGTATCTTACGAGCAGTATTTAAAATTCCACAAGGTCAATTCTATGTTGGTGATAGAGTATTGCAAGCAGTTGATGTAGATCAATATGCAAGCATTGAATCTGGTGCTACTTCAACCGGAAGTATTTCTTATCATGCTTATAATATTACTCAAGACAAGACAACTATTTCAACTAGAATGCCAGAGTTTGGTACTGAAGAAACAGCAACATCAAGAAACTTAGCAGCTCGCATGGCAACAGTCACAGCGCGTGGCGATCCATTAGCACAAACCTTCTTTATTAAGAAAGGCATGGGTCGTGGATCTAACAGTGTATTCATCTCTAAAGTTGATGTATGGTTCAAGAGAAAGTCAGATATTAACGGTGCTACAATTACTTTAAGAGAAGTAGTTAATGGTTATCCTTCTGCTATTATCTTGCCATTCTCGAAGTTGCATATAGATCATACAGACGTAAATGTCTCAGACGATGCTTCTACAGTTACTGAAATCACGTTTGATGCTCCTATTAGATTAGATGTTGAAAAAGAATATGCTATTGTTATTCAGCCAGATGCTAACGATCCAAACTACTTGATCTTTACATCTAAAGTTGGTGGCGACGATCTTACTCCTGGTTTAACCCAAGGACAAGCAGTTGTTATGGACTGGGGTGACGGTGTACTATTTACATCTACTAACAACAGAGCATGGAATTCTGTACAAGACGAAGATATTAAGTTTACTTTATACCGTCATGACTTCAATGCTTCAACTGGTACGGTTTCACTTACTAACGCTGATCATGAATTCTTTACACTAAGTGATTGGGATGGCAGATTTACAGCTGGCGAGTTCGTCTACAAGTCATTGACTGGGGCTAACACGGTAAGTATGGTTACAGGCACAAACGTTGTTACTCAAACAGCTAATGACTTTACTGCTCTATATGCAGCTGGCGATTATATCTTAATAACAAATAGTGGTCAAACTGCTAAAGATATATTCAAGATTGCGAGTGTTGATAGTGCAACTCAAATGACTACTGATAAAGCGTGTTACTTTAACGGCGCAGGGAGTACTGGTACTCCGGTTGTTGCTGGTGTGATTTCACATTACAACAAATATACTGCATCAGAATTACACATTAAAGAAAGCTCGGCAAT
>TARA_B110000090_G_scaffold41554_1_pt1 | contig 15561 bp, 14 predicted proteins | sample TARA_B110000090 | Tara Oceans TARA_B110000090 (sample SAMEA4397239) | marine metagenome | biome: Polar Biome; feature: [SRF] surface water layer (ENVO:00010504); material: water (ENVO:00002006), including particulate matter (ENVO:01000060) such as... | depth 5 m
TATATATCAAAAAAAAACTTAAAAAAACATATGGCATTCTATCAATTCAAAAAAACACAAGTAGTAAAAGCAACTATTGAACAAGTCTGGGACTTCATATCTAGACCCGAAAATTTAAAAAAAATAACACCTGATTATATGGGTTTTAACATCATTGGTGATCATGTACCAAAGAAAATGTATAGCGGAATGATTATTAGTTATATGGTTTCTCCTATGCTAGGGATTAAGACAAATTGGGTAACCGAAATCACACATATTAGAGAAAAAAAATACTTTGTTGATGAGCAAAGAGTTGGACCTTACAAAATTTGGCATCACCAACATCATATTGAAGAAACTGATGATGGTGTTTTAATGACAGATATTATTAGTTATAATCCTCCATTTGGTTTTTTAGGTAGAATTGCAAATACCCTTTTTATAAAAAAGAAATTAAACGAAATTTTTGATTACCGCACAAAAGCAGTTATTAAAGAGTTTGAATAAAGATTTATATATCTTTATTGAGATTAGCGTATGTTTGTATAAATGAAAATAGCTATAGTCATACTTAATTGGAATGGTCAAGAATTGTTAGCGCAATTTTTACCAACTATTATAAAATATAGCAAACTAAAAAACTGTAGTATTTATGTTGCAGATAATGCTTCTACAGACACTTCTGTTGACTTTATTCAAAAAAATTACACCTCAGTAAACATTATTAAAAATATTGAAAATGGTGGTTATGCTAAAGGTTATAATGACGCACTTAAACAAATTGATGCAGATATTTTCGCCTTGGTAAATTCAGATGTAGAAGTAACCAAAGATTGGCTAAAACCAATAATTACAGCATTTGAAACACAAAAAAATACAGCTATCATTCAGCCAAAAATATTAGATTATAAACATCGAAATTATTTTGAATATGCTGGTGCTGCTGGAGGTTATATAGATAAATATGGTTTTCCTTTTTGTAGAGGTCGTATTTTTAATCATTTAGAAACAGACAAGCAACAATACGATACTGATGCTGATATTTTTTGGGCCTCAGGTGCTTGTTTCTTCATTCGCTCAGAGGTTTTTAAGGAATTGCAATTTGATGAAGATTATTTTGCACATCAAGAGGAGGTTGATTTATGCTGGAGCGTAAAAAATAAAGGTTTTAGAATTAAATATATACATAATTCTACTGTGTATCATATTGGTGGTGCTACACTGAGCGAAACTAATCCTAAAAAAACATATCTGAATTTTAGAAATAGCCTTTTCAATTTAACAAAACACGTTCCATTACGGTTTCTATTTCAAGTATTATTTATTCGCTTAGCACAAGATGGAATTGCTGCAATTCATTTTCTTATTCAAAAAAAACCAAAACACACCTTAGCAGTTCTAAAATCTCATGTGAGTTTTTATTTTAATTTGATTAAAAATTTAAAGAAGCGCACAAAAAGTAAAAGTAAAAAAGAAAATTATTATTACATAAGAAGTATCGTTTGGAACTATTTCATCAATGGTAAAAAAACGTTTACAAAATTATAAAATATCTAAACTCCCCTTACCCTCTCTAATTATCAAAGGAAAATCATCTGTTAAATCAATTACAGTAGATGCGTAATTACCACCAAAACCGCCATCAATAACTACATCAACTTTCGACTGCCATTTTTCATATATTAACTCCGGATCTGTAGTATATTCTAACAATTCATCTTCATCATGTATAGAGGTTGAAATAATAGGATTTCCAAGTGCAGCAACAATAGCACGTGCAATATTATTGTCTGGCACGCGAATACCGACTGTTTTCTTCTTCTTAAAAACCTTAGGTAGATTGTTATTCCCTGGCAAAATGAACGTATATGCTCCAGGTAAGGCACGTTTTAAAATTTTATAAGTAGCCGTATTTACCTGGCGAACATAATCAGATATATGACTCAAGTCGTTACAGACAAAAGAGAAATTCGCTTTCTCCAACTTTACTCCTTTTAGTCGAGCAATTTTTTCAAGTGCTCTAACGTTTGTGATATCACAACCTAACCCATAAACTGTATCTGTAGGATATATAATTACGCCTCCTTTTTGAAGTACTGAAACCACTTTATCTATCTCTTTAGAGTTTGGGTTCTCTTCAAATATTTTAATTAATTGCGACATTTTTTCATTACATTTGCTTAACACTAAACTTCGATTAATGAAGAATTTCTATAGCAAATTTAGCAAAATCATAATTGTAACTCTTACTATTCTATTTATTTCTTGTTCTAGTGATGATGATGATGTAGTGATTATTGACGTAACTCCTTTAGCGGCAAGTCAAATACTAGATGTTTCATACGGTACAAATTCACAGCAAAAATATGATATTTATTTACCCGAAGGAAGGACTAAAGAAACAACAAAAGTTTTTATACTTATTCATGGTGGAAGTTGGGTAAGTGGCGATAAAAATGATATGAATGAATTTGTGAACTTACTCAAACCTGCTTTTCCAGATTATACTATAGTAAATATCAACTATCGATTGGCAAGTCTAACTACCAGCGCTTTCCCTATGCAGATAAATGATATTGAGAGTGTTATTTCAGATTTAAAATTCAATACAGATACATACCAAATTTCTAACAATTATGGTTTCATTGGAGTTAGTGCTGGCGCACATTTATCAATGTTATATTCCTATAAGTTTGATACTTCTAATGAAGTAGATATGGTTTGTAGTATTGTTGGCCCAACAAATTTTACGGATACTAATTATATAAATAATCCAGATTATGCACAAATGACTCTTGCATTTCAGGCTATCACTGGAGTTAATTACGCTGACAATCCTGGATATTATGAAGATTTAAGCCCATATCATGTTGTTACTAGTTCTGCTCCACCAACAATACTTTTTTATGGAGATGAAGATGAACTAATTCCTACAACACAAGGTGTTGAAATGCATGCTAAACTAAATAGTTTAGGAGTTGTAAATGAGTTTACACTATATGAAGGAGAGGGTCATGGTTGGGATGGGGCAAATGCAATAGACACAAATATAAAATTAAGCGCTTTTATTTCAACGCACTTTTAATTTCTAATCACAATAAAAAAAACCTGCTAAATTTCACAATTTAGCAAGTTCTTAATATACATACTAATCTATATGTTTTTAACTTTCTAAAAGTCTAAACCCTTCTCCGTGTATATTTAGAATTTCAACACTATCATCTAACTTTAGATACTTTCTTAATTTGGCAATATAAACATCCATACTTCTTGAAGTAAAATAATTGTCATCTCTCCAAATTTTAGTTAAGGCCAATTCTCTAGGCATCAAATCATTTTTATGCTGAGCCAACATTTTAAGTAATTTATTTTCTTTTGGTGATAGTTTAATAGTCTCTACACCCTCAAAAGATAAATGACGCAACTTAGAGTTTAAATGAAATTTTCCTATTTCAAATTCAAAAACTTCATCTTCACTAGAAGTGTTATTTACTTTTCTTTGAAGTATTGCTTTCATCTTGTGCAATAACACTTCAGAATCAAAAGGCTTATTTAAATAGTCATCTGCTCCTGCCTGATATCCTTTTAACACATCTTCTTTCATCGTTTTAGCGGTTAAAAAGATGATCGGTATTTCAGTATTGGTAGTTCTAATATCCTTTGCAAGTGAAAAGCCATCTTTACGTGGCATCATTACATCTAAGATACACATGTCAAAATCATTGTTTTTAAACATTATTAGGCCTTCTAAGCCATCTTTAGCCAATGTAACGGTGTAATCGTTTAATGTCAAGTAATCTTTTAAAACAGTTCCGAAATTTGGATCGTCTTCAACTAATAAAATTCGTGTATTTGCCATAATTTATATTTTATATTAAAGGTAATTTTATAATAAAAGTGCTTCCTTTTCCCTTTTCACTTTCAACAAAAACTGTGCCTTGATGATATTCTACTATTTTTTTTACATATGCAAGACCTAATCCGTGTCCTTTTACATTATGTATATTTCCCGTTTCTTCTCTATAAAACTTATTGAAAATGCTTTTTTGAACATTTTTACTCATTCCCATACCTTGATCAGTAATCTTCAATATAATGTTTTTTGTTGTGTTTTCAGTAGATACATTAATTACAGGCGCATCTAACGAATACTTAATTGCGTTATCTAAAACATTTACAATCACATTAGTAAAGTGAAAACCATTTGCTAAAACTTCAGTTAAATCTGCATTTAATTTTTTAGTAATTTTTCCGCCTTTACTATTTAGCAACAATTCAATATGTGTAATTGCTTCTTCAACTAAGTCCTCTAAATCTTCTTTTTCCTTACTAATATATAATTGGTTTTTTTCCAACTTAGATATTCTCAATACATTTTCGACCTGTCCATGCATGCGTTTATTTTCTTCTCTTATCATTTTGACATAACGCAACACTTTATCTTTGTCATCAATTATTTTAGGATTTTTTATGGCATCTAATGCAAGGTTTATTGTTGCAATAGGAGTTTTAAACTCATGTGTCATGTTGTTAATAAAATCTGTTTTAATTTCTGATATCTGTTTTTGTTTTATCATTTGATATAATGAACTTACAAAGGCTAAAATAATAATCAAAATAAATAGTGCTGATATTATTAATATCTTAACAACTGATGATAAAAAATATTTTTTCTTATTAGGAAAACTAACATACAATTGATATTCGCTTTCCCCTTGATTCCCAACGAATAATGGAATCATATATGATTTGTCTTCAACTATCCTAAAATATCCTGATTTTAATTTTGTAGCAAAATTATTGTTATAAACACCATATTTATATTCTGTTGTAATACCTCTTTGTGAGAGTTCACGGTCTAAATTCAAAGTGATTTCCTGATTACTTACTCTTTGAAGTATAGGCAACCTAGATAGCATTACCTGTGATTGATTTTCAATCAATAGCTTTTCGATATTTTTTAACTCTTGATGCTTTACAAAGTTTTCCGTTGGACTCAAAGACTGAATATCACTGTCGGAAATCACATTCTTAACAATGGTAACCTTTTCCTTGCTAAAAATTTTTTTAAATTCTATAGAATCATTTTCAAAGAACTCCATTGGAAACTTATAATTCTCTTCCAATATGGTTTGAGCATACTCAAAAGTTTCCTGTTTTGTGGTATCTATTTGCTGATAAAAAAAATTCTTAAGTTCAGTTTCAGTTATATTCTCTCTATTTTGTGCAAAACGAGAGAGTTTTTGATAAAAGTCGTTCAACTCTCGATCACTTATGTTTTCTGAAACTTGAATTAAAGCCGAACTGACATCACTTTTAAATTGATTTTCAGTCATTTCAATTGACTTTTTAATCCAAAAAACTTGAACAGCAATAATACCTATTAAGGAAATACTCATTAAAAATATGATGAGCACAAAAACCTTCTTATTCATACAGCAAATGTAATTTTTTTAAGAAACCAAATTAATATATTCTAAGTTAATTAACAATATTGATATAGATTTAACAATAATTTAAGAAAAAATCTATTTTTATTTAAATTTCAACCCCATTTAAGAGAAATTGCATGTGTAACTTATCAACCTCCTTTTTAGTGTTTTTTAAATCAATGTTTTCAATAATAAAATCTGATTTCTCAATCTTTTCTTTGTCAGAAAACTGATTTTTCATCCTATTTAAAATATCCTCTTTAGTTGAGTTATCTCTATCAATAATTCTTTGAATTCTAAGTTCTACTGGAGCAACTACTGTAATTACAAAGTCACAATTTTCATATCCATTATTTTCAAACAAAATTGCACTTTCATAAATCACATATGCACTCTTTGCCTTTTTAACAAATTTCTTAAAATGAGTGTAAACTTTTGGGTGAACTATTGAGTTAAGAATATTTAATTTTTCGGGGTTTTGAAAAACAATTTTCGCAAGGTATGCCCTATTTAAGCCTTCTGAAGAATATGAATCTTCTCCAAACGCTTCTATTATTTTCCTCCTTATAGTTTTAGAAGAATTCATAAATTTTTTAGCCTCAACATCAGATACGTAACAATCCATCCCTAAATCTTGAAACATTTTCAACACAGTTGTTTTCCCACTACCTATTCCTCCAGTTAAACCTACAACAATCATTTTTCTTGTATTAAAAATTCGATTTTACTTGGTATTATTTTAGAAGATGTAATTAAAATTGTTTGCTCTCTAAACCTTGGGACTAGATGTGAAAGATTATTTTTAATTGTTTCGTCATAATCACATACTATTTCAAAATTATCAGAAGTAATCTTATTGAAATTTGAAAGTGCTACTTTATAAACAATTGTAACTTCACTTGGAAGTGTCGTGATTTTATATTCTGATGGTAAATTTTTTATTTTGAACGGAACCTTTAAAGAACCTTCGGTAAACTTATCAACCTCAGCACTTAACAATACTTTGTTTTCTGAAAATACAATATGAGCATGGTTTGAAATATCCAATAAAACTTCTTCTTTTATTTTTGATGAAATATCAATTAACTCAAATTTTTGAGTAGAAACACTATAGATAGTATCCAATTGTGATTCTGGACCTAAGATCACAACTGAATCAGGAAAAATAGATAAATCATCCACGAAATTATAACCTAGTTTAAAATTAATTTCAGCATCTAAAACAACAGGTATTTTCTTTCTCTTGTTGAATCCTAATTTAAAACGAATCGTATCTTGAGAAAACCTTTTAATTTCTGTTTCTAAATTCAATTGTTTTCTTACTTCAGGAATATTATTGTTTGGTAAATAGTAATAATAATCCCCATTTTTATACGTTAATTTACTTACATCAAAAACAATATCATTGTGTTTTAATTTATATCCTAATAAATTAAAACCAGTCGATTCAATTAGAACTTCAATTTCTTCAATTGGCTCATTCTGAACAACTTTGTCAATTGGAAGATTGCTATATGTAATATTAAATATTACATCACTAGTGTAAGTCTTTGATAGTTTTATCAACAACCAAAATAAAACTGACAAACAAAAAAAAACAAGAAATGTTTTAAGTTTAAAATTTACTCTAAATCTATTGTTTGCTTGATTTACCAAAAAATAATTTTTTATTATTAAAAGAATAAATATACAAAAAAAAGTGAGCCAAATAAGCTCACTTTTTATATAATATTATGAGTTACCCTTATTTTTTAGGAGCATTCATTTTATTTGTTAATTCCATTGAAATAGCAGAGCGTTCAAATCTAATTTTTCCAGCACCTGTTTCAATTAAAACTGTTCCATCAGTGTTTAATTCTATAATTTTACCGTGAATACCACTAGAAGTAATAACTTTAGTTCCTTTTCCTATTTCAGTTTGAAACTTTTTCTCATTTTTTTGACGCTTCATTTGAGGCCTTATCATAAAAAGATAAAACACAATAATCATAGCAAAAATTGGCAACATTGATGTCAAACTACTTCCACCTGCTTGTAATAATATAGTTAAAATCATATTTAGTTCAATTTAGCATTATCATTCAACTCTCTTTTCCCAGAAGTTGTTTTAACTGTTTTTACATTTACGAATGCTTTGATTCTAACTACTTCGTTTCCTTTTTCAGTATTTGTAGTTAATGTTATTGTATTTGCAGTTTTATTTTTCTTCCCTCTTGAATTAAATACAACTTTTATTTCAGCATTTTCTCCTGACTTAATAGCTTTTTTTGGCCAATCTGGAACAGTACAACCACAACTCCCTTTTGCGTTAGTTATAACTAAATCTCCTTTACCAACATTAGATAAAGTAAATATCGTTTCTACTTTTTCTCCTTGTTCAATAGTTCCAAAATCATGTTCCGTTTTATCCCATTCTATAGCTGGAGAACCTAAATTTATTTTTGCATCTCTAGCTGCTGCTGCTTCAACATTTTCATTTTTTATTTTAGAACTTGCACTATCATTTTTACATGATGAAATTGCGAAAGCACTTATTAAAACTGTTAACAATACTATTTTTTTCATTTTATTAAAATTTATTAATTATACTTTTATAGGATGCAAAAATATGAAATTATAGCAATCCTCTTCCTATTTTTTCAATTCTATTTGTAGTTACAAGATCTTTTAAAACCTTATCTAAAACACCATTAATGAAATAACTACTCTTTTGTGAAGAATAGTCTTTAGCAATTTCTATATATTCATTAATAGACACCTTTGTTGGTACAGAAGGGAATTCCAAAAACTCACAAATAGCCATTTTCATCAAAATCATATCAATATCAGCAATACGATCTGTGTCCCAATTTGGAGTCTTATCATCTATTTCTTTGTCATATTTTTCGTGATTCAAAATCACTTTTCTAAACAGATTTAAAACAAATTTCTCATCAGCACCGTCTTTATATAAGTTTGAAAGTTTATACGATTCACCTTCTTTTAAGGTGTTTAAATCTTTAACAATCCAAGTGTTTACAAAAGGAATGTCATCTACCCAACTTATATTTTGATCTTCAAAATAATCTGCTAATTTCTCATTTGGTGCAATAATTTTTTTGAATATTTTTAAAACAAATTTTTGATCTTCTACAAATGAACCCGTTTGTGAGTTCATATAATTTTCGTAAATCTCACTTGTTTTAATTAAATCCCAAATAACACGAACAAATTCATCGTCGAGTTTCCAGTTAGTCAATTTTTTTTTCTCAATATGATCATTCAAAGAAATACTTTCTTTAAAAGTATTTATCACTTGATTTTCAATAAGTCTTGTACTTGGATTTTTTTCTTTAGCAGAAGCTAAATGTTTTTTCTTTGCAATAGACAAATGGCTTTCTGCCATGCTTTGAACTTCAACCAACAAACTTAGAATCAAAACATGTAAATCATACATCTTTTCAATACTTTGTTTCAAGAATTTCTCTTCTTTATCTAGGTTGTCATTTTTAGATTGAAGTATTGCGTATGCAGATTGCATTACTTTGATTCTAATATGTCTTCTATTTATCATTTTAAAGAACGCTTAAAATATGTTAAATTGTAGGCACAAAAGTACTATTAATTTTTAATCTACTATCTTCGCGAAAGCAAATTTTTTAATAATAAATGAAAGCCTTAAAACAAGTTCATAAATACTTTACAAAATATAGATATAGATACATAGGAGGTATTCTAATATGTATTGTATCTAATATTCTAGCACTACAAATTCCGGACCTAATAAAAAGTTCAATTAATACTGCAGGTGATTATAAAAGCGGTATTATTACTGATAAATCTATCGTTACTTCTTCTTTATTAACAAATATTCTTTTAATTATTGGTGCTGCTTTGTTAGCGGGATTTTTAACTTTTTTTACACGCCAATTAATCATTGTTACTTCAAGGCTTGTTGAATATGATTTGAAAAATGAAATTTACAAGCAATATCAAAAATTATCACTCAATTTTTATAAAAAAAATAGAACGGGAGATTTGATGAATCGAATAAGTGAGGATGTTGGAAAAGTACGTATGTATTTTGGGCCTGCTATTATGTATAGTTTAAATATGATCGTTTCATTTACGGTAACATTAGTTTTAATGCTTAAAACGGATATAACTTTAACCCTTTATACAATTATTCCACTTCCAATACTTTCAATATCAATTTATTACTTAAGCAGGCTAATTCATAAAAAAACAACCGTAGTTCAACAATATCTATCGAGCTTAACTACTGCTGCACAAGAAACTTTTTCTGGAATAAGAATCATAAAGTCTTACACAACAGAAATTGATGCCATTCAAAATTTTGAGGAAGTTGCTGAGAATAGCAAGCAAAAAAATATTGAATTATATAAAATTCAAGCATTATTCTTTCCTCTAATGGTTTTACTAATTGGAATTAGTAACTTAATAGTTATTTATGTTGGAGGGTTACGATACATAGAAGGTTATATTACTCTTGGTGATATTGCTAAATTTATAATGTATGTAAACATTCTAACTTGGCCAGTAGCTGTTTTAGGCTGGGTGACATCAATAGTTCAACAAGCAGATGCATCCCAAGAAAGAATTAATGAGTTTTTAAAAGAAGATCCTGAAATAAAAAATGAAACTGAAAAAATAGTTGAAATCATTGGAGACTTAGAGTTTCAAAATGTTTCTTTCACCTATGACGATACTAATATAACTGCATTAAAAAATGTCAGTTTTAAGGTAGACAGTGGGAAAAAACTTGCTATTTTAGGTAAAACTGGTTCTGGTAAATCTTCAATAATAAATTTAATAGCTAGATTATATGATACTTCAAGCGGAACCGTATTACTTGACAGTGTAAACATTGAAAAGTATAATTTAAATAATCTTAGGCAAAATATAGGTTTCGTTCCTCAAGATGCTTTCTTATTTTCTGACACTATCGAAAATAATATCAGATTTGGAAAAAAAGACGCAACAATAGAAGCCATAGAACAAGCAGCAAAAGATGCTTATATTCATCACAATATAGTCGAATTCAAAGAAGGTTATAAAACATATATTGGAGAAAGAGGAGTTACATTATCTGGAGGTCAAAAGCAAAGAGTCTCTATTGCTAGAGCAATAATTAACAAGCCTAAAATTTTAATTTTTGATGACTGCTTATCAGCTGTTGATACTGAAACAGAAGAGATTATTTTAAAAAATATTGACCATATCACTAAAAACAGAACCGCTATAATTATAAGCCATAGAGTTTCTTCTATAAAACACGCTGATATGATAATAGTTTTAGATAAAGGTGAAATAATACAACAAGGGACACATGACCAATTATCTAACAAAAATGGCTTTTATAAAGATTTGTTTGATCAACAATTATTAACAGACAATTAAAATAATGTCTTTCTTTTTTTATATTAAATATTGCAGAAGTAATTTATTTTTTTAGATTTGTCATATAACAACCTCGTACAAACCAAAATTAATTAGTGAAAATTATGAATGAAAAGAATTACAATGATCAAGAAGAGATTTTCTCACAAGTATTAAGAGCAGGAAGAAGAACTTACTTTTTTGATGTTAGATCTACTAAGGCAGATGACTACTACCTAACAGTTACAGAAAGCAAGAAATTTACAAATGAAGATGGTTCATTCCATTATAAAAAACATAAAATCTATTTATATAAAGAAGATTTTACTGAATTTAATGAAATGTTAAAAGCAGCGACAGATTATATCGTAAACGAAAAAGGTGAAGAGGTAATAAGCGAACGTCACCAATCAGATTACACAAGAGAAGAAACTCAAACTAGTGAAGCGAATTCAGTGAATACTAGTGAAAGTTTTACTGATGTTAGTTTTGATGACATTTAATATTATGCTTTTTCACTTATAAAATACTGAATCATTGTATATTAAGTATACCTTTTTTTATTACACAATTTTTTATTTTTAATAAAGTTCTCTACTTTTATACAAATATCACTAATCAACCATTGAAATGAGACTGTCAAAAAAAATTCTGTATCTAGTGTTTTTATGTTCGGTTACATTAAGCGCTCAAAACAGGGCATTTACTGTAACGAAATCTTTAAATGAAGGAACTATAGAAAATCAATTTGATTATTTAATTAAGAAATCTAACCGATATCAAGAATTTAAAGTTGTAAAAATAACTTGGCTAAGCCAATTAAAAAAATCAGCAGGTGACTCATTAGTTTCATTAAGGAAAGATTTAAATAGTACTAAAAGTATTCTTTTAGAAAAACAAGCTGAAATAAACAAACTTACTAATTCACTTGATGTAACAAATAAAAATGTAACAACGCTGAATAATGAAAAAGATACTATTAATTTTTTTGGCGCATTTATATCTAAAACCCTATATAACACTATTTTATGGTCAATAATTGCTTTATTAATTTCAGCATTAACAACTTATATCTTAAGGTTTAATAGAAGTAATTCTATTACTAAAGAAACAAATGATAGTTTTACTGAACTAGAAAGAGAATATGAAAATCATAGGCAACGTTCATTAGATAGAGAGCAACAACTTCGAAGAAAGCTTCAAGACGAAATAAATAAACAGAAAAAAGAGTAACTATTATCTTTATACATATAAAAAGCCGATGCAATTGCATCGGCTTTTTTTTATAACAACTACCTAAATAAATTTTAGGCAAGTAATTCTTGTACTTTATCAGCAGCTTCTTGAAATTCAACAACTGAATGAACTGGTAAACCACTGTCATCAATTAACTGCTTAGCCTCAATAGCATTGGTTCCTTGTAATCTTACAATAATCGGCACATTCATATCATCACCCATATTTTTATAAGCATCAACAATTCCTCTCGCAACACGATCACATCTTACAATTCCGCCAAAAATATTAACCAATATTGCTTTCACATTTGGATCTTTTAATATAATACGAAATCCCGTTTCTACACGTTCTGCATCAGCAGTACCTCCAACATCCAAGAAATTTGCAGGTTCACCACCACATTGCTTGATTAAATCCATTGTACTCATTGCAAGTCCAGCACCATTAACCATACAACCAACATTTCCGTCAAGGTCAACATAATTTAATCCTGCTGCATTTGCTTCTACTTCAATAGCATTCTCTTCACGTAAATCACGTAATCCAGCATAATCTTTATGACGGTACAAAGCACTATCATCTAAAGTTACTTTAGCATCAACTGCCAATATTTTATCATCCGATGTTTTCAATACAGGATTTATTTCAAATAATGAAGAATCAGACTTTACATAAGCAGTATACAAAGATGAAACAAACTTTACCATCTCTTTCAATGCTCCACCACTTAGACCTAAGTTAAAGCCTATTTTACGTGCTTGAAAAGCTAACAACCCTAATGCAGGATCAATTTCCTCAGTAAAGATTAAATGAGGTGTCTCTTCAGCTACAGTCTCGATATCCATTCCACCTTCCGTAGAATACATAATCATATTTCTACCTGTTTCACGATTTAATAAAACAGACATATAATATTCTTCTGGCTCATTCGCTCCAGGATAATAAACATCTTCAGCAATTAAAACTTGATTTACTTTCTTTCCTTCCGCAGAAGTCTGAGGTGTAATCAAAATCATTCCAAGAATACTTTTAGAAACTTCTTCTACTTCTTGCAAATTTTTAGCCAATTTAACTCCTCCACCTTTTCCACGCCCTCCAGCGTGAATCTGTGCTTTGATAACGAACCAACTTGTACCTGTTTCAGTAGTTAATTGTTTCGCTGCATCAACAGCTTTTTTATAGTTATCTGCTACAATTCCGCGTTGAATTTTTACGCCAAAACTGCTTAACATTTCTTTCCCTTGATATTCGTGTAAATTCATCAATAATGGTTTTAATTGTGTTGCAAATGTACTTAATCTATTTTATATTTTTAGTTGCTTTTTTTATAAAAATTGTAACAATCATATTTTTATTAAGTCTTTACTTCAATTAACATTAATTTATGATTTATTTAAGAGTTGTATAATAATATCTTAAATACTTTCGCATTATAAACTTGACTAATCTACAAACTCTTTTATGAAAAAAGTACTTCTACTGTTGAGTGTCTTTTGCTTTTCATTAATCAATGCTCAAGACCAAACAAACCGAAAAACTATTACTACAACTAGAGCTAGCCAAACACCTAAAATTGACGGGAATCTTAATGATGAAGCGTGGAAAGATGCAGAAATTATGACCAATTTTGTTGAATTACGCCCTGATAATGGTAAAGCTGCACACACAGATTACAAAACGGAAGTCAAAGTAGTTTATAACGATAAAGGAATTTATATAGGCGCTCTATTACATTACCCAGATGTTGATAAAATCCCTATGCAGTTTGTATCCAGAGATAATTTTGGTCAGGCAGATTTCTTTTCAGTAATCATTAACCCTATTGACGATGGACAAAATGGGTTTGAATTTATGACGCAAAGCACAGGTAATCAGGTGGATGCTAAAATTTCAAATGGCAATGAAGATTTTAATTGGAGTGCAGTTTGGGAAAGCGATGTGAAAGTTACCGATAAGGGCTTAGTTATTGAAATGATGATTCCATATAGAGCGTTACGCTTTTCTAATCAGCCAATTCAATCTTGGGGATTAAATTTTCACAGAAGGTTAGAAAACTTGAACTCACAATATACTTGGAACCATATTGACAATTCTGTTGGAAGCTGGACACAATACGACGGTTTAGTTAAAGGGTTTGAAAACTTAAAACCACCAACACGTTTAAGTTTTTACCCATATGCTTCTATCACATCAGACACTAATGACGGAGTAACTGAAAATGATTGGAGTTTAGGTATGGATGTGAAGTATGGATTGTCGGAAAATTTCACTTTAGACGCTACACTTATTCCTGACTTTAGTCAAGCAGGTTTTGATGATGTTCAACTTAATTTAGGGCCATTTGAACAACAATTTTCTGAACAAAGACAGTTTTTTACAGAAGGTACAGATTTATTTTCAAAAGGTAGATTATTCTATTCTAGAAGGGTCGCAGGAAGTCCTATAGGAGCAGTTGAAGATATTGATGAGAATATTGAGGAGTATACTGACTATCCTAGAAAAGTTACAATGCTAAATGCAGTAAAAATATCTGGAAGAACAAAAAGTGGTTTGGGTATTGGGTTTTTTAATGCTATAACTAAAGAAACAAAAGCAACTGTTAGAAATACTGATACTGAACAAACTAGAGAAGTTATTACAAACCCACTTTCTAACTACAATATCTTGGTATTAGATCAATTATTTAATAAAAACTCATCGATAACACTTATAAATACTAATGTGCTAAGAGAAGGTGAATTTCGTGATGCAAATGCAACAGGATTATTATACAATGTTAAAACAAAAAACAATAAATATTTTATAGATGGTTCAGTAAAAATGACAAGTTTTCATGATGTTGAAGATGCTAAAAACGGTTATACATTTGACACAAGTATTGGAAAAATAGCAGGAAACTGGACAGGTGAAATTGGATATCGTTTTGAAGATGAAAATTACAACCCGAATGATTTAGGAATTCTTTTTGGTAACAATGAGCAAAGAATATATAGTAATATTTCGTACAGAACTTTAAAACCAAAGGGTAATTTTAATTCATATCAAATAAACTCTTGGTTCAATTCTAGTTACTTACACAGTTCCGGTACGCATACTGGAATCAATACTGGAGTAGGGTTTCAAGGACAACTGAAAAAACGTCTTGCATTTGGTGGGAATATTAATTATTCTAGTAAAAGAAAAGACTTTAATGAACCTAGAGAAGGGAATACAAGTGGAATATTTTTCCAAAACCCTGCAAGAATTGGAACTAATCAATGGGTTTCAACCAATTATCAGAAAAAATTCGCTGTAGACTATAATCAGTATTACAATCATTATTTAGACAATAATAGAAGAACCTATGGTTTCAATTTATCTCCAAGATATCGCTTAAATAATCAATTGGCCTTTTTCTACTCATTAAACTATAGAAAATCAAACTACGAAGAAGGTTATGCAGAAGTAGATGGTGAAGTTGATGATGAGATAATTTTTGGAAAACGAAATAGAAAAAGCGTAACAAACTCTCTATCTAGCAAATATAGTT
>TARA_B110000090_G_scaffold43593_1_pt1 | contig 15510 bp, 10 predicted proteins | sample TARA_B110000090 | Tara Oceans TARA_B110000090 (sample SAMEA4397239) | marine metagenome | biome: Polar Biome; feature: [SRF] surface water layer (ENVO:00010504); material: water (ENVO:00002006), including particulate matter (ENVO:01000060) such as... | depth 5 m
GGCCCAGCTTTGGGTCAACGTGGTATAAATATCATGGAATTCTGTAAGGCGTTTAACGCTCAAACCCAAGAATTGGAAAACGGGGCGCCATGCCCAACTGTTATCACATATTATGCTGATAAGTCTTTTACGATGGAAATAAAAACTTCTCCTGCTTCTTATTTTTTGAAAAAAGCAGCAAAGTTGAAATCTGGAGCTACGAACCCTAGTCGTGAAGTCGTTGGATCAGTTTCTAAAAAGCAATTGCGAGAAATTGCAGAAGCAAAAATGAAAGATTTGAACGCTAATGATATTGAGTCAGCGATGAAGATTATTGCGGGTTCTGCTCGTTCCATGGGCATTGAGGTGAAATAATGGCAAAATTTGGTAAAAGAACTACAGCTGCTCGTGCCTCATTTGAAGGTAAAGCAAGTGTTACAATCGCAGAAGCAGTTTCCTTAATTAAGGCAAGTGCCGTTGCAAAATTTGATGAGACTATTGATATCGCAATGAACTTGGGTGTTGATCCTCGCCATGCTGATCAAATGGTTCGTGGTGTTATCGGCATGCCAAACGGTACGGGCAAAACAATGCGTGTTGCTGTGTTTGCGCGTGACGCAAAAGCAGATGAGGCTAAGGCTGCTGGAGCAGATATAGTTGGTGCAGAAGACTTAATGGAAATTGTCCAAGGTGGAACAATCGATTTTGATCGTTGTATTGCTACGCCTGACATGATGGGTGTTGTTGGTCGTTTAGGTAAAGTTTTAGGCCCTCGCAACTTGATGCCAAACCCGCGTGTTGGTACTGTGACAATGGATGTTAAATCAGCTGTTGAGGCTGCCAAAGGTGGCGAAGTGCAATTTAAAGTTGAAAAAGCTGGAGTAATTCACGCAGGTGTAGGTAAAGCATCCTTCACTGAAGCTAAACTGGCTGAAAATATTCAAGCTTTTGTAGATGCGGTCCGCAAAGCTAAACCAGAGGGCGCTAAAGGTACTTATATTAAGAAAATTGTATTATCATCTACCATGGGTCCATCGATTTCTTTAGATGTGGACGCTGCAACTGGTGCATAAAGCTATAATGTTTTAGAACTTAAAGGGTCCCGATATAATGGGACCTTTTTTTTGATGTAACTTAATTATAGGCCTTGACCATTAGTCTTTGCATTTAAATTTTAAGATGAGCAATAAATAAAATATTTTGAATAAATAAATTTATATTTTATGATAATAATAGCTACATACAGTAAAGCTAATTTTTCAATCATAATAAAATGTTACCCCCTTCACATCAGGTTCAAACCCGCCTATACACCGGATATCTAAAAGAGTGTCGATTCGTCGATATTTTTTTTGTACTGTCCGAGATGGTGGGTTTTACGAAAGTAATATAATGCCTACCTGAGATGGGAACCGAACAAATTATACCTTTGGTTATGCCTCGGGTGATTTTGGAAGGGGCCCGTAATCAGGACCCTAACTGCTGATCCTGAAAGATCAGTTAAACTGAGCTGGGGAACAATACGTTCCCTATAATTTGGAGAAACACTGTGGATAGAGCCCAAAAAGAAGCCTTAGTCGACGAACTAGGACAAATCTTCACGGACTCTGGTGTTGTTGTAGTATCTCACTACGCCGGCATAACAGTTGCAGAAATGCAAGACTTCCGATCGCGCATGCGTGATGTAGGTGGTAATGTACGTGTAGCCAAAAATAAGCTCGCTAAGATCGCTCTTGAGGGCAAGCCATGTGAAAGTATTTCAGGTTTGTTGGATGGAATGACAGTATTGTCTTTCTCAGAAGACCCAGTTGCCGCCGCGAAAGTGACGGAAGAATATGCCAAAGGAAACGATAAACTCGTTATTCTTGGTGGGTCAATGGGTGATAATGCATTGGATCGCGCTGGTGTTAAAGCCGTTGCCGCAATGCCATCACGTGAGGAGCTTATTGCTTCAATCGTTGGTTGTATAGCTGCACCTGCATCAAACATCGCGGGAGCCATAGGCGCGCCTGCCTCTAATATTGCTTCTATTTTAGAAACAATCGAAGAGAAAGCTGCTTAATTGCAAATGAAATTGTCGGTGTTCGTAATTACGTGCATCACTGGAAAAATAGAACTTAAAAACTGAACTGGATATATCAAATGGCTGATATCAAAAAATTAGCAGAAGAAATCGTTGCTTTAACGCTTTTGGAAGCACAAGAACTAAAAACAATTTTTAAAGACGAATATGGCATTGAACCTGCTGCCGGTGGAGCTGTTGTTATGGCTGCAGCTGGTGATGCTGGTGATTCTGCTGAAGAGCAAACTGAATTTGACGTAATTCTAAAATCTCCTGGCGACAAGAAAATCAACGTGATTAAAGAAGTTCGTGGCATTACTGGTCTAGGCTTAAAAGAAGCTAAAGATCTTGTAGAAGCTGGTGGAAAAGCTGTTAAAGAGGGTATCTCTAAGTCAGAAGCTGAAGAACTAAAAGCGCAACTTGAAGCAGTTGGTGCAGAAGTAGAATTAAAGTAATTAATACGCCTTAGGGCGTAATTATTGTAGGCTGGCTCCGCACTTTGTGGGGTCAGCCGCTCCTGTCTTAAAGAGAGCCTTCAAATAAGACTTTGCTTAAGACAGGGTTCATTCGGGAGCTGGGGATGGCACCTTGGCAAGAATAGGATGAGCTTTGTTTCATGTGGCCGATTGGTTTGTGATGCCCGCATAGACCATGAAGTGAACATTAGAAAAGGTGAAGACGAGCATGGCTCAGACGCATTCAGGTATTAAACGTATCCGCAAATATTATGGTAAAATCCGTGAAGTTTTGGACATTCCAAATCTGATACAGGTTCAGAAAAGTTCTTATGATCTATTCTTGAATTCTGGTGATCAATCCCAGCCCTTAGATGGCGAAGGTATTAACGCGGTTTTTCAATCGGTTTTTCCGATTAAAGATTTTAATGAGACAGCTGTTCTTGAGTACGTAAAGTATGATCTAGAAAAGCCTAAGTATGACGTTGAGGAATGCATGCAACGTGATATGACTTATTCAGCGCCGTTGAAAGTTACGTTACGCTTGATTGTGTTTGACGTCGATGAAGATACAGGTGCTCGTTCTGTAAAAGATATTAAAGAACAAGACGTATTTATGGGTGATTTGCCTTTAATGACACCAAATGGTACATTCGTTGTTAATGGAACTGAGCGTGTTATCGTTTCACAGATGCATAGATCACCTGGTGTATTTTTCGACCATGATCGTGGTAAAACGCACTCTTCTGGAAAATTATTGTTTGCGTCACGTATTATTCCTTACCGCGGTTCATGGTTAGACTTTGAGTTTGATGCCAAAGATGTTGTTTATGCGCGTATTGATCGTCGCCGCAAATTACCTGTGACAACATTGTTGTACGCACTTGGTTTAGACCAAGAGGCTGTTTGTGACGCGTATTATGATACCGTTGATTACAAATTTGATAAAAAGAAAAATGCATGGGTTACTAAGTTTTTCCCACAACGTGTACGTGGCACAAAGCCAACTGAAGATATTATTGATGCGAAAACGGGCAAAGTTATCGCTGAAGCTGGTTCTAAAGTCACACCACGGACTGTTAAAAAATTAATTGAAGATGGCAAAGTAATAGATATTCGTGTAGCTTTTGATGCTATTGTTGGTCGCTATGTTTCTAAAGATATTATTAACGAAGAAACGGGTGCTATTTATGTTGAGGCCGGTGATGAATTAACTTTAGAGCACGATAAAGAAGGTGTTATTAATGGTGGTACTATCCAAGAACTATTGGAAGCAGGCATCACTAATATTCCAACTTTAGATATCGATAATATAAATGTTGGGCCATACATTCGAAATACGATGTCTGTGGACAAGAATATGGGTCGTGATACAGCCCTGATGGATATCTATCGTGTTATGCGCCCAGGTGAGCCACCAACCGTTGATGCAGCATCTGCACTTTTTGATACATTGTTCTTTGATTCAGAACGGTATGATTTATCAGCTGTTGGTCGTGTTAAAATGAACATGCGGTTGCAATTAGATGCAGAAGATACTCAACGTACGTTGCGAAAAGAAGATATTATTGGTGTAGTTAAAGCATTAGTTGATTTGCGTGATGGTAAAGGTGACATTGACGACATTGATCACCTTGGTAATCGCCGTGTACGCTCAGTTGGGGAACTAATGGAAAACCAATACAGAGTTGGTTTATTGCGGATGGAGCGGGCTATTAAGGAGCGTATGTCATCTGTTGAAATAGATAACATTATGCCTCAAGATTTGATTAATGCTAAGCCTGCTGCTGCTGCAGTACGCGAATTCTTTGGTTCCTCACAGTTGTCACAATTTATGGACCAAACGAATCCGTTGTCTGAGGTTACGCACAAGCGCCGTTTATCAGCGCTTGGGCCAGGAGGTTTAACACGTGAACGTGCAGGTTTTGAAGTACGTGATGTCCACCCAACTCACTATGGTCGTATGTGTCCAATTGAGACTCCAGAAGGTCCAAATATTGGTTTGATAAACTCTTTAGCTACTTTTGCGCGAGTGAATAAATACGGGTTTATTGAGACACCATATCGCCGCGTAGATGATGGAAAAGTTACTGATGATGTTCAGTACATGTCGGCTACAGAAGAAATGCGCTACACAGTGGCTCAGGCTAATGCTAAACTGGATGTTAATGGTAAATTTGCTAATGATTTAGTATCCACGCGCCAAGCGGGTGAATATATGCTGAATGCACCTGAAAATATCGATTATATCGATGTTTCACCAAAACAATTAGTTTCAGTTGCTGCGTCTTTAATACCGTTTCTTGAGAATGATGATGCAAATAGAGCCTTAATGGGTTCAAATATGCAACGACAAGCTGTTCCATTACTAAAAGCAGATGCTCCATACGTTGGTACTGGTATTGAGGAAGTCGTGGCGAGAGATTCAGGTGCTGCTATAACTGCAGCTCGTGGTGGTATAATTGATCAAGTAGATGCAATGCGAATAGTTGTTCGTGTAACAGATAATATGGATGCCGGTGATCCTGGTGTTGACATATATCGCTTGCGTAAATTTCAAAGATCAAACCAAAATACATGCATTAACCAACGCCCACTTGTTAAAGTAGGTGATCGTGTATCCCTAGGCGAAGTTATTGCTGATGGACCATCAACAGATATTGGTGAATTGGCTTTAGGTAAAAATGTTCTTGTCGCATTTATGCCTTGGAATGGTTATAATTATGAAGATTCAATTCTGATCTCAGAACGTATTGTTAAAGATGATGTATTTACATCTGTTCACATAGAAGAATTCGAAGTAGCAGCCCGTGATACAAAATTAGGCCCAGAAGAGATTACTCGTGATATTCCAAACGTGGGTGAAGAGGCTTTACGTAACTTGGATGAAGCTGGAATCGTTTATATTGGTGCCGAAGTTGGTCCAGCGGATATTCTAGTTGGTAAAATTACACCAAAGGGCGAAAGTCCAATGACACCTGAAGAGAAGTTGTTGCGCGCCATCTTTGGTGAGAAAGCATCAGATGTCCGCGATACTTCATTGCGTTTACCACCAGGTGATTATGGTACTGTTGTCGAGGTTCGTGTATTCAATCGACATGGCATTGAAAAAGATGAACGTGCATTACAAATTGAGCGTGAAGAGGTTGAACGTTTAGCGCGTGACCGTGATGACGAAGTTGGTATTCTAGATCGGAATACATATGCGCGTCTAAATTCTATGATTATGGGTAAAAAGGCTGTAAAAGGCCCTAAAGGTGTTAAAGCTGGCTCTGTAATTGATGATGATTTGTTAGAAGCTTTATCTAAAGGTCAATGGTGGCAGTTAGCATTAGAAGATGAAACTGATGCAGCCAATATGGAATCTCTTAATAAACAATACGACTTACAAAAAGGTGCACTTGAAGCACGTTTTGAAGATAAGGTTGAAAAAGTACGCCGTGGAGATGATTTACCACCGGGTGTAATGAAGATGGTAAAGGTATTCATTGCGGTTAAGCGTAAGTTACAGCCTGGTGATAAGATGGCGGGCCGCCATGGTAATAAAGGTGTGATTTCTAAAGTTGTTCCTCAGGAAGATATGCCATTTTTAGCTGATGGTACGCCTGTTGATTTCTGTTTGAATCCTTTGGGCGTTCCATCACGTATGAACGTTGGCCAAATTTTGGAAACGCACATGGGTTGGGCAGCTCACAATCTTGGCAAATCTATTGATCTTTCTTTAAAGGAATATCGTCGTTCAGGCGACATGACACCTGTACAAGATGCTATGCGAATTGCGTACGGTGATGATTTATACGAAGAAGTATTAAAGGATATGCCAAAGGATAACTTCCTTGAAGCAGCGGATAACGTAACGGATGGTGTTCCAATCGCAACGCCTGTTTTTGATGGTGCAAAAGAAGCTGACGTCAATGATATGCTTACACGTGCTGGACTGGATACATCTGGTCAGTCTATCTTGTTTGATGGGCGAACTGGTGAAGAATTCAGTCGGCCTGTTACAGTTGGTATGAAATACATCTTGAAACTTCATCACTTAGTGGATGATAAGATTCATGCACGTTCAACGGGGCCATATTCTTTGGTCACGCAACAACCTTTGGGTGGTAAAGCTCAATTTGGTGGACAGCGTTTCGGTGAGATGGAAGTTTGGGCACTGGAAGCATATGGAGCAGCATACACGTTGCAAGAAATGCTAACTGTAAAGTCAGATGACGTTGCTGGTCGTACAAAAGTTTATGAAAGCATCGTAAAAGGTGAAGATAATTTCGAAGCCGGTATCCCTGAAAGCTTTAACGTACTTATAAAAGAAATCCGTAGTTTGGGTCTAAATATCCAACTGCTGGATGCGGAGACTGAGTAGGCGTTCGCGCCTGCTCCTTCAACTGAACTCGAGATTAGGATCTAGAAAATGAACCAAGAAATCACGAATAACCCGTTCAATCCCGTCCAGCCGCCAAAGACGTTTGATGAAATTCAAATCTCTTTAGCGTCCCCTGAGCGGATTCTATCATGGTCATTTGGCGAAATTAAAAAGCCAGAGACCATTAACTATCGTACATTTAAGCCAGAACGGGATGGCTTGTTTTGTGCCCGAATCTTTGGCCCAATCAAAGATTACGAATGTCTGTGCGGTAAATATAAACGCATGAAATATCGTGGTGTTGTCTGCGAAAAATGTGGTGTTGAAGTTACGCTTCAAAAAGTACGTCGTGAGCGTATGGGTCATATTGATTTGGCTTCACCAGTTGCACACATTTGGTTCTTGAAGTCTTTGCCATCACGTATTGGCTTGATGCTAGATATGACATTGCGTGAATTGGAACGCGTTTTGTATTTTGAACAATACGTCGTTATTGAGCCAGGTCTAACTGACTTGAATTATGGTCAAATGATGTCTGAAGAAGAGTTCTTGGACGCTCAAGACATGTTCGGTGAAGATGCATTTAATGCGGGCATTGGTGCTGAAGCAATTCGTGAAATGTTATCTAACATTGATCTTGATGCTGAAGCTGATCAATTACGTGATGATTTGGCAGAAGCTACAGGTGAATTAAAGCCTAAGAAAATTATCAAGCGTTTAAAAGTTGTTGAGGCATTTATTGACTCTGGTAACCGTCCAGAATGGATGGTGATGACTGTTTTACCAGTAATCCCACCAGAATTACGCCCATTGGTGCCATTGGATGGTGGTCGTTTTGCTACTTCTGATTTGAATGATCTATATCGCCGTGTGATTAACCGTAACAATCGCCTTAAACGCTTAATTGAATTGCGTGCGCCTGATATTATTGTTCGTAATGAAAAACGCATGTTACAAGAATCTGTAGATGCATTATTTGATAACGGTCGCCGTGGTCGGGTTATTACGGGTGCAAACAAGCGTGCGTTAAAATCTTTATCCGATATGTTAAAAGGTAAGCAAGGTCGCTTCCGCCAAAACTTGTTGGGTAAGCGCGTAGATTTCTCAGGACGTTCAGTTATTGTAACTGGCCCAGAATTGAAATTGCATCAGTGTGGGCTGCCTAAAAAAATGGCATTAGAATTATTTAAGCCGTTCATTTATTCGCGCCTTGAAGCTAAGGGCTTGTCATCTACTGTAAAGCAAGCAAAGAAAATTGTTGAAAAACAGCGCCCAGAAGTATGGGATATCTTGGATGAAGTTATTCGTGAGCATCCAGTTATGCTTAACCGTGCGCCAACTTTGCATCGATTAGGTATCCAAGCATTTGAACCTGTCTTGATTGAAGGTAAAGCAATCCAATTACACCCTCTTGTTTGTTCTGCGTTTAATGCAGATTTTGATGGTGACCAAATGGCAGTACACGTACCGTTGTCTTTAGAGGCGCAGCTTGAAGCGCGTGTTTTGATGATGTCAACAAACAACGTTTTGTCTCCGGCAAATGGTAAGCCAATTATTGTTCCGTCACAGGATATGATTTTAGGCCTTTATTACATCACGCTTGAGCGTGAAGGTATGAAAGGTCAAGGTATGACATTTGCAAACCCTCAAGAGGTTGAACATGCATTAGATACTGGTGTGGTACATTTACACTCTAAGATTACATGCCGTGTTGAACAAGTGAACGAAGAAGGTGAACTTGTTTGGGAGCGCTTTGAAACAACTCCAGGTCGTGTTCGCTTGAGCACTGTTATGCCTTTGAATCACAAAGCGCCTTATAGTTTGATCAATAGGCTTTTGCGAAAGAAGGAAGTAGGAGAAATTATTGATAGCGTTTATCGTTATTGCGGACAGAAAGAGTCTGTGATTTTCTGTGACCACATTATGACTTTAGGTTTCACTGAAGCTTTCAAAGCTGGTATTTCGTTTGGTAAAGACGATATGGTTATCCCAGAAACTAAATGGACGCTAGTTAACGAAACTCGTGACCAAGTAAAAGGTTTTGAACAGCAATACATGGATGGCCTGATTACTCAGGGTGAAAAGTATAATAAAGTTGTTGATGCATGGTCAAAGGTTAACGAAAAAGTAACTGATGCTATGATGGATAGTATTTCTTCCATGAAGAAGACACCTGAAGGTGCCGAAATGGAACCAAACTCTGTTTACATGATGGCTCACTCTGGTGCTCGTGGTTCTGTTACTCAGATGAAACAGCTCGGTGGTATGCGGGGTTTGATGGCTAAGCCAAATGGTGAAATCATTGAAACGCCTATTATTTCTAACTTTAAAGAAGGCTTGTCCGTTCTTGAATATTTCAACTCTACTCACGGTGCCCGTAAAGGTCTGTCTGATACAGCTTTGAAAACCGCCAACTCAGGGTATTTAACACGTCGCTTAGTTGATGTTGCACAAGATTGTATCGTTCGTGAGTGGGATTGTGGTACTGAGAAATCAATTACAGCACGTGCCGCTGTAAATGATGGTGAAGTTGTATCATCAATGGCTGAAAGGATTCTAGGCCGTGTATTGGCTGAAGATGTAATTCATCCTGCAACAGGCGAAGTCCTCGGCAAACGAAGTGACTTGGTTGATGAGCGTCAAGCGGATATTATTGATGCTGCAAATCTTGTTTCCTTGCAAATACGTTCACCACTAACTTGTGAATCAGAAGACGGTATTTGTGCTGCATGTTATGGCCGTGATTTGGCCCGTGGCCAAGGTGTTAACCCTGGTGAAGCAGTTGGAATTATTGCTGCGCAGTCTATTGGTGAACCTGGTACACAGCTAACAATGCGTACATTTCACATTGGTGGTGTTGCTCAAGGTGGCCAACAATCATTCCAAGATGCAAGCCAAGCTGGTACAATCGACATTCGTAAATCAAATGTTTTGGTTAACCGTGATGGTGAGCAAATCGTTATGGGTCGGAACGTTGAATTGGTTGTTATTGATGATAATGGCCAAGACGCAGTTGTACACAAAATGGACTATGGTACTAAAGTATTAGTCAAACCGGGCGATAAGATTGCTCGTGGAGACAAATTATACGAGTGGGATCCATACACATTACCAATTATTGCTGACAAAGGTGGTATTGCAAAACTGGTCGATCTTGTTCCAGGTATATCTGTTCGTGATGTTACTGATGATGCAACTGGGATTAGTCAGAAAATTGTTACTGACTGGCGTTCAGCACCTAAGGGTTCAGACCTGAAGCCTTCTATAATTGTTGCTGACATTAAGACTGGAGACCCTGTAATTAATAATGCTGGTAACCCAATCCAATATGCGATGTCTGTAGATGCTGTTTTATCTGTAGAGGATGGCCAAGAAATTGAAGCTGGTGATGTTGTAGCGCGCATTCCTCGTGAAGGTGCTAAGACAAAAGACATTACAGGTGGTCTGCCACGTGTTGCTGAATTGTTTGAAGCGCGACGTCCAAAAGATCATGCAATTATTTCTGAAATGGATGGTTATGTTGAGTTTGGGCGTGACTTCAAAAATAAGCGTCGCGTAAATGTTGTTTCTATAGATGATGCAGAAATTAAAACAGAGTACATGGTTCCTAAAGGTAAGCATATTCCTGTACAAGAAGGTGATTTTATCCAAAAGGGTGAATACATCATGGACGGGAATCCAGCACCACATGACATCTTGAATATTATGGGTGTAGAAGCTTTGGCTGACTATATGATTGATGAAGTTCAAGACGTCTATCGTCTTCAAGGTGTTAAGATTAACGATAAACACATTGAAGTTATAGTGCGTCAAATGCTTCAGAAGTGGGAAATCGCTACAAGTGGAGGTACAACACTACTTAAAGGTGAGCAAGTTGATAAAGCTGAATTCGACGAAGCAAACCAGAAAGCAGTAGACGCAGGGCGTGAGCCAGCTACAGGTGGTCCTATTCTTTTGGGTATTACTAAAGCTTCACTACAAACACGTTCATTCATCTCAGCGGCTTCTTTCCAAGAAACAACTCGTGTTCTTACAGATGCAGCTACACGTGGTAAAAAGGACAAGTTAATTGGCCTGAAGGAAAATGTTATTGTAGGGCGCTTAATTCCGGCGGGTACTGGTGGCGCATTCCACCAAATTAAGAAAATTGCATCTGATCGTGATGCAATTATCATTGAAGATAAACGTGCAGCAGCGGAAGAAGCAGCAGCTCTAATGGCTCCTGTAGCATCTGATCTGGATGTTAATTCAGTATTTAGTATTCCAGTAGAAGATGTTGCTAACAATCAAAATAATGAAGATGCATAATATTTTAATTATATGTTAAGATTATAAAATCAAAAAAGGCCCCATTAAGGTGGGGCTTTTTTATTAAAATTTGTGCCAATATACAAAGTGAGCATATAAATATATTAATAAGTGTAATTAAAAATTTCAGAACTTTAAATTTGGTCTTTATTTTGAAACTTTATGTTTGATTTCAATCCGGCCGTGTTGAGTTACTTCCCATATATCGGCACCAATCGTTACTACAGCAGAGAGTTTATCACCCCAAGCGGCACCTGTATCAATATTTACGCGATTACCGTAATGAGTGATCTCTTTAACTATTGTATGGCCATGTAATATTAATTTTGCAGCTTTCTTTGGATTGTCTAGCCAGTTTTCTCTAATCCAGACCATGTCATCTTCAGTTTGGTTATTTAGGGGACGATCAAGGTTTATGCCCGCATGAACAAAAAATATATCATTAGTTTCATAAAATAATGGGAGCTCTTGGATAAACTTTACATGAGACTCTGGAATAGCTTTTTTAGCCATTATAAGTATATCGTCCAAACATTCATGGTAGTTCTCAGGAACAATTACCCCGTATGATGCTAATGTTTCAATTCCACCAATTCGGTGATGAAGCCAGCTGTAGTCTGGTTTGAGGTGAGGATCATGGCGATGAGGATCATCAAGAAACCACTGCATTAAGCGGTCATGATTACCTTTTATGACTTTCCAAGGAAAACCTTTTGCAATTCCGTGCATTAAGTAGTCAATTGTACCCTTACTATTTGGGCCGCGATCAATTAGGTCGCCAATATGAATAACTTTATATGACGTCGCATTCGATTTTTCAAAATCGGCTATGATTAATGTATGTACTCTTCGGAGTTGCTCTAAATCGCCATGAATATCGCCAACGGCGTAAGTAAGGTGTGTCATATTTATTGTATATATGTACAATGTTTTTCTTACAAGCAGCGCTGTCATGGATTCGGTAAATTATATTCATGTGAATTATTTACATAACTTTTTTAGCTGAAAAGAAGCTTTGTTTTTAAGTTTCCTTTCGCCACTGTTGACACTAAACCCGACTCCCCTTATAGCCGCGTTACTTGATACTAAAAGTTTGCTTTTGTTATCATACAAGCCACAAATTGGCAGTCACGATCCAGGCGAAAGTCTTGATCCTCTGGAATTTATCGTTTCGAGCTAATGATGGTTCGCGACGGTTTCAGGTGCATGATCAGAGATTATGTGCCTATTTTGTTTGAAACGGTAAGATGGGGAACCCAAAATGCCAACAATACAACAGCTGATCCGCAAGCCGCGCCAGCCAAAAGTCAAACGCTCCAAGTCACAGCACTTGGAATCATGCCCGCAAAAGCGCGGCGTATGTACACGTGTTTATACAACTACACCTAAAAAGCCGAACTCTGCGATGCGTAAAGTTGCAAAGGTTCGTTTAACAAATGGTTTTGAGGTTATCTCTTACATTCCTGGCGAAAGCCACAATCTGCAAGAACACTCTGTTGTTTTAATCCGCGGTGGCCGTGTAAAAGACCTTCCAGGTGTTCGTTATCACATCTTGCGCGGTGTTTTAGATACCCAAGGTGTAAAAGATCGTAAGCAACGTCGTTCCAAATACGGCGCGAAAAAACCGAAATAAGGGTAGTATATTATGTCTAGACGTCACAGCGCCGTTAAAAGAGAAGTTCTGCCTGATGCTAAATATGGCAACACAGTTCTTACAAAATTTATGAATAATTTAATGCTAGACGGACGTAAGTCTGCCGCTGAGCGCATCGTATATGGTGCTCTTGAGCGTGTTGAGGTAAAGCTTAAGCGTGCCCCAATCGAAGTGTTTGAAGAAGCTTTAGAAAACATCAAGCCGGCTGTAGAGGTTCGCTCTCGTCGTGTTGGTGGTGCTACATACCAAGTTCCAGTTGAGGTGCGTATAGAGCGCAGAGAAGCGTTAGCCATTCGTTGGTTAATTAAAGCTTCACGTACTCGCAATGAAAACACAATGGAAGAGCGTTTAGCTGCTGAATTGATGGATGCCATCAATAGCCGAGGCTCTGCTGTAAAGAAACGTGAAGATACCCACAAAATGGCAGATGCAAATAAAGCATTCAGCCATTATCGCTGGTAATAAAGAAAAGGACGCAAGTAGATGGCACGCGAATACCCTCTCGAACTATATCGCAACTTTGGCATTATTGCTCACATTGATGCAGGTAAGACGACTTGTTCAGAACGTATTCTTTACTACACTGGTAAAGAGCATAACATCGGAGAAGTTCATGATGGCGCAGCCACTATGGATTGGATGGAGCAAGAGCAAGAGCGTGGCATAACAATCACGTCTGCTGCTACGACTACTTTTTGGGAGCGTACTGAAAACGGCACAACTCCAACTTCAGCAAAGCACCGCTTAAATATCATCGACACACCGGGTCACGTTGACTTTACAATTGAAGTTGAGCGTTCATTGGCTGTTTTAGATGGTGCGGTTTGCGTGCTTGATGCCAATGCCGGTGTTGAGCCTCAGACAGAAACTGTCTGGCGCCAAGCTGACCGTTACAAAGTACCTCGTATGGTTTTTGTAAATAAAATGGACAAAATTGGTGCTGACTTTTTTAAGTGTGTAGAGATGGTTGAAGACCGTACTGGTGCTTCTGCTATTCCTGTATCATTTCCAATTGGTGCTGAAACAGAACTTGAAGGCTTGGTTGACTTGGTTACGATGGAGGAATGGTTATGGGAAGGCGAAGATCTTGGCGCGAGCTGGATTAAAGCACCTATCCGTGAAAGTTTGCAGGAAGTTGCTGCTAAGTGGCGTAATGTACTTGTTGAAGCAGCTGTTGAAATGGATGATGATGCAATGGAGGCCTACCTTGAAGGTACAGAGCCAGACGTTGATGCGTTGCGTATATTAATTCGTAAGGGCTGCTTGTCTCTAACTTTTGTGCCCGTCTTGGGTGGCTCAGCCTTTAAAAATAAAGGTGTTCAATCACTATTGAACGCAGTTATTGATTATTTACCATCCCCTCTAGATGTTGTTGATTATATGGGTTTTAAGCCGGGCGATGAAACAGAGACACGTGAGATTGCACGGCGTGCTGATGACAATATGGCATTTTCTGGTCTGGCATTTAAGATTATGAATGATCCATTTGTTGGTTCTCTAACGTTCACACGTATTTATTCTGGTACGTTGACCAAAGGCGACACGATGCTGAACTCTACAAAGGGTAAAAAAGAACGTGTCGGTCGTATGATGATGATGCACTCAATAGATCGTGAAGAGATTACGGAAGGTTTCGCTGGAGATATTATAGCGCTTGCTGGTTTAAAAGACACCACTACGGGTGATACTATTTGTGCTGTGAACGATCCTGTTATTTTGGAGACAATGACGTTTCCAGAGCCAGTGATTGAGATTGCTGTTGAACCAAAAACAAAAGCTGACCAAGAGAAAATGTCAACTGGGCTTGCTCGTTTAGCTGCTGAAGATCCTTCATTCCGTGTTGAAACAGATATCGAATCTGGTCAAACAATAATGAAGGGCATGGGTGAATTGCACTTGGATATTTTAGTCGATCGTTTGCGCCGTGAATTTAAAGTTGAAGCCAATATTGGTGCACCACAAGTTGCTTACCGTGAAACGATTTCACATGAAGCAGAAATTTCTTACACCCATAAAAAGCAATCAGGTGGTTCAGGTCAGTACGCTGAAGTTAAAATGGTTATAATTCCGACAGAACCTGGTGAAGGTTTTAGTTTTGAGTCTAAGATTGTTGGTGGTTCTATTCCCAAAGAATATATCCCAGGCGTTCAAAAAGGTATCGAATCTGTGATGGACAGCGGCCCGTTGGCTGGATTCCCCGTAATTGATTTTAAAGTAGAATTGATTGATGGTAAGTACCATGATGTTGACTCAAGTGTTATGGCGTTTGAAATTGCTGGACGTATGGGTATGCGCGAAGGTATGCGTAAAGCCGGTGCTAAAATGCTAGAGCCAATCATGAAGGTGGAAGTTATAACACCTGAAGAATACACTGGTGGTATCATCGGTGATCTAACATCTCGTCGAGGTATGATTCAGGGGCAAGATACTCGTGGGAATGCAATTGCAATTGACGCCGCAGTGCCACTGGCAAATATGTTTGGGTACATTAACAACCTTCGTTCTATGTCTTCTGGACGTGCGAACTTTACCATGCAGTTCAGCCACTATGATGCTGTTCCAAGCAATATTTCTGAAGAAATCCAGGCGAAATTCGCCTGATCTGAAACTAACAGGTCAGGCATCGCCGACCGACTTAAACCTAGGAGGCCTAGATTATGGCAAAAGAAAAGTTTGAACGCAATAA
>TARA_B110000090_G_scaffold192130_1_pt1 | contig 15344 bp, 17 predicted proteins | sample TARA_B110000090 | Tara Oceans TARA_B110000090 (sample SAMEA4397239) | marine metagenome | biome: Polar Biome; feature: [SRF] surface water layer (ENVO:00010504); material: water (ENVO:00002006), including particulate matter (ENVO:01000060) such as... | depth 5 m
GATACTTTACTTTGCTTCAGCATAACGTCTTTCAACTTCGTTCCAGTTGATCACATTAAAAAATGCTTGAACGTAATCAGGCCTTCTATTCTGATAGTTTAAATAGTAAGCGTGTTCCCATACGTCTAATCCTAAAATTGGTGTTCCTCCACAAGAAACTCCTGGCATTAATGGATTGTCTTGGTTTGGTGTAGAGCAAACTTCTACTTTTCCTCCTTTATGAACACATAGCCAAGCCCAACCAGAACCAAATCTTGTTCCTGCTGCTTTAGCAAATGCCTCTTTAAAAGCATCAACGCTTCCATAAGCCTCAACAATAGCATCTTTTAATTCTCCAGACAAATACCCTTTTTCTTCTGGATTCATAACCTCCCAAAATAATGAATGGTTATAAAAACCTCCACCATTATTTCTAACAGCGCCATTATTCATATCAAGGTTCGTTAATATATCTTCAATTGTTTTCCCTTCAAGATCAGTTCCAGCAATTGCATTATTTAAATTGTTTGTATATCCGTTATGATGTTTAGAGTGGTGTATTTCCATTGTTCTAGCATCAATATTTGGTTCTAATGCATCATATGCATATCCTAGTTTTGGTAATTCGAAAGCCATAATTATTTTCTTTTAATAGATTAAACAATAATTCTTGTTCAAAGGTAATGAACAATTTGCACACTTGAAAATTGATTGTCTTTATAAGGGTATTTGAAAAAGTGATACTTTAATAGTTTGCATCATCCGGATACTTTGCCATAAACTTATGTGCATCTGCAACCATATTTTTACTTCCACAAAATATTGGAACTCTTTGATGCAATTCTGTTGGTTGAATTTCCATAATACGATTATAACCATCAGTCGCTATTCCATTTGCTTGTTCTGCAAGAAAGGCGACAGGATTACATTCATACAAGAGTCTTAATTTTCCTTTTGGCGCCTTAGAACTCGTTGGATACATATATATTCCTCCTTTAATCATATTTCTGTGAAAATCTGACACCAATGAACCAATATATCTAGAGGTATATGGCCTTTCATCTACTTCTTCTTGACAATACTTTAAGTAGTCTTTTACACCTTGTGGAAAATGCACATAATTCCCTTCGTTGATAGAGTAGATTTCTCCGTCTTCAGGAAAACTCATATCAGGATGTGATAAATAGAATGTTCCAATTGCTGGGTTTAATGTAAACCCATTAACACCATGCCCTGTTGTGAAAACAAGCATTGTTGAGGTACCATATATGATATATCCCGCAGCAACTTGTTCTGTTCCTTTTTGTAAAAAATCTTCTATTTGTACAGGAGTTCCTATTGGAGTTACTCTTCTATAAATTGAAAAAATTGTACCAACCGACACGTTAACATCGACATTTGAAGAACCGTCTAATGGATCTATAAGAACTACATATTTATTGTTGTTTCCTCCATTTTTACTTTTTATAGCAACAAACTCATCTTCTTCTTCACTCGCTACACCACAAACAATCTGTCTATTAGTAAGAGTTTGCATAAAAATATTATTTGCATAAACGTCTAACTTCTGCTGTGTTTCGCCTTGAATGTTTGTATCTCCTGCACTTCCTAAAATATCGACTAAACCAGCCTTATTTACTTCATGATTTACTACTTTAGCAGCTAGTCGGAGAGAATTGATCAATCGCGATAATTCTCCAGAAGAATATTTAAAGTGTTTTTGATTATCAATAATAAACTCTCCGAGTGTTGTGTGTTTTTCAGTCATAACAATTTGTAATCTATAGATTACAAATATCGTGTTTTTTTAACATTAATATCCGTTTAACAATATGAATTTCTCAATAAGAAAAGGAAAAGTAAATGATTGTCCAGCTATTTTAGGGCTCATAAAAGAATTGGCAGAATTTGAAAAAGAAATTGAAGCGGTTGAAGTCACTATAGAGGATCTTGAAAGAGATGGTTTTGGTACAAATCCACTCTTTAATGTTCTTGTTGCAGAAAATAAAAACGAAATTGTTGGAATGGCATTTTACTACTATAGATATTCTACTTGGAAAGGAAAGACAATCCATCTTGAAGATCTAATAGTAAAAAATGAAATGAGAGGAAAGAGTATTGGAAGTTCTCTATACAATGCGCTTCTAAAACAGGCTTATGAAGAACAAATTAAAAGAGTAGAGTGGGTTGTTTTAGATTGGAATACACCTGCACGAAATTTTTATTTAAGTACAGGCGCAAAAATATTGAATGGCTGGGAAACAGTACAAATGGACGAAAAAGGATTAAAAAATTATATATCAAGAAATTAAAATGAAAATTTTCAAATTTGGTGGTACTTCGGTTAAAGATGCTGATGGAGTTAAAAACTTGATAAGTATACTGCGTCGTGAAGGAATAGATAGTAAAATTATTATTATTTCTGCTATGGGAAAAATGACAAATGCATTTGAAGAGATAGTTGATTCCTATTGTAAAAAAGATGGAAATTTAATAGATAAAATAGCATTTGTAAGAAATTATCATTTAAAAATTATCACTGATTTATTTGATGATAATAGTCATTCTATTTATATGATAATTGAACAGAAATTCGCTCAATTATCAGGGTTTATGGCAAAAAATAAATCAAATGATTATAATTTTATTTACGATCAAATAGTTGGTTATGGAGAACTTTTGTCTACTGTGATTACTAGTTCGTATATAAATGAAATAGGTATTAAAAATGATTGGATAGATGTAAGAGAACTTATTAAAACAGATGCTAATTATAGAGATGCGAAAGTAAATTGGGAAATAACTCAAAAAAATATTTCTACAAAAATTGACACTTCAAAACTTACAATCACTCAAGGATTTATCGCAAGTGACGGAGAAAACACGACAACTTTAGGTCGAGAGGGTTCAGATTTTTCAGCAGCTATTTTTGCATATTGTTTGAATGCAAAAAGCGTGACCATTTGGAAAGATGTTCAAGGGGTTTTAAATGCAGATCCACGTCATTTTAAAAAAACCGAATTGTTAACTCAAGTATCTTACAGGGAAGCTATTGAAATGGCCTTTTATGGCGCTTCCGTGATTCATCCAAAAACTTTAAAACCTCTTGAAAACAAATTAATCCCTCTTCATGTTCGCTCATTTATTAATCTTAAAAATGAAGGAACAACTGTTCAAAAAGGAAAATATTTAGAGCCGAAAATCCCTTGTTTTATTTTAAAGAAAAATCAAGTTTTACTTTCAATCTCTGCATTAGATTTTTCATTTATGGTAGAACATAACATTCGTGATATTTTTAATTTCCTTCATGATTACAAACTAAAAGTGAATTTAATTCAAAACTCAGCTCTAAGTTTTTCGGTATGTATAGAGGATCAATTTAATAACTTTAATACATTTTACGATTCAATAAAGTCAAAATATAAAGTGAGTTTTAATGAGAATACTACTTTATATACTATTCGCCATTTTGATGAAAATTCAGTAACAGAAATTGAAAAAAATAATACCGTTTTATTAAAACAAATAAGTAAAGAGACACTACAAGTTGTTGTTCTTTAGTTTTTGTATATTTGCTTTCGCATAATTTTTAACTATGGGTTTAGTAACCGCCAAAGAAGTCGCAAAAGCTGTAAATCTTGATAAATATGGATTTATTGGTACTATTATCGGTTGGCTTTTAATGAAAGTATTAAGGGTTTCTGCTCTTAACAAAATATACGATAAGCATAAAAATAAAGAGGGGATTCATTTTTTAGATAGTATTTTAAAGGAATTTAAAATTGAATTTGAAGTACCAAAAGAAGATTTAGATCGTATTCCAAAAACGGGTCCTTTTATAACCATCTCTAACCATCCTTTAGGAGGGATTGATGGAATTTTATTGTTAAAGCTTGTTCTAGAAAAAAGAGGAGATTACACCACTTTAGGTAATTTTTTAATGGATAGAGTTAAGCCACTGAACCCTTACATTTTAGGGGTGAATCCGTTTGAAACTAGGAAAGAAGTTAAATCAAGTGTTGGTGGGCTCAAAAATGCTCTTCGGCACTTAAGAAATGGATACCCTCTTGGTCTTTTTCCTGCTGGAGAAGTTTCTACACATAGAGAAGGGAAATTATTAGTTGACAAGCCCTGGGATCCTGGAGCGGTTAGATTGATTAAAAAGGCTGAAGTTCCGATTATTCCCATCTATTTTCATGCTAAAAACAGCAGATTGTTTTATGCCTTGTCAAAAATTAGTGACACGTTTAGAACAGCAAAATTACCTTCTGAATTGTTTTCTCAAAAACGACGTGTTATTAAAGTTAGAATCGGGAAACCGATTTCAGTTAAAGATCAGAATCAATATGAAAATATCGATGAGTTCCATGAGTTTATACGTAAGAAAACATATATGCTTGCTAATCCTTTTGAAAAAAAAGCGAAGTATATTTCTCAAGCAGCATCTGCATTAAAATTTCCAAAGGAACCGAAAAAAATAGATCCTCAGCGCAATGTTGATAAAATGATAAAGGAAGTGGAATTCTTGAGAAAGAATGGTGATAGATTGATGGAAAGTAAGAATTATGAAGTGTTTCTTGCAACTGCAGAAATAATTCCAAACATATTACATGAAATTGGTAGATTAAGGGAGATTACCTTTAGAGAAGTTGGTGAAGGAACTAATAAATCTATTGATTTAGATGATTTTGATCAACATTATCAGCACCTTTTTTTATGGGATTCTTTGAATAATAAAATGGTCGGTGCCTATAGAATGGGACTTGGTGTTGATATCTATAAAAAGTATGGTATAGAAGGTTTTTATGTTCAGACGCTATTTAGGTTTGAGCCAGAAATGTATAACATGATGAGCAAAACTATTGATATAGGAAGGGCTTTTATCGTAAAAGAGTATCAACAAAAACCAATGCCATTATTTTTTCTATGGAAAGGAATTGTTCATGTGACATTGCGTTATCCTGAACATGAATATTTAACTGGAGGCGTAAGTATTTCTAATCAATTTTCAAATTTCTCAAAATCATTGATGATAGAGTTTATGAAATCACATTATTATGATCCATATATTGCTCAATATATTCATCCAAAGAAGGAGTATAAAGTCAAATTAAAAGATGCTGATCGGGAGTTTGTTTTTGATGCTACTCAAGCTGATTTAAACAAATTTGATCGTGTTATTGATGAACTAGAGCCTGGAAATTTAAGAATGCCTGTTTTAATCAAAAAGTACATTAAACAAAATGCAAAATTAGTAGCATTTAATGTAGATCCAAAATTTAATAACGCAATTGATGGTCTTATCTTTCTTAAAATTTCTGACATTCCAGAGAGCACAGTAAGGCCTGTTATGGAAGAATTTCAAGCTGAACTAGAGCAAAAGGCAGCTGCTGCTGAAGAAAACTCGAAGTAATATTATAATATCCTCAGGTTATAGATTTAATTGCTTCTTAACAACAATTACTTTCAGGATCGCAACTAGAAGATTGAATTTCTAAAACCTTTTCCTCAGTTTTAGGAATACCACAAATATCATTTGCTTTGCACTGTGTTTTCTCAATATTTAACTTAAAAGTTATAGAGTCGTTTTTTATTTCAACATATTGAATATACAGCTGTGCCGTATTAAAAGCAGCATTGCTATATTCTATTTTTACTTCTGATTCGATATCATAAGGTTTTATTGTTCCAACTAGATTCAGGATTTCAATTGCTTTTTCAACTTTCATAAAATCTCTTTTTCCCAGTTCCTTAGGGCTTTCCCATAATTGAATGATAGTTTCACTCCATCCATCTGTTCTTCCACCACAATCTACTGAGTCAATCTTCATATGTTTTACTTCAGTAATGTGGTAATTCGCTCCAACCAGTAGATTGGGAGCATATTCAAATAGTAATGCTTTGCCTTGATTTTTTTCTAAAACGGATAATAATTCTTTTGTTTTCATAATAGTTTTATTTTACATCGTAATATTACGATTGTTAATAGTGAATTTTTTCAACAGCAATTTTGTTTAGTCCTATTGAAGAAGGTGTCGAAAATTTTGTGAAACATTTCAAAACGTTCAATATTGATACAATAGCAGACACTCTTCCCTTCAAAAGTTCCTTTCAGCAAACCTGCATTATTAATCACTTTCAAATGTTGAGAAATGGTAGATTGAGACAATCCTATTTCTTCAACAATATCATTGCATATACAAGATTCTTGTAAACTGATGTATTGTAAAATAGATACTCTTGCAGGATGAGAAAATACTTTTGCTATCTGAGCAATGTCATTGACGTGTTGTGGATATATTTCCAGTTTTGATACTCCCATAAATAATTTATTTTAACATCGTAATATTACGATAATAAATTGAATTAAAGAGCATTTAACAGAAAATAAAACAACCTATTATTTAATTAGACCCGCTGAAAAAGAAAACGATGGAACCAAGAACCCTCATTTATCAAAAAAAGGATTGGAAAGAGTAGAAAAATTAAAAACTTTTTTTGCAAATAAAAAAATAGATGCTGTTTATTCGACGGACTATTGGAGAACCAAAGAAACAGGGATTCCGATTGCAGAAATAAATTCACTTTCAATTGAATTATATAACCCTACTTTTTTGAAAATTGATTCGCTGATTAAAAAGGATAAACATAAAAATGTACTCATAGTTGGACATAGTAATACGACTCCATTTCTTGTGAATGAAATTCTTAATGAATCTAAGTATCAGGTAATATCAGAAAATCTTTATAATGAAATTTTTATTGTTAAAATTAACCGTAAAGGAGAGGTAATAGACGAAGTGATTAAAATAGATTAGATGAAAAAGTTACAACAGGTTTTTTATTTGTCAAAAATTAAGAAAATTTGCTTTAATTTTATCTACGATTGTTTGTGCTAGTTTAATTTTAGATTCTACAGTCCATCCAGCAACATGAGGAGATAACAATACATTTTCAGAATTGATTAAGTATTCAAATGATTCTGGGAGCGAATTGTTTTCGAATAGGTTTTCAAAGGAGCCTTTTTCATATTCTAACACATCCAATCCAGCGCCAAGAACTTTTCCGCTTTTCAATCCTTTTACTAAATCAGAAGTTACAACGGCCGTTCCACGTGCAGTATTTATGAGCCAAAAAGACTTTAAAAAGCCATTAATAAGTTTGCTGTTTATCATATTGTATGATAACTCATTAAAAGGAGTGTGAAGGCTTAAAATATCAGCTTTTTGTTGCAGTTGTTCAAGAGAAACTTGTCTACAGTTTTCATCTCCAACACTCTCTTTTATATCATAACAAATTACATCCACATTAAAACCTTGTAATTTTTTAGCAAATGATTTCCCCATATTTCCATAGCCAATCAAACCGACAGTTTTTCCATCTAACTCAATTCCGCGATTCTCTTCTCTCAGCCATTTACCCTGTCTAACTTCTATATCTGCTGTGTTCAGTTTGTTAAAAAGTGAAAGTAGCATTCCCAAAGCATGTTCTCCTACAGCATTCATGTTTCCTTCAGGAGCAGCAATCAATTTGATTCCTTTACTTTCGGCATACTCACAATCAATACTTTCTAAGCCAGCACCAACACGAGCGATAAATTTTAATTTTTTTGCAGCATCAATAAACTGACTATCAATTTTAAAACGGCTTCGGATTACAATTCCATCATAATTGCTGATTTTTTTTTCAACGTCAGTTTTGGAAGAAGTATAATCTTGATGATTTGTATATCCTAAATCATTGAGTTGATTTATTAATAATGGATGATTAGTATTAAGATGTAGAATTTTCATTTTTAATATTGCTCATTTTCATTTGGGAAATCAACACTTTTAACATCATCAATATAATTTTTAAAAGCATTGGTCATTTCATCATATAGATTTAAGTATCTACGAAGAAAACGCGGATTAAATTCATGAGTCATTCCTATCATATCGTGTGTAACTAGTACTTGACCATCTACTCCAGAACCTGCACCAATTCCTATAACAGGAATGGAAATACTCTCTGCTACTTCTTGAGCTAGTTTTGCTGGAACCTTTTCCAAAACCAATGCAAAACAACCTATTTTTTCTAATAATAAAGCATCTTCTTTCAATTTTTTAGCCTCTTCTTCTTCTTTTGCTCTTACTGTATATGTACCAAATTTATAGATTGATTGAGGAGTTAAACCTAAATGTCCCATCACAGGAATTCCAGCATTTAAAATACGCTTTATAGAATCTTTCACTTCTTTTCCACCCTCCATTTTTACTGAATGCGCACCGCTTTCTTTCATAATTCTGATTGCAGACCTTAAAGCTTCCTTAGGATCAGACTGATAACTACCAAAAGGTAAATCTACAACAACCAGACAACGATGGATTGCTCTAACAACCGAACTAGCGTGATAAATCATTTGGTCTAAAGTAATTGGAACTGTTGTCTCATGACCAGCCATAACATTAGATGCAGAATCTCCAACAAGGATTACATCTATACCTGCATTGTCAACAATCTTTGCCATTGTGTAATCGTAAGCTGTTAACATAGATATCTTCTCTCCATTACGTTTCATATCAGTCAATGATTTCACAGTAACGCGCTTATATTCTTTTTTTGCTACAGACATTTAATTTAGTTTTAGACTGTAAAAATAGTGAAAAATAAGAAGCCTTTTGTTTCTTAAAATTTTCATACCTTCGTTAGTACAAAATTAGTTAATGCCAGTGATCACCAAACACACTTTAGTTCCAGAAAAATGGGTTCAATCATATTCCGATTACTTGTATAATTATACAATTACACGAGTAAATAATGATGAATTATCTAAGGACTTAGTTCAAGAAACTTTTTTTGCAGGGTTAAAATCAATGAAAAATTTTCAAGGAAAAGCCAGTGAACGTACTTGGCTAATTTCAATATTGAAAAGAAAAATAATTGATCATTACAGAAAAACAAATTCAAAGAAAGGGAAAGCTGAAGTTCGAATGAATTTTTATAAAGATGGTGAAAATGAAGGGGAGTGGATTGAGGAACGTGTTCCCAATTCATGGTCTAGTGATGCAGATAAAGATATTGAAAATACTGAATTAAAAAACACTTTAGAAGATTGTATCGGAAATTTGCCTGAGAAATATAGCATGGTGTTTAAGATGAAAACTATTCAAGGTTTTGAAACAGAAGAGATCTGTAAGGAACTTGATATTACAGCGTCAAATTTATGGGTCATCATTCACAGAGCAAGAACTCAGTTGAGGAAGTGCATGGAAGATAATTGGTTTAATAATTAATAGAATGAGTAAATTATTTATTTCTTGTGATGAAGCAACAACTATATGTGATAAAAGTCAGTATGGTGAAGCGACTATCTTAGACAAGTTGAAGTTAAATCTTCATTTTTTAAGGTGTAAAATTTGCAAAATCTATACAAAGCATAATACGTTGTTAACTAGAGTTTTTAGTGTTTATGCAGATGAAAAATGTGGAGAGAAAAAGTGTTTATCTCTTGAAGATAAACAAAAAATTGAAGAACAAATAACAGAAAAACTAAATTAAGTTTACTAAAATTTTATTAGTGTTTTCTAATTTTAAATCCTAAATATATTATATGGATTTTATCCCAAAACAAATTGATGATTATGTTGTAAAACATTCTGAAAACGAACCGGAAATTTTACAAGAACTAAGCCGAGAAACTTGGCAAAAGATAATGGTCCCAAGGATGTTAAGCGGTCATTTTCAAGGTCGAATATTATCCATGATTTCAAAGTTAGTGCATCCAAAAAACATTCTTGAGATAGGCACTTACACTGGCTATTCAGCATTGTGTATGGCGGAAGGTATGCAAGAAAATGGTATGCTTCATACAATCGACAAAAATGAAGAGTTGTTTGATTTTCAGAAAAAATACTTTGACAAGTCTGATTATAAAAGTCAAATAAAACAATATCTCGGAAATGCTTTAGATATTATCCCTACAATTGATACGAAATTTGATTTGGTTTTTATTGATGCGGATAAAAGTAATTATTCAAACTATTTTCATACTATCATCGATAAAATGAATAAAGGGGGAGTTATCTTATCAGACAATGTTTTGTGGAGCGGAAAAGTAATTGAAGAGATTAAATCAAAAGATCTTGATACACCGGCACTTATTGAGTATAATAAATTAATGAAAGAAGATCCAAGAATAGAAACTGTTTTACTTCCTGTTCGGGACGGATTAACAATAAGTAGAGTGATTTAATATTAAAGGCCTCTTTTTATTGGTCCGGTAATATCATCAATATCGTCTTTTACTTTATTGATTCCTTGCTTAATATCTTTAGTGAATTCAGTATCAATTCCTTGCTTTTCAGCACTGTCTTTTATTTCTCGCTTAATATCATTAGTTGCATCTTTTACTTGGCGAATTGTTTTACCAAGTCCGCGAGCAATTTCAGGGATTTTATCGGCACCAAAAAGCATTACAACAATCAAGATTATTACAAATATTTCTGGTCCGCTAATAAATAAAAAAGGCATAGAATTTTAATATTGGGCAAATATACTACAATTAACTAAAATTCAACTTCACTTGTCTATCATACATCACAATACTTCCAGCAACTGAAACATTGAGGCTTTCAATAGATTTAAACTTGACTAAAAAATGTGATTTTTCAATGGCTTTTTTAGACATACCATTGTCTTCAGCGCCTAATAAATAAACACATCTTCTAGGATGTTTAAAAGATTCTAATTGAACAGCTCTATCATCCAATTCTACACCTACGAGCATTGCGCTTTTCGGTAAGTGCTCATAAAAATCTTCAAATGTAGCGTAGTGAAAATATGGCATTGCACCTACGGCTTTTCTTGTATCACTCGCTTGATTCGCATAACGATTTCCAATAGTGAAAATAAAGCTTGCTCCCATATTTTGGGCAGAACGCCACAGAACGCCTAAATTTTCTGGTGTTTTTCCATTCTGAATTCCAATTCCAAAAAAACCTTGTTCTAAATTATTTACCATAATTTTTAGTCAACATGCGTTTAATTTCGTTCAATTTCATCAACGCTTCAATTGGAGTTAAGATGTCAATATTAGTTGATAAAATTTCTTCTTTAATTTCTTCTAAAAGTGGATCGTCAAGTTTAAAGAAACTTAATTGCAGGTCCTCTTCTTGAGTTTTCTTAAGTTTGTTTTTTATATCATCCGACGAATGACTCTCTTCAAGTTTCTTCAGCATCTTATTAGCTCTATGTAATACAGATGAAGGCATTCCCGCTAATTTTGCTACATGAATTCCAAAACTATGTTCACTTCCTCCAGCAACTAATTTTCTTAGAAAAATAACATTATCCTTCAACTCTTTTACAGAAACATTAAAATTTTTGACACGACCAAAAGTTTCAGTCATATCATTTAATTCATGATAATGCGTTGCAAATAATGTTTTCGCTTTGGTTGGATGTTCATGAAGGTATTCAGCAATAGCCCAAGCAATAGAAATTCCATCATATGTACTCGTTCCTCGACCTATTTCATCCAATAGAATTAAACTTCTTTCGGATAAATTATTTAAAATACTTGCTGTTTCATTCATTTCTACCATAAAAGTAGATTCACCCATAGAAATATTGTCACTTGCTCCAACTCTAGTAAAAATTTTATCTACAACACCAATTTTTGCGTTTTGAGCAGGAACATAACTTCCAATTTGTGCCAATAAAACAATCAAGGCTGTTTGGCGTAAAATTGCAGACTTACCACTCATGTTTGGGCCAGTAATCATGATTATTTGTTGCTGATTTCTATTCAACACAACATCATTGGCAATATATTCTTCACCTATTGGTAATTGTTTTTCAATGACAGGATGCCGTCCATTTTTAATTTCTAAATCTGTACTTTCATCAATTATTGGTCTGATATAATTATTATCTTTTGCAGTTTTGGTAAACGAACATAGACAATCTATTTGTGCAATTAACTGTGCGTTTTTTTGAACTGGAGAAATAAATTGTAGTAAAAACTGAATCAAATCATTAAATAACTGTTGTTCTAACTTTCCAATTTTCTCTTCAGCTCCTAAGATTTTAGTTTCGTATTCCTTCAGTTCTTCTGTAATGTAACGTTCCGCATTTACAAGCGTTTGTTTACGAATCCATTCTTCAGGAACTTTATCTTTATGCGTATTTCTAACTTCTATATAATAACCAAAGACGTTATTAAAGGCGATTTTTAGTGATGATATTCCTGTACGCTCTATTTCTCTTTGGAGCATAGCATCTAAATATTCTTTTCCTGAAGTAGAAATCGCTCTTAATTCATCTAATTCAGCAGAAACGCCGCTTGCTATAGCATTCCCTTTATTGATGTTTACAGGTGCGTTTTCAGTAAGTGTTTGAGTTGTTTTCTGAATCAATAATTGACAATCATCTAATTGATTCCCAATGTTTTTTAAGAATGAATTATTACTCTTTTCTGAAGCGGCTTTAATAGGAAGTATTGCTTTTAAAGAATCTTTTAATAACACAACTTCTTTTGGGCTAATTTTTCCAGTAGCAACTTTAGATATCAAACGTTCAATATCGCTAATTTGATTTATTTGATAGGTAGAAAGTTCAAAGAAATCATCGTTGTCCATCAAATATTTTACGATCTCATGGCGTTGTTTAATTTGTTCTATATTTTTTAAAGGAAGCGCCAGCCAACGTTTAAGCAAACGACCTCCCATAGGTGAAATAGTTTGATCAATAATATCGAGTAATGTAACAGATTCAACAGAGTTTCCTGAATATAACTCTAAATTTCGAATCGTAAATCTATCCATCCAAACATAATTATCTTCTGCAATTCTATTAATAGAAGTAATGTGTTTTAATCGATTATGTTGCGTTTCTGAAAGATAAAAAAGGATGGCTCCAGAAGCAATAATTCCTTCAGATAAATCCTCTATCCCAAAACCTTTTAAAGATTTTATATTAAAGTGATTTGTTAAATTTTCTAGAGCATAATCGGTTTGAAAAACCCAATCATCTAAATAAAAACGGTTGAATCTATCACCAAAAACTTCAATAAATTTAACTTTATGTTGTTTCTGAACCAATATTTCACTCGGCTGAAAGTTTTGAAGTAACTTATCTATATATTCTGAGTTTCCTTGAGCGGTTAAAAATTCGCCAGTAGAAACATCTAAAAAAGAAATCCCCAACTTTTTTTTTCCAAAATGAAGTGCCGCTAAAAAGTTATTCGTTTTGGCATGTAAAACCTCATCATTTAAAGCAACTCCAGGTGTAACCAATTCTGTGACACCACGTTTAACAATGGTTTTTGTCATTTTAGGATCTTCCAATTGATCACAAATAGCAACTCTACATCCTGCCTTTACTAATTTGGGTAAATAAGTATTTAACGAATGATGCGGAAATCCCGCTAGTGCAATTTCTGTTTCGCTTCCTGCACCTCTTTTTGTTAAAACAATTCCGACAATTTTAGCACATTTTACAGCATCTTCTCCAAAGGTTTCATAAAAATCGCCAACTCTGAAAAGCAACATTGCATCAGGGTATTTCACCTTTATAGCATTGTATTGCTTCATTAACGGAGTGACTTTTTTTACTTTGGCCAAGATTAATTAATTAAATGTGAATTGCGAATTTACCACTTTTTGAGAGTTAAAAATAAGATATAAATAAAGAAAAATCACTATTCTTTACCTCTCATTTTATCAAGGTTTTCTTTAGTTATCATATAATCTTTTACGTCTCTATCTTTCCACCTGAAGTAAGAAAACAAAGGGATTACCAAAAAGAAAATTCCTACAACTCCAAATCCAATAAATTTTTGAGACGCTTCACTTTCTACTAAAAAACCGTAAAAGACTCCTCCAAAAGAAAGGATTGCTAATAATAAAATCAGATATTTCATAGCACAAATTTACAAAAAATCAATTGGTAACTTCAATCAATTTACGTCTATAAACTGTCAATAGTTTAGACTTTGAAATAAACCCAAAATATTTCCCCTTTTTTATTACTGGTAAGTTCCATGCGCCACTATATTTAAACTTTTTCATTATTTTCTGCATTGAATCTTTGTCATAATCTATAACGTCGGGGGCACTATGCATCAAATCAGCAACTTTTGTTGATTCATATAAACTAGTTTCGAACATAATATTTCGAATATCATCTAATAAAATAATTCCTAAAAATTCTTTTTCGTCATTTACAATTGGAAATATATTTCGTGTTGATTTTGCAACTCCCTTTTTTAAAATCTCTCCTAAATTTGCATCAACTGAAATTGTTTTAAAGTTCGTTTCTATAATTGTATCAAGATTCATCATCATCAACACATTATTATCTTTATTATGTGTTATTAATTGCCCTTTTTTAGCCAATTCAGAAGTGTAAATTGAATTTGGGATAAAATATTTAGTGACTACAAATGAAATTGCAGTTACTATCATTAACGGAACAAAAAGTTCATAACCTCCAGTAATTTCTGCAATTAAGAAAATTGCGGTTAACGGAGCATGTAAAACACCTGCCATCAAACCTGTCATACCAATAAGTGTAAAATTCGATTCTGAAACTTGAAATCCTAATCCAACATTATTTATAATTTTTGCTACTACATTCCCTAGGGCGCTACCCATAAATAATGTTGGAATAAAAATCCCTCCAACTCCTCCTGCAGCAAAAGTTGTTGTCATTGCAATAGCTTTAAAAACAATAACACCAGTTAATAGCAAAATTACAACCCAAATATTATCCGTATATGCATCAAAAGGAGTTTCGCCTAAAGCAGCAATATGATCTCCGTGTAATAAATTATTAATCAAACTATATCCTTCACCATACAACGGCGGAATAAAGTATAACATGGTTCCAATGGCTATTCCACCAATAATAAATTTGTGCACTGGATTCTTAAATCGTTTAAAAAAATGAGAAATAAAGAAGTACATTTTAGTGAAATAAATTGATGCTACTCCTGTCATTAACCCTAAAAAGACATAAAATAAAATATCCTTTATTTCAAATTTATCTTGTAACTCAAAACCTAATAAAACATCAGTTCCTTGAAACAAATAAGACATAATAACCGCAGAAACAGAAGCTAATAACAAAGGAATTAATGAAGCAAATGCTAAGTCAAGACTAAAGATTTCTACTGCAAAAATAATAGCTGCAATTGGCGCTTTAAACATTGATGACATTGCTCCTGCTGCTGCACAACCAATCAATAACATTCGTGTTTTTGTATTCATATGAAACACTTGAGAAAGATTGGCTCCAATCGCCGCTGCAGTACTAACTGCTGGACCTTGCAACCCAACAGACCCACCAAAACCTGCAGTTATTGGTGCTGCAATTAATGAAGC
>TARA_B110000090_G_scaffold96222_1_pt1 | contig 15136 bp, 12 predicted proteins | sample TARA_B110000090 | Tara Oceans TARA_B110000090 (sample SAMEA4397239) | marine metagenome | biome: Polar Biome; feature: [SRF] surface water layer (ENVO:00010504); material: water (ENVO:00002006), including particulate matter (ENVO:01000060) such as... | depth 5 m
TAATTGGCCAAAAGAGCCTGCAGCAGTGCCCAAACCTAAGGCCAAGCCGCGTTTCTCTTCACTCACCATTCTGGCTAAAGCAGGTAAAATAACACCAAAGCCTGTGCCTGCAACACCCATACCCACCAGAATACCCGCACCCATATGCAGGCCCCAATAACTATCGGCTGTGGCGGTAATATACAGACCTAATGCATAAGCAATAGAACCCATATAAATGGTTTTAGATGTGCCAAAACGATCTGCCATGGCCCCTGCAATGGGCTGAAACAATCCCCAACATAAATTTTGTAGTGCCAAAGAAAGTGCAAACACTTCACGTCCATAGCCAAAATCACTGGAGATAGGCGCCACAAAGAAACCAAATGATGCGCGCATACCAAAATTTATAGCCAACAATACGCAGGCACTCACTACAACAAAGCTCAATAATTTTACTGGTTTAGACATTTCTGCATAATTCCATTTGGTAACCTAGGTGCATGGGTATAAACCCAAAATGGTGACTAATCTCTAAAGTTATTAAACTGCAAAGGCAAGTCAAACTCACCTTCACGCAGGCTTGCTATGGCTTCTTGCAGATCATCACGTTTTTTACCGGTCACTCTTACTTGGTCGCCCTGCACCTGACTTTGTACTTTTAGTTTTTTCTCTTTTAAAAACTTCACTACTTTTTTAGCCAGTTCTTTATCTAAACCTGTGCGCATCATGACTACCTGTCGGCTTTTCATATTGGTAGTTTCTGGGTCTTTAACGTCTAAACAGCGGATATCTACACCACGTTTGATCAGCTTTTCATGCAAGATGGGCAACATTTGCTGTAATTGAAACTCTACATCAGCGTGCATAGTGACAAGATCTTCACCTTGTTCAAAACGAGCATTAGTGCCTTTAAAGTCATAACGCGTAGTTACTTCACGGTTAGCTTGGTCTAAGGCATTAGATACTTCATGACTGTCGAGCTCGGAAACCACATCAAAAGATGGCATTAGTAAATTCCTTTGTTAAAATAGCGGATCAATGTAAATAGTAATAGTGTAACCCATGACTCGTCTATCATCCTACCCTTGGCACATTTGTGGTGTCGGTGCCATCGGCAGCCTTTGGGCCAGCGCTTTAATTGCCCGTGGATCAAAAGTCACTTTGTTATTAAGGGATGCAGACCAACTGACACAATACCAAGCCGCAGGTGGCATAAACCTGTTGGAAGATGATCAAAAGGTTCATACCCAGCCCAACGCACTGATCCCAGACACGCCACCCCATGAACCCATTAAACACATGCTAGTGTGCTGTAAATCTTACGCCACTATAGGTGCAGTATTGCCCTGGCGGAAACACTTGGTAGATGATGCCCAAATCCTATTGTTACAAAATGGTATGGGGAGTGCCCAAGCCTTACAACGAGTGATGCCAAACGCCAACATATATTATGCAACAACTACTGATGGCGCATGGCGCATGAGTCCTTTTAATGTCGTCCGTGCAGGCATTGGTGAAACCTTTATAGGGTGTTTTAGTGACCATTTACTTGAGGCAGAAATACCGTCTCCTATTCAAAGGTTGCTAAAAACGAGCAAAAGTAGTCACTCCCTCAAAAATAACCCCCTCACCCCCATTCTTAATATTTCATGGCATACCGATATTCGCACCCCTATGTGGCACAAGTTAGCTGTTAATAGTGTAATTAATGCCCTCACCGCCATATACCAATGCACTAACGGCGAGCTTATTAAGCACCCCCAAGGTAGGCCACGCCTGGAGCAGTTATGTATAGAAACCCAAGATGTTATGGCCCGTGTTGGCATAGTGCCCCTGGCACAGGGGTTACTCAACACAGCAGTGCGGATTTTGCAGCAAACAGCCCTTAATAAGTCTTCTATGCTGCAAGACTGCCAAGCAGGTCGTCCAACAGAAATTGCATCAATTAATGGCTACATTATTGCCCAGGGCGCCTTGTATCACTTACCTTGCGCAGGGCATAAACAGGTTTGCGAAGATTTACAGCAGGCATGCGCCTTGCCAACAAAATCACCCAAAAACTAAACCAACTCGGGCAAAAAAGCCTTTAAGTGCTGACACCAGGCGTTGACACTAAGGGTACTATTAGCCGATGATAACGATATTAGGAACCCTAAGACATCACCATTAATGGTTTAGGTTATATTGCGTAAATTAATCTACTGCATGCAGTGGCTAGGAAACATAAATGAACAAGGAAGTATCAAATTCTATTGACCCTGTTTTTGACGATGAAATAGACTTCAAAGACATTTTAATCCCACTTTGGCAGGCAAAATACCGCATTGTGTTGTTTGGTATCATTTGTTTATCCTTGGTTCTCATTTATTTATTGGGCGGTATCGCTGTTGATAAAACTAAGCATGCCAGCCTTCAGGTGCATTTCAACTTTCAAGGTGTTGAAGACGGACGCTTTCCAAACGGCGAAAAATTTTCACCCCAAGAACTTATTTCCGGATCAGTATTGTCTGAAGTTTATGGCAACATTAATAGCCCAGAGTTCACTTACCCTGAGCTAGTTGAGGCAATCCATTTAAAGTCAGGGTTTAATGGTGAAGATGCACTAAAATCCGTAGTCACCCAGCTATTATCAAAGGAAAAAGGCTTAACAACGGCAGCATATAGCGAAGCAGTTTCTGGGTATACAAACGAGGCACTGGCTCAATCTAAAAAGAATGTCATCCTTACCATAGACCTGAATTTATTTAATGGGAATCTTAAAAAAGCAAGTGACCTGTTAACCAGCATACCAAAGGTATGGGCTACAAAAGCTATTGTAGACCGTGGTGTTTTAGTGGTTTCGGCTCCCACAGTTACTCGGCTAGACCAGCGTATTCTTTCAGGTGAATTACTTATTCAAGTCAACGTGTTAGGGGACACTCTTAGCTTATTGTCTAACGCTGTTCGGAACCTGTCCAACTCTCTAGACAACCAATCCATTAAAGATCCAGCGTCAGGCATGTCAATCACAGACTTATCATATAAGCTAAATTTGGAAGACAAGTACCGGGTTTCAATCTTAAAAGAGCTTGTTGTGAAGAATGGTGTAGGCGTCAAAAATGAGGCTTGGTATAGAGGGTTCAGGCAAGCTCGCTTAGGAAAGCTAGAACGCGAACGAGCTAGCCTTGAACGCATGGTCGGTGTTTATGAACAGGCGTTGATTGAGTTTAATCAGCAAAGCAACAACCCTACTGGGAATTATGAAAACACTGCAAGCCAACCAGGAACCACTGTTCAGTATGGTGAGGGCGTAATTAATAGTCTTTTGACCTTAGGCTCAAAAATGTCTGATCCAGAGTATAGAAAAGAGCTATTAGGGAAAAAAATAGATATTTCAGTTAAATTACAAGACATAATTACTGAAATTGACTTTTATGGTTCTACAGCAAACCATTCTACAAACAGCATATCAGCTGATGAGATTAACGGGTTAATTACCCAATCCTACAACGAACTTGAAGCCATTCACTTAGCACTTTTGGGCATTCTTCAGGTGTCTAATCTAAGCAGTTTGGATGACAGGGGTGAGTTGTTTGACCTTGTTGGCAGTGTGAAGGAAAGCGTGTCTAGCAACTTGACCCAGAAAGTGGGGCTAAAGGCTATATTGGCATTTATTTTAGGATGTATGATTGGTGTGGTGGTGGTATTTATTAGGCGGGTTGTTCGCTAATTCCAACACAGTGAGTACCACGTCGGTGTTGCTTAACTTGGCCACTTAGACGAGACCAGTTTAAACAGCACACATAGATAGCCCTCTACCTAGACATAAGGTGGGTAGTGGGTCATGAAAATGCCTTGAGTCACTGCACTAGCAACATTCTTCGTCGTTAAAAATGACCGTATTTTACTCTACACCAAGCAGATCAATTCGTTTTAATCTATTTGCGAAGATTTATGGCGCATATATGCAAGTTAAACCTTGCTCTTAAATAGGTCACTCCCCGTATAATAAGGTCTTATTCGCTACTAATGGCTAGCTTACTATGTTGGTTGTTCGCCCTATTGGTCCACAAGACCAAGATGCCTTATATCAAATTGCGGTAGATTCTGGTGTAGGTTTTACCTCCTTACCCATTAACCGTGATGTTTTAAACGCAAAAATTGCCCACTCTGTGGCGTCTTTTGCCAAACCCGTGAGTCAACCTTATGACGAAGGTTACTTATTTGTCCTAGAAGATACCCTAACGGGTGAGGTGATAGGCACTACTGCTGTGGAAGCCAGTGTAGGCACTCGCACACCTTTTTACCATTATCACCGCCAAACTGTAGTCCATGCGTCACCTACCCTAGACGTACATAACAAAATGGAAGTGCTTACGTTGTGCAACCATTATACGGGTTGCGCCGAAGTGTGCACCTTGTTCTTACAAGAAGCACACCGCTGTGGCACCAACGGGCGCCTTTTGTCGAAAAGTCGTTTTTTGTTTATGGCTCAATTTGCCGAGCGATTTGGCACCAAAGTGATCGCAGAAATGCGGGGTGTTAATGATACCAGTGGTAACTCCCCTTTTTGGCATTGGTTAGGCACGCACTTTTTCTCTATGGAGTTTAAGCAGGCTGATTACCTAGTCGGCCTGGGTAACAAGGTATTTATTGCAGAGCTGATGCCTAAATACCCTCTTTACGTAAATCTACTTAGCCCTGAGGCCCAGGCAGTTATTAGCCATGTCCATGAAAAGACTCGGCCTGCTCTTCGATTATTAGAAAAAGAAGGTTTTCAGGATATGGGTTACGTGGATATTTTTGATGCAGGCCCAACAGTAGAAGCCCAGCTAAGAGATATAAGCTCGGTTAAAAACAGCGAAGTGCTACCCACTAAAATAGCCCAACCTAAACATGACGCAGAGTTGTTTTTAGTCAGTAACACAAAGCTAACAAATTTTCGCAGTAGTATTGTACCCGTATCGTTTGACGATCAGGGCAACGCAATTATTAGCCAAGAAACTGCTCGAGGCCTTGAGTTGCATCACCAAGACCTTTGCCGTTTAGTAGCCGTAAAGGCTTACTACAAAACTTTACAACGCCTGTAACTTTTAAAGGGAATATGTATGACTGTTGGTACTAAATCTGGTGGCGAACTAGTGGTCGATGCCCTAGAGGCCCACGGCGTTAAGCAACTATTTTGCGTGCCCGGCGAAAGCTACTTAGAAGTGCTGGATGCCCTGCACGACAGCACTATTAACGTGACTAGCGCTCGCCAAGAAGGTGGTGCTGCGATGATGGCAGAAGCGTGGGGCAAACTCCACGGAACGCCTGGTGTTTGTTTTGTCACAAGGGGCCCAGGTGCCACCAACGCCAGTGCTGGCATCCACGTGGCGCAGCAAGATTCCACACCCATGATTTTATTTATTGGTCAAATTAATAGTAAATTACGCCATCGAGAAGCATTTCAAGAAGTAGATTATGGCCAATTTTTGGGGTCTATGGCTAAGTGGGTTGCAGAAATAGATTCTGCAGATCGCATTACCGAAATGGTAAGCCGGGCATGGTCTATAGCCACCAGTGGTCGCCCAGGCCCAGTGGTACTAGTGTTGCCAGAAGACACTTTGGCTGGCACAGCAGAGAGCTTGGCCATTAGGCCTTTTAATACTTTAGAGACCTACCCTAGCCAGGACGATTTAAAGCGTATGGCTGAAATGACTGAGCACGCTGCAAACCCTATTTTAATATTAGGTGGTAGTCGTTGGTGCTCAGATTCAGTGGCAAAGGTAGAGGCCTTTGCAGAACGGTTTAAGGTGCCAGTGGCATGTTCATTTCGCCGCCAAATGTTGTTTAATCATCATCACCCCAACTACGCTGGCGACGTTGGTCTAGGCATAAACCCTAAGTTAAGTGCGGCTATAGCTAATGCAGACTTGGTTATTTTAATGGGCAGCCGCTTCTCAGAAGTACCCTCACAAAATTACCAACTGCTAGGGGTACAGGGGGCTAAACAACAGCTCATTCATATCCATGCCTGTGCAGAGGAATTGGGGCGGGTCTATCGTGCAGACCTTGCCATTCATGCCAGCCCTAAAGCATTAGCACAAGGCCTCGTTGAACTAACGGTTAGCCAAACGATAACGCAACGCCGCATAGATCACCTAATGCGTTGTCATAGCAACTACCAAGGCTGGTCTACCCTCCCAACTCAGACACACCCAGGTGAAGTACAAATGCCGGCTATCATGGCGCATCTTGCGGTAACTTTGCCATCTAATACAATTATAACCAACGGTGCAGGTAACTACGCCACGTGGATTCACCGCTTTTGGAAGTTTTCTGAATATGGCACCCAACTAGCACCAACAAGCGGTTCGATGGGCTATGGTTTACCTGCAGCTGTTGCGGCAAAAATAGCTTGCCCCAACACCCCTGTAGTGGCGTTTGCTGGTGACGGCTGTTTCCAAATGACCATGCAAGAATTTGGTACTGCAGTGCAAGAGCGCGCTGCTATTATTGTATTGGTGATCGACAATGGTATGTATGGCACTATTCGTATGCACCAAGAACGCCATTTTCCAAACCGCGTAAGCGCTACAGATTTAGTCAACCCAGACTTTTGCGCACTAGCACAGGCCTATGATGCCTTTGCTGCCAAGGTTACAAAAAGTGCGCAGTTTCCTCAAGCTTTGAGTGAGGCCATGGCTGCTAAAAAGCCTGCTCTTATTCATATAAAGCTGGATCCGCAAGCCCTAACGCCAGATCAGACCCTCAATCAAATTCGTGACGACGCATTCGGTCTATAAATCATCAATTTAGTCATCTAATCGCGACTAAATTTGGGTACAGGCTACTACCGGTAATACAACTCGGCTATGATGTACGAAATTTTACAACTTACCGGGAGCCTTTTATGGCCGAACTATCTTTAAGCCGCTCAAAGCGCATCATCAATGCTACTCTTGCCAGGGGTAAAGAACTTGGGTTTAAGCCATTATCTGTTGTGGTATTAGACTCAGGTGGCCATGTAAAGGCCTTTGAACGCCAAGATGGCGCTTCACCAGGTCGCTTTGCAATCGCCCAAGCCAAAGCTTATGGTGCTGTTATGCTTGGTATGCCTGGCAGTGCTCAAATGGCTAGGGCCGAAGCTCAACCTTACTTTATTGTTACCGCAAACGCTGCGTTAGATGGAAAAATGATTCCTGTTCCTGGTGGCGTGCTAATCCAAAACGAACGTGGCCAAATTATGGGTGCCTTGGGTGTCACTGGCGATACTTCAGATAACGATTTAACCGCTGCAGTTGCAGGTATTGAAAGTGTAGGCCTAGTGGCCAAAGGCTAACTATGGCATCATAAGTGCTCTAAAATGTCTATAAAAGCTCACCGATGACTCAACTCCTTCAAGCTTCAAAAGAACAGATGCAAACTTGGCGTCGTCACCTGCATCAGCACCCTGAAACTGAGTTCTCAGTTTTTGATACGGCTGCTTTTGTAATACAAAAACTCATTGAGTTTGGTCTTGTCGTGCATGAAGGTGTTGGCCAGATAGGTATCGTTGCTGAATTACGCAAGGGCACCTCTAGTAAGGCCATTGGATTAAGAGCCGACATGGATGCATTAGCCATTCAAGAGCTTAACGAGTTTTCTCATAGATCTCTTAATGATGGACGCATGCACGCCTGTGGTCATGACGGTCATACGACTATGTTGTTGGGTGCTGCCCAAGAATTGGCTCAACATGGAACGTTTGACGGTACAGTTTATTTTATATTCCAGCCCGATGAAGAACACGGCGCAGGCGCCCAAGCCATGATAGACGATGGGTTATTCGAACGTTTCCCCATGCAAGCCATTTATGGCCTTCATAACATGCCCGGCATGGCTGCGGGCCACATGTCGATGAATTCGGGTGGGGTAATGGCAAGTGAAGACAATTTTAAAATTGTCATTAAAGGCCGTGGCGGTCACGCTTCACAACCCCACCACCACATTGACCCGCTCGTTATTGGTGCCGAAATTTTGCTGGGGCTACAGACTATTGTTTCTCGCAGTATAAACCCAGAGCAACAAGCCGTAGTCTCCGCAACCGAGTTCATTACTGATGGTGCGGTTAATGTTATTCCAAGTACAGTTACCATCACAGGTGATTGCCGCAGTTTCTCTGAAGAGGTGCAAGATATTATTGAAGCTCGCATGGGGCAGCTGGTAGCAGGCATCTGTCAGGCCCACGGTGCTGAGCATGAATACACCTACGAGCGCGTATTCTGGGCCACCATTAATACAGCGAAGGAAACCCAAGCCGCAGGCAAAGCGGCGCTCTCTTTGCTGGGTGAAAAGTCGGTTGATTTAGCCTGCCGCCCTAAAACCATTTCTGAAGATTTTTCCAGTATGCTGCGCGTTAAAGATGGCTGCTACGCTTTTATAGGTAATGGCATTGATAGCGTAGGGGGCTGTATGTTACACAACCCCCACTATGATTTTAATGACGACATTCTAGAAACTGGCACGGCTTACTGGGTGACTTTAGTACAGCAAGAGTTAAATGCCGAAGCGGGTGTGGTGTGAATCGAAGAATGCCACCATTAAATGCGCTGAAAGCATTTGAGGCTGCCGCTCGGCATTTAAGCTTTACTGCCGCATCTGCAGAACTTAATGTAACCCAAGCAGCCATTAGTCACCAAGTTAGAACTCTAGAAAATTACCTGGGTTTAAACCTATTTAATCGTGCTCATCAGCGCCTAGCACTGACCAACGCAGGTAAGGCTTATTTACCTATGTTAACCACGTCGTTCGACTTAATAGGACAAGGTTACAAGGAAATTATTACTGATAAAACATCGACACATCTTAATATTAAAGCCCCTTCGTCATTTTCCGTACAGTGGTTACTCCCAAGAATAGCGGATTACCAAAAGCAACACCCTACTATTGATGTGCATTTGTCAGCCCAAGATAACGACATTGGTTTTTTCCCTGATGCCTTTGATATTGAAATTCGGTATTTACTGGAACCTTGCCTCAAAAGCGACAGTACGTTGCTATTTGCAGAAGAAATATTTCCAGTTTGCAGCCCAGAGTTGTTGGCAGGCCCCGAGCCTTTGTTGCAACCATCCGACTTAGCCAATCACAAATTATTGCACATTAACTTTTACCCAGAGGACTGGGCCATGTGGTTAGCCCATGCTGGCGTTATAGGTGTTAACTCTGAGTTAGGTCATCGTTTTGATCAGTCTATGCTCACTTTAAAATCGGCTATCCATGGGTCTGGCATTGCCCTGGCTAGGTCCCCTATCGTCAATCACAAACTTGCCAATGGCTCTTTAGTAGAACCTTTTAACATCCGTTTAACCAGCCAAGGTGGCTATTGGCTCACTACCAAATCTGACCTAACCACCTGTCCCCATGTGGCCGATTTTAAGCACTGGTTATTGCAACAGTGCCATATAAGTTAAACCACCAGTAGCCATGCTCCACGCTAACGTGGTTGCGTATTGCGATCTTTGGGCAAGCGCTGAGATGGACCATTTTCATGGAAAAGCCATCCCGTTAAACTTCGGTCTTCATTGCGCATATGCCAGTTAAGCATCTTTTGCGCATAAGTTAGGGTCACCCCAATGTAATCTGGGTGTTGGGCTAAGTTATTGAGTTCACCTGGGTCATTTTGTAGGTCAAACAACAGTGCGGGTAGCTGATTAAAGTGCACGTACTTATAATTATAGTCACGAATCACTGCTAAAGAACACTCATCTAAGGAAAGCCCAAAATGATGCTCGGGGTTGCCTTGTAATACATCACGAAAGTCATATTCCCAATGCACGCACGTACGCCAAGCAAACTCAGACGTAGACTCAAGAAATGGCCTGAGACTAAAGCCATCACATTGCACCGGCGGTGTGGCGCCTAAAAGATCTAGTATGGTGGGCATTAGATCAATATTCTCACTAAACTTTGAGACCTGTGTACCGCGACTTTCATCCCATTTTGAACCTGGTGCACGAATAATCAAAGGAATGTGATAAGACTGGTCAAAAAAGCCTAATTTGCTTAATAGGTAATGGTCACCCAGCTGCTCTCCATGATCAGAGCTAAATACAATTAAAGTACTTTCCAATAAATTGCGCTTGGTTAAAAAATCTAATAAACGCCCCATTTGTGCGTCTACCTCGCTCATCATACCGTAGTAAGTGGCCTTAAGTTGCTGCAGGTCTTCGTCATTAATAGTGGGCAACAAAGACTCACCATAACTTGGCTGTTGGGCTAATTTTTCGTCAATTAAAAACTTAACATAAGGGTGTTGAGCCTGCTCCTGAGCCAGGCTATAGTGCCTTATTGGTGGCTCTGTCTGTGCAGGTTGATACATACTATGGTAAGGCTCAGGCACTAAAAATGGTGGATGAGGACGCAACCAAGACAGGTGTATGAAAAAGGCGTTACCCTCTTTCGAATCGATGTATTGCATTACTTTTTCATTAAGAAAGGCAGTTTCTGTGTGTTCAGCACCGTATGGTGCAGGCAGGTAACCTACGCCCCGCTTATCTTCCTTATGTTGATCATCAAACTGACGATAAACCTCACCACATAGATCATCTTCTGGGGTCGAGTAGCCTTTATCGGCTAACCACTGTACCCAAGCAAGTGGCGCTTCAGTTAACCCTTGCCCTAAGCTGTAACCGGGCAGTACCGTTTCATAGCTTGTAAGTCGGGGATCATTTTCGCCTAAGTCGCGTGGGTCAAGGGCAGTATCTGTATAACCAAATAAAACGGGGTCGAAACCACATTGCCGAGCTTCCTGGGCTATATTGGTGAACCGCCGATCCAGCGGAGTGCCATTATTGCAAACCCGATGATTTTTTAAATACATACCGGTATGTATTGATGCACGGGAGGGACTGCAAGGGGTAGATTGGGCATAATGTTGAGAAAATAGCACCCCAGACGCTGCTAATTTGTCTAGGTTAGGTGTTTTGACTACCGCATGACCCAAGGCCGAAAGACAACTTCCCCGCCATTGGTCAGCAGTAATAAACAATACGTTTTTAATCATGTTTAGTTGCACTCTAGATTGATGACCCTTAATGACGCAAAATATAAACCACAGTGTGTTATTGCGTAATCAAAAATTAATAATACTCATGATGAAATATACTAATAGGCACATAATTAGGCCCCTAAAACGGGCCTTTAATCGGCTTTTCTGCCACATATTACCTATTCTAATTTGAACCATAAGATATTTACGTTTGACCCTTCAAGAAAAAAAACAGACCCTATTACCAATTTATTAATAATGCGTCGTCAGTTGGCCAGCTACAATGATAAACCGTTTCTTAACTACTATTGAACAGGCTTTACAACAATCTAGGGAGACTATTAAACGCTATTATCGTCAACGCATTATAGTGGAGTCTAAAGCGGATGCCAGCCCAGTTACCGAAGCAGATCGTACTGTAGAAAGCCAAATTCGCCAAATTATCAGCCAACGTCACCCCGATCATGGGATTATTGGCGAAGAACACGGCTCCAAGCAAAATTTAGCTGCTTATAAGTGGGTCATAGACCCTATTGATGGTACTAAAAGTTTCATTTCAGGCATGCCAACTTTTGGCACTTTAATAGGCCTCACCCACCATAACCGGCCTAAATTAGGGGTGATTGACATGCCTATTCTTGATGAATGTTGGGTCGGCATTATGGGTGAAAAAACCACCCATAATGGAAAAACCTGTCACGTCTCACATGTTAAACAGTTGGCACAAGCCACTCTTTATTGCACGGAGCCTGAAATGTTTGATACGCCCCAGTTAGATAAATTTGAACAATTGAGTCGTTTAGTTTACCTGCGTCGTTTTGGTGGTGACTGCTATAGCTATGGTTTACTGGCTTCTGGGCAAATTGATTTGGTGGTGGAAGGCTCGTTACACTACTACGACATCATGGCGCTGATTCCTGTGGTAGAGGGAGCGGGTGGCGTTATTACAGACTGGCAAGGCAACATGTTAGAAGAGGGCTGGGATGGTCTTGTTGTAGCTGCAGCGACGCCTGAACTGCATCAAGCGGCCTTACATTTACTTAACTCGCATTAATTTTAACGACAGGCCCTTAGAGCCTGCATCTCACTTATTAAATCAATTCTTCCCAGCGATGACATGCCACATCATGTTCCTCCCCAATATTTTCTAGTTGAGGTTCGTCGCGCCGACAAATATCTATGGCTTGGGGACACCGGGTTTGAAACTTGCACCCAGGTGGCGGGTTAGTGGGTGATGGAATCTCCCCTTCTAATTTTTGGGCCAGGCTCTTTGCGTCTGGATCAAGAGAAGGAATAGCAGACAACAAGGCTTTAGTGTATGGATGGCGAGGGTTGTTAAATAATTCACGGGTAGGTGCTGTTTCTACCAACCGACCAAAATACATCACTGCCACGTGGTCACAGATGTGTGCAACAACACTAAGGTCATGGCTAATAAATAAAAATGTTAAGCCCATCTCCTGTTGAATCTCTTTCAACAAATTGAGCACATCCGCCTGAATAGACACGTCAAGTGCCGCAACACTTTCATCAGCAACCACAAATTTAGGTTCTGACACCAAAGCCCGTGCAATTGAGATGCGCTGCCTTTGTCCGCCAGAAAAAGCATGGGGAAACCGGCGCAAGTGTTCAAGGTTTAAGCGGCATTTGGTTGCAATTTCTCGCACTCTTCGGTCAGTTTCTTCCCTTGATGACGTCAGCTTCATAATTTCGAGGGGTTCTGCAATAATATCCCTTACGGTCATACGCGGGCTCAATGCTGCATAAGGGTCTTGGAATATTAATTGTGACCGAGTTCGGTAGTCTTTGAGTTCTTTAGCATCCATATTGGATAAGCTATAGTTAACTTCACCATCATTGAAATTAACAATACCACTGGTAATGGGCGCAGCTTTGAGCATCGCTCTGCCCAAGGTAGTTTTACCTGAACCCGACTCACCCACTAAACCAAAAAAGCTCCCTTTGGTGATGTTTAGAGTGACATTTTCAACTGCTCGCACAACGGGCTTAGGGCCAAACAGCTTACCTCCACTAATAGGGTAGTGAACAGACACATCGGTAGCAGAAATTAACGTATCTTGCTTCATTTTGAGGCTCCTTGCTGATCTTGCTGGTAGATGTGGCAAGCCACCATGTGGTCATGGGAAATAGGCGTAAACTTAGGCACATCAACGCTACACTGAGGACCCAAAAAGCTGCTGCAACGAGTACTAAAAACACAGCCATCTGGGCGTTCCAAGGGCGATGGTATATCTCCTGGAATAGGTGTTAATGGAGAATCTAGATCATCTAATCGAGGTAACGCCTTAATTAAACCCTGAGTATAGGGGTGAGACGGATTGCCAATAACCTGGCGCACAGGGCCTTTTTCAACCACTCGGCCAAGGTACATCACCGCAACCGTATCTGCAGTTTGGGCAATAACACCTAAATCGTGGGTAATAAACACAATGCCCATACCAAAATCTTTCACTAGATCCTTCATTAGATCTATGACTTGTGCCTGGATAGTCACATCTAGCGCTGTGGTCGGTTCGTCAGCAATGAGTAGCTTAGGGTTGGTAGATAGTGCCATGGCAATCATTGCCCTTTGGCGCATACCGCCAGACAACTCAAATGCATATTGCTTAAATCGGGTACTAGCATCAGAAATACCCACTCTATCAAGCATTTCTATAGACACTTCTTGTGCCTTAAGGGCACTCATACTTGTGTGGATCAATAACTGCTCCACCATTTGAGCACCAATAGTAATGGCTGGCGCAAAACTTGCCATGGGTTCTTGAAAAATCATGGAGATAGCACCGCCACGCACCACCTGTAATTCTTTGGCTGTCTGCAAGGACATGATGTCTACTGGGCCATTAGCCAAATGCAAAGTGATTTTACTATCTCCCCCATAGATCGAGTTACTCGCATTGAGTTTCATTAGGGCCTTAGCAGTCACTGATTTGCCAGAACCACTTTCGCCTACTAAACCCATAATTTCACCAGCTTCTAGGCTAAATGAAACATTATCAACAGCAGTTATACGACCTTCATCCGTATCGAAATCAAGGGTGAGGTTTTCTACATCAAGTAAACTGGTCATTTGTTAGTATCCGCGTAAGGGTCAGCAGCATCTCGTAAGCCATCACCAACAAAGACGAATGCTAGCACCAAAACAATAAAGAATATGACTGGAATAAAATACCACTGGTAGTTCAATAAGACGTCAGCACTAGTGACGTTTTGCAGCATTACCCCTAAGGAATTCACAGGATCTTTCAAACCCAGCCCAATAAAACTAAGCGCTGTTTCTGACAAGATCATATAGGGAAACGAAATGACCAAATCAACAATGATGTAACTGGTGAAACTGGGCAACAGGTGTCGTCGAATCACATGACTTGGCGAGGCTCCACACAGCTGTGCTGCCAGAACGTACTCTTGGTTTCGTTCGCTTAACAGGTGGGTACGGATGCGTCGTGCCAATGTTGTCCAACCAATCAGCCCAAGCACAAGTGAGATAAAGAAGAACCTTTCTTCAGAACTCCACGTGTCGGGGATAAATGCAGCCAATGCCATAAACAACGGAATGTTGGGAATGGTTCTTACCGTATCTGTTACCATTTGCAGAACAGAATCTATTTTCCCACCGTAGTACCCTGACACTCCACCAATAACCAAAGCCAAGAAAAACGCAATCAACACGCCTATTGTGCCCACTGCCATGGAGGTATTAATCGCCGTTAGCGTTCGAGAATATATATCCTTGCCTGTAGAATCCGTGCCAAAAATATGCACCATACCCTTATCCACACCAAACAAGTGCCGATCAAATTTTATTCCAAGGAAGGTGTACTCCATACCTCTGCTAAAAAAGGTCAGATAACGTCTGTCCTCTAGTTCAACTTTCTCTTCGCTCACCCAGCGAAAGTTAGTCTTGAATGAGCGGGATCGCTCATAGGTATAGACAAACGGCCTTATGGAGCAGCCATTATCATCACAAAAGGAAGGCACTTGAGGTGCACCGTTGAGGTAGCCCTTATCTCGGCCTGCAATGGTGGCATCATAAGGCGTCAAAAAAGGTGAAAATATACCAGAGAGAATCAGGATGATTAACACCCATGCGCCAGCCAAAGCAGATTTATTACGTTTAAATCTTTGCCAGATCAGCTGCCC
>TARA_B110000090_G_scaffold124198_1_pt1 | contig 15116 bp, 4 predicted proteins | sample TARA_B110000090 | Tara Oceans TARA_B110000090 (sample SAMEA4397239) | marine metagenome | biome: Polar Biome; feature: [SRF] surface water layer (ENVO:00010504); material: water (ENVO:00002006), including particulate matter (ENVO:01000060) such as... | depth 5 m
AACAAATATACTGCATCAGAATTACACATTAAAGAAAGCTCGGCAATTTCTACTAAGAAGTTTGTAGCTGCTGACATTATTACTGGTTTTGAAAGTGGTACTGAAGGTACAATCGGAAGTGTTGATAATATTAACTTAAGTTATGTGCAGCCATTAATTCAGAAAACAAATGATTCTGTAACAACAACCGCTATTAATGGTACGTTTACAGATCCAGCTAATGTTATTACTTCATATAGTATGCCAATGAAATTCGGTGATAATAACTTCTTCACCCAAAAAGGTGTTGTGGTTTATTCTAAATCTAATAACTTTATTAGTCCTAAGTCATTCACTATCAATGTCCAATTAAACAACAGCTCGAATTCGACTTCAACTCCATTCGTTGATCTTGAATTAGCTACTCTATTAGCATACCAATTTAAAGTAACTGATACTTCTGCTACTACGTCCAAGTATATTTCTAAGACTGTAGAGTTGGTCGAAGACTTAGATGCTGAAGACTTAAACTTGTATCTTACAGGATACAGACCAAATGGCGCAGACATTAAAGTTTATATCAGACCACAGCATGCACAAGATAGTGCGGCCTTTGATACAATTGATTGGATTGAACTAGAGATAATCGAAGGCAAGAATACTTATTCTTCATCTTCTAACTTAAACGACTACAAAGAATTTAGGTATGCTGTTGCAGACGCAAATAAATCTGCTGATGTAATTACTTACACCTCAAGCGCAGGTACCTTTGTAGGATATAGAAAATTCGCAATCAAGATCGAAATGATCGCAAACAGTATCCATAACGTGCCGTTTGTTAAAGACTACAGGGGCATTGCACTGACATGATACCTTCAATGAGACAAACACTAATTAGAGACGAGCACAGTCAAGCAGTTGTTAATACTGACTTGGCTGCTCTTAATAAATATAAGTCAGAAAGGGCGTTATATCGTAAGGTAGAAATGCTGAGTAATGAGCTCGTCGAGATAAAGATGTGTATGTCTCGTTTATGCGAACGATTAGAACAGATAGAGAGCAAATAAATGTCAAAACCTAGTATAGAAAATATCATAACGTCCCAGACGTTTCAGAATTGGTTCGATAAAACCAACGATCTTGTTGACATTATGCGAGACTCAGCAGTTACTGCTTCTAGTGCTGGCGATGATACAGAAGGCGACGCTCGTCTTGCTGGCGAGTTTACAGCAAATACAGTATCAGCAACTGATAATGCAAGAATAGACTTTGTCGAAGCGTTTACAGCTGGCCAGCCGGTAACATTTACTTCTCCTACTAATGTTATTGGTACAACAACTCCAATTGCTACTACGTTCACATACGGTGCATCAGGTGCTCGTACTAGATATACTGATACAGTAAATTCTTGGGACATTGGATTCGACAATTCTACCAATGCAAATTTCCAAATGAATCAAGGTTTAGGCGGTCAATTTTCTCTGTCGCCAGCTGGTGTCTTAACAGTGCCAAGTGTTATTATTGATACAGATATTACTGTTGATATTATTAATACAAATCAGCTCGTAGCAAACAACGCAACATTTACAACAGCGGCTGGTACATTTTCTGGAACGTTTATCGGTAACTTTACCGGTGATGTATATAAGCCAGATGGTACAACCAAGATATTTGAAAATGGTGGACCGGCTGCTAATATTCCAGCAACATTTACCGGTAACGTAAACGGCACGGTTAGTTCTCTTACTAACCACAGCACTAGTGGATTAACCGAAGGTACTAATCTTTACTTTACTACTACTAGAGCAAGAAATTCAGTTTCTGCTGGTACTGGTGTAACTTATGGTGCTTCAACCGGTGAAATTTCTATTGGTCAGGCAGTTGCCACGACATCAGATGTTGGCTTTAACACAGTAACAACTACTGGCGATATTACAGCATTCGGTTCAGTCTCAGATCGTAGACAAAAAGAAAATATTGAACCAATTACTAACGCGTTAGATAAAGTCGAGCAACTTGGTGGTTATACATTTAACTATAAAAACAATCCAAATACTAGAATGACTGGTACAATGGCTCAAGAGCTTTTAGAAGTTTTACCTGAAGCAGTTTATAAAACTATTGATGGAAATACCGGAGAAGAAATATACGCCGTAAGACACGGAAATGTAATTGGATTGATAATTGAAGCGATCAAGGAATTGAACGAAAAAGTAGGTAAATAATATGCCGATTAAAGATTCAGGTTCACTTACACTAACAGAAATACACACAGAATTTGCTTCGATTGGTGATAATTTCGGCAGTAAGCCTTATGAGTTGTCAGAATATCGTAACTTACCTGCCGACATAGGCCTTCCAACTTCCGGTGAGATTGCTTTCAGTGATTTCTATGGCAAATCAAATACTATATACGTAACAGGCGCTCAGTGGATCGCAATCTCAAGTGGTACAGTTAATTCATTAAGAAACATTCGAAATTGTAATCTATGGTCTGCTTTGCAGCTTATGGGTTATGACAATCCAGAAAGACGTTATGACATTACCATTCCTGCAAACTACTATTTGTGGTCAAATTCAACATCTACAGCTGGATTAACTGTTCCGGCATCTATGAACAATACCCTCATTATTCGAAATAGTGGTAACATTATTGGGTGTGGTGGCGCAGGGGCAAATTCAAATAAAACCGGTGGCAACGGCGGTCCAGCTTTAGAAATACTAACCAGTGCATCAGTCACAATTATCAATAACTCTGGAGCATATATTGCAGCCGGCGGTGGTGGTGGCGATGGTAACCGTGGAGCAGGTGGCGGCGGAGCAGGTGGTGGTAAAGGTGGATCTGGAGCAGGCACTGATCACAACGGCGCTGGTGGAGCAGGTGGAACATTAAATCGATCTGGTGGCAATGGTGGTGGTGCTTCACAAGCAGACGGTGGTACAGGTGGTGGCGCAGGTGGCGGCGGTGGTGGTGCTGATAACGAAAACGGCAAATTGTATGACAACGGTGCTGGTGGCGGAGGCGGTGGTGGTAGAATTCTTCCAGGTGCTGGTGGAGCCGGCGGTGGTGGTGAAGCTGGCGAAAACGGTGGTACTGGTGGTTCTGGAAATGCTGGTGGTGGTGCACCAACTAGTAACGGCGGTGGTGCTGGCGGCGGTTGGGGTAAAAGTGGTGGCCAAGGTAGTACTGCTTCTACAAAGGCAGGCGCAGGTGGCCAAGCTATTAAAACAACAAATAACAGTGTAGTTGCTTATAACTCTGGTAATATTTGGGGAACTGTATAATGAATAAAAGACAAAAGTATATGCGTAATGATAACGGTGCCGGTTGGTGTCAAGAGTCATTATTGTATGCAGAAAGATTCGTACCACAACATATTACCTCAGTGGCAGAAGGTGAAGCTTGGGTTGTTAATGACGAATTAATGAAAGAAAGAATGGATGATATTTGTGCAGAACTAGGTCATCCCGATTTATATAAAAATGTAACAAGAGAACAACATTTAGCAATAATGTTTGAAAAAAGACGGATAGGAGCTCATGTTGAAGCTGTGGCAAACTTTGTACCAACAGATGTATGGAGATTAGTAGATTCAGCTAAAGCAGAATTGGTAGTAGGAGCATTACACGATATTACTACTACAGCTATCGTAGAATATAATGACAATGCGTGGTGGTTTGCAAAAAGCATAGACGGTAGTGTATTAAACAACGCCGCAGAAGTAGAAGAATATCAAGCATCCATTATACGTCAAAGAAAGTATCATGACGCTGAAGACGACATGACTTCTTGGCGCGTCGAGTAGTATAAATATAATTAAATAAATTCCATAGTGCGGCATAACAAGCCCAGACCTCCACCTTATTTTTATAAATAAAGTAAATAACGAGCTAAACAACAAGGGTATCATCGAATGTCAAAGATTTCAGAACTAGAACCGATCAAAGGTGCCAATACACGCTCTGAAGACCTTTTTGTAATCGTCAACCTCATACAAGGTGATGACGGTACTAAAAATATTACACGAAAAGAATTACTACAAGCTATCCAGTATGAAGTCTTTGATAATATCTCCATTACTGGTGGATCGGTTACTGGCGTAAGAATCTTTAGTTCTACCATCGAAGATAACGTTATGAATAATAACACGTTTAACGGTGGCACAATAGATTCAACAGCTATTACCGAAACTTCTTTCGACGGTGGCACAATGGTAGGTACTGAAGTATCTAACGTTGCGATCACAACTTCAGACTTCTCAAACGGTACAGGCAACAATAACGTATTTACGAATACTATTGTAGATTTTGGAGCATTAAACAACTCCACTGGTAACAACAATATCTTTACCAATTCTACCATTGATGATTCATTCTTTAATAATGTTACCATCGAAGGTGGTACAGCTAATAACCTAATTCTTACAAATATTACAATCGATGAGCTTATTCTTGAAGATGCTTTAATCTCGAATAGCACAATCGTTACAACTTCGTTTTCAAACGGAACAATATTTGATACAGCGCTTTCAAACAGCGAAATACTTACAACTAACATTGTTGATTCTACTTTCTCAAACGGCGCAATCTGGGATACCACTGTTAATAATAGTGTTATTACTAATTCAGATTTCTCGAACGGAACAGGTACTGATAATACATTCACTAATCCTACGTTAGAGAATGCTACTTTAACTGGTTCTATGGATCAAGTAGTTGCAACTAACATCTCAATCGGAAGTTCTACTTCTGAGGATTTAGTGCAGCAAAGATCAACCATTGAAAATTCCGATATTAAAGATTCAGCAATTTCTAATACAACTATCAACGAGTCAGATCTTGTTGACTTTGATATGAATCTTACAAGAACATTCGAGCCAATGCTTGATGAAGATAGTTACTTTGCTTTAAAGAACGTCAAGACTGGCGATACAGAGAAAATGACTTATCGTCAATTATACGACGAGTTCTCTAAGAAGACAGAAAAATCTCTTAAGGTGCACGTTGCATCAGACGGTGACGACAAGTATCAAGGTAGTATTCTACAGCCAGTTCGTACTCTAGCTCGTGCAGAAGAACTTGCATTACAAAAAGCTGGTGGATCATACGATCGTAACGACATTAATAACGCGGTACACATCTCAGTAGGTCCAGGTACTTACTACGTTGATGAGCCAATTAAGTTACCCGATGATTGTTCAATGACTTCAACCGCAGGTCAGTATGCTACTGTTATTCAGAAGAAGCCAGGTTGGGAAAAAACAAACGGTGTTCTAGTTGGATCTGGTAACTACGTTCAAGGCTTCGGCTATATGAACTTTGAGGTTGACAACTTTGACCAACCTGAAGGCGGGTTTGCTATTGCATACCGTCCAGGTGCTTTGTTAAGACGTTCTCCTTATATCCGAGATAGTTCACAGCTTTCAAACTTCAACCGGTTAGATGTTGAACCACCTTTGAATCCATTCAACACCAAAGGTTCAATCTTAGACTTAGGCCAAGAATTCTATTTGGAAGTTGGTCATAGTCTTCAAAATCAGTTTGAAATCGATGATGAAGTAACATTCTCATCTGGTGCAACTGGTTATATCTCGTTCATTAGGGATATTGATTCAGATCGCCAGATTTATGTAAGAAACTTAAAAGGAAATGTAGAAGTTGGAGATATTCTTTATGCTCAGCGAGGCGGTACAGGTACTGTTGAAAGTATCGGCATTGACGATTTCCCAAATAGATTGGTGGGTCGTGGTGGTGGTTGTCTTCTAGCTGACCGAGCTGTACTAGATACAGACTCACTATACACATATGTATTATGTTTCGGTTTCACCCCTCGTACCCAAAACGGTACAGGCTACGTTGCCAAGAATGGTGCTGGTGTTAACGGTATCGGTTCCTTGTCAATCTTTACACGCCAAGCGTTCTTTGCTCTAGACGGCGGCCAGATGACTCTTAACAACTCCGGTTCGCAGTTTGGTGACATATCAATGCGAGCACGTGGTAGCACAGTTATTATTAGACCAGCAAATGCTAATCCTACAGAACTAGTTGCTGATATACCATTCGCTGAAGCTTTAGAAACAAATAAAGCTGCAATCGTAGATGACATGGTTAAGTACTTAACTGCTAATACTACAACTGGATTCGACGGTGCTCCTGGTCTTGGTTATCAAGGTTACAACGCAGATAAATGTTTCCGCGATACTGGATTGATTGTTGATAGTGCATCTTACGACGTTGCAACAAATAGTAACTACTGGGGTCGTTTAAACGGTATCACATATCGTTCACCAATCTCTTACGTTGTTATTGGCGAGCAAATGACTGAGACAGTTGGTTCTATCAATCACGTCAAAGAAGAAATCAATACAATCTTTGAAAACACTACTGCTGCAGTACGGACACGTTTAGATAGATCTCTAGATGAGACACTTAATATTCTTCAAAATGGTGAAGAAGCAGCAAGCCCAATTATCTTCTCTGATAGCGGATTTACACATGGTGTAGCAGCTCGTGAGCTTGTTCAAGATAACAGAACAATGATCATTGACGAGTTTGTAGATTGGATCGATAATAACGACGAATTCTACGCTTACGATTCAGCTAAATGCGAACGCGATATTCAAGAATATATTCTACCAGCAACTAAGTTTGACATGTTGTTAGATACAAACTATAACGCTGTTACTACTGGTTTAGCATATTATGTTAACACTGCTAGAACAACTCTTGAAAATCAGAAAAATGAAACAATTGCTTCATTCGAAAGATTACGTAAAACAACCGATGAGCTTGTACAAGCTAACTCTGCACCTGCAGCAGTTGAAACATACAAGTCATTCAACACAATTATTAATGCTCTTGCTAACTCAGGCGTTAAGTACACACCAACCAAAACAACTTATGATCCAGTAACTGGTCGTATGGTTATTACTATTGGTGCTCACGACTTAACAGTTGGCAGATATGTAAATCTCGCGAAAGAATCCTTTACATTCAAGTGTTCTAGCGATAATTACAAGACTGAGATCAGTCACCCAAGAGTTTCAGAAAAAGCTTACCTTGCTGCTTTACCAATTATTGAAACATCAGCAAATACAATTACAGTTAATCCAGGTTTAACTGCTGCTAACTACGAACATAGGTTTGTGTCTGCAACTGATGACGCAATATCAGTAATTGGCGAAGAGATTACATTCTCAGATAATGCTGGTATTAGTGCTGATAAACTTAATGCACGTAGACAGTTACAGGTTAACAAAGAGTTTGTTCAAGACTACATGATGGACTGGGCAGACAACGAGTTCTATTTCTATGACAGCAAAAAATGTCACAGAGATACCGAAGCGTATATCTTACCAGCAGTTCAAAGAGACTTAATGCTTGGTACCAACTATAACTCAATCCAAACTGGTGCAGCATATCGTACTAAATCTGGTGAAGTTAGTGTTACTGAGCAATTGCTTCAGACAGTTGGTTCTATCAACTACTTGAAATCACAAACTGCAGCTATTCTTACTGATTCAATTGCAGAAGACAGAACAAATCAAGCGTTTGATGAAATGACTAGATTGCTTAATAATAACGGCAAGAAGTATACACCAACAAATGCTACATATGATCCTGCTTTAGGTACAACAGTAATTACAATCGGTTCACACGACTTCAATGTTGGTGATAGTATTTACCTCGAAGCTGATAGCTTAACGTTTACTTGTGAACTCGATAGCAATGTTACTGAGCACACATATCCAACTACTGCATTCATTAATTATACTCCTACAGATGCTACATACGATCCAGCAACTGGCGAGTTCAGTGCAACAATCGGAACTAATGCTCTTAAAGCTGGCGACCTCGTTGAGTTCAAGCCATCAAGCATTGTGTTTACTTGTGCAATGGATCAGAACGTAACTAATCATCCAGCTCCAGAATCACATCACCCATTCTACAAGAAGCAAATCGTAATTGATAGAGTTGATGGTACTGTGATTTACATGAATGTTGGTGGAGTTGCTAACGGCGGTGGAGTTCATACCTTCGTGTCAGCAACAGCAAATGCAATTGAAGCTGAGAAAAGACATCCTGCTTACAAGAAGCCAGTTACAATTTCTGACAGAGATGCTACAACAATTACTATTAACGTTGGTGAGTCAAGTGACACATCAGTACATACCTTTGTATCTGCAACAGCTAACGCGGTTCGTGAAGCTGATATGTGGGAAGGTAAGTTTACTCCACAAACTGCTACATACGATCCAGTATCAGGCGATATGGTATTAACCATCGGTTCACATGATTTACCAGTTGGTAAGTGGATTGAAATTGCTCCTGAGTCAATGATCTTTAGTTGCGATGTTGGTGGTGTAACAGGTACAGATGCTGCTCCATTATACGACCATCCTGCTTATAAAGAGCCAGTAAGAGTTAAAGCAGCTACTGCCGATACTATTACGGTCAACGTTGGTAACGCAAATGGACATGCTAACAACCACACATTCGTAAGTGCTGAAGTTGATTGTATCGATGCTAACGCTCTTTACTTCGCTGATCCTGCTAAAGTATTAAAATCATTTACGCCTACAGATGCTACATACAATCCAGTAACTGGTGTATTCGTAGTAACTGTTGCAGGTCACGGTCTTACTACTGACGATCATATAGAACTACAACCACAAAGCTTCGTATTTAGTTGCGCTGCAAACGGTGGTGGTAATGATTTCTCTCCACGTATTGGTGATTACGCATACAAGTTACCACTTAAGATTGATTCTGTAACAACTGATACATTTACAGTTAATTGTGGTTCTGCTGGTACAAACACTGATGTACATACCTTTGTAAGTGCTGACGAAGGCGCAGTCATTAAGGTTAGTTCTACAACTCAAGGTGTATATGCTAGTAGAATTCTTCAGAAGAACAAAGCATATCTTCAATCAGAAGTTACAGCTTGGTTAGATAATAATTACTACACATACAGCAAAGCTAAATGTGAACGTGATACTGGTCTTATCTTAAATGCAGTTGCGAGAGATGTTGTAACAGGTTCTAACGTTAACGCAATCTACACTGGTAAAGGTTACCGTATTGGTACCGCTGGTGCAAACAACTTAGTTAATACTCAACTTGTTCAAACAACTGGTGCTATTACTTGGTTGAAAGGCAAAATCAATACTGACGTAATCTCAAATGCTACTTCAATCTCACGATCTGACGCTGCATTCGATGAAATTATCGACATTATGACTAACGGTAATGCTAACGCTGATGAATTATACTTTGGTGAGGAAGCGGTTTCTTCTGCTCACCGTATGGCTCGGGGCGCATTACAAGCTAACAGAACGTTTATCCAAAAAGAAATAGTTGCATGGATTACAGCAAATTATCCTAACTTCACATATAACACTGTTGCTTGTGAAAGAGATATGGGTATCTTTGTTGATCTAGCTTCATGGGATATTCAACATGGTTCAAACGCTGCTACTGCTTCAAACGCGAAACTATATTTTGAAAATGCTATTCCAGTATTATCTGATAACGAGATCGTTCCAACAAGTGAAGCTTACTTCTTTGCTGCAGACTTAATTGGCAAAATCGTTAGAAACGAAGTTGTAACTGCGTTGAATGTAACAGATACTCAAACAATTGTTGAGACAACTACATTCACACCAACAGATGCTACATACGATCCAGCAACTGGTGACTTCGTAATGACAATTGCTGATCATGGAATGAAACTAAATGATCGTGTTACTTTAGAGCCTAACTCATTCGCATTCACTTGTGATATGGACGGAGACTCTGCAAGTAAAACTTATCCAAGAGCAGGCATTGATCCATTCGCGAATAAAACATATTCTGTTAAATCAAAAACAGCAGGTACCGTTACTTTAGATGCAGGCGCATCTGGTCCTAACAAATACTTCACTCCATCAGATGCTGACTATAACGCTACGACTGGCGACATGATCGTAACAGTTGGTCAACACGGTTTAGGAATTGGAAGAAACGTTGTATTAGAAAACAACTCGTTCACATTCACTTGTGATCAAGATGGTAACGCAACCCAACATACATATCCTCGTGCAGGTTCAGATCCATATGCCGGAGCATCAATTGCAATTACTGCGGTTGGTTCAACAGGTCATACACCAACTGACACTGACTACAATCCAACAACTGGTGATACTGTTCTTACAGTTGCTAGTCACGGATTTAGCAATGGCGATTACGTCTTACTAGAAGATAGCTCACTAACATATACATGTGTACTTGACGGTAACAGAGTTTCAAAATCTTATCCAAGAGCTGGAAGTGATTATGCTTCGGGTCGTTGGTTACAGGTTTCTGATGTTACAACACATACGTTTAAAGTTAATGTAGGTCCTTCTTCATATAGAGGCGCACACAGATTTGTATCAGCAACTGCTGATGCTGTTAAACGTCAAACTGGAACCTTTACAGTTAATGTAGGTGATGCAGGTTCAGCATCTGGTTCGGTACATACATTTGTATCAGCAACTACTAACGCTGTTAAGCATGAGCCACAGGCACCACATACTTTTGTAAGTGTTACAGCAGACGCAGTTAAAATTGCTAATATGGCTGAAGCTTATACACCGGCTGGTATTGATTACGATCATATCACTGGTGTGATGGTAATGACATTAGGTTCACACTCTTTAACTGAAAATGATTATGTAATCTTCGATGAAAACGCGATTACACTCAGCTGCGCAAGCAACGGTGGTGGTAACTTATCTCACCCACGCCCATCTGATCCAATCTTTAATAAGCCAGTTAGAGTTGACGCAACTACATCAACTACTATTACATTACAAGTTGGTCCTGCTAAGGTTGATGAAGTACATACATTTGTATCAGCTGTAACAGACGGTGTAAGAAGATCTATCAAGCCAAGTGTTGCTACTGAAGTTGAAAAGTTATTCTTCGATCTTGGAGATACTATCCGCAAAAACGATGGTACAATTGCTGCAATTTCTGAGCCAAGAATCGAGTCATTAACCTCAGCTTATACGCCAGCCATTATCGCAGATTACAAATCAGTCCGTGGTCAAGCTGGTAAATATCAAACAGAAATCATTGAGTATATCAGTGAAACATATAACGGTCTAGGTTATGACGAAGCTAAATGTCCAAGAGATGTTGGCTATATTGTTGACGCAATATCAGAAGACTTAGAGTACGGTGGCGATGTTGCAACGGTACATTCCGCTAATTACTATTACAATGGTGCAATGAGTGTTCTTGAGCCATATTCAATGTTACCTACTAAGTTAGCATTCAATCATATTGCTGATGTAGTAGAAAAAGTTGTTAAGAACGTAGTAAACGAACCAATCTTTGGTGCTCGCTTTACTCCAACTGATGCAACCTACGATACAGCAACAGGAATATTAGTTGCAACCGTTGGTGCTCATACGTTAACGACTGATGATCACATTTGGTTTACTCCAGATGCAATTACATTCAGCTGTGATACAGGCTCTGGAGCTGCTAACCATGCCTCACCAGAAGCACACCATCGCTTCTACAATAAGGCTTGCCCAGTCATTGGGGTTACATCAACCACCATAACATTGTGGGTAGGCGGCTTCGCTGGTGGCACTACGCATACATTTGTAAGCGCATTGACTGACGGACTTAGCGAAATTAATGGTAACCTTGTATATCAAAATGTTGCACTTCCTGCTGCTGATACAGCTACAGGTACTGAAGCTAAGAGACTTACAAACGTAATTGCTGAAGTTGTAGATGATAGATTAGTAATTCCAGGATATGCTGGTTCACTTGACATTAGTCAACAAACACCTGCTGCATTACCAATTGCTAATCCTCTTACAGCTCCTCTTATGGAACCAAGCAGAACATATGCTCGTAAATCATTACAATGGAATCGCGAATTTATTCAAGAAGAAGTTGTTAGATTTGTTAATGATAATAACTACACTTATGACGAAGCTAAATGTGCTCGCGATGTAGGATTTATTATTGATGCAGTTGCTCGCGATGTTCAAACCGGTTCTGATTATCCTTCTCAGTATTATGGTCGGGCTTATAGAGTTGGTACAGCACTTGCGCAAAATGTTATTAACGAGCAATTATCAGAAACTATAGAAGCTATCGAATTCGTAAGAGATGATATTCTTCCAAGATTAACAGGTACTGGCTTAACAAGAGCAACCGCTGCGTTTACAAATGTTATCAATATCATGAAAAATGGTACTGCTGGTATTGTTTACAACTATGGTACTTCTAACATTGGTTCTTCATACGATAACGCAACCACTGGTTTGACATTGAATATTCCATTCTTGCAAGAAGAAGCTATTGCTTGGATTGCTGCTAACTACGGTTCATTAGTATACACTGAATCAAAGTGTAGAAGAGACATTGGGTTCTTAATTGAAGCTACGGCCTACGACATTAGACATGGTTCTAACGTTGCAATGAGAGACTTTGCTAAACTTTACTTTGAAAATGGTGTTAACGTTGGATTGCCTGAAGCACAAAGAGCACCAACTGCCGCACTATATGCTCACTTAGCTGCAGTCGCTGAGCAATGTGTTCTTAAGCAGACAGTATCTAAAACAACTGGTAACTCTGCCGCTCAGGTAACTTCTGGATTCGGTCCAGTAGTTGGAGCAACAGGTGTGGTTGTTGAGAAACTAATCATAATTGTTAGAGATATTATTGCTGAAGATTCATTAATCAACCTTCCACAAGTACAAGAAGCAGGTGTTACAATTGGATCTGCTACTGGTTACGACGAAGAGACTTCAGCTGGAATCATCCTTGATCGTAAGGATTCACTTGGTGGAGCGGTTGTTCAATACTTAAGTGATAACTTTGCCTTCTTACAATATAGTGAAGAAAGATGTCGTAGAGATACAGGATACATTGTAGATGCAATCTCACATGATATCCAGTACGGTGGTAATGCTGCAATGCATGGAACTGCTGAGCTTTACTTTAAAAATGCAGTTAACATCTTGCCAATTGACCAACGTCAAGCAACAAGAGAAGCATTCGAGTATATGGGCAAAGTTGTTCAACATGTTATTCGCAACGAAGCAGTACCACGTAAAGTTGGAAAGCAATTCAGTCCATCAACTGCGTCATACGATCCTGATACAGGAATCTTTACTGCTACTCTTGGTTCTGGTCATAATCTTAATGTTGGTGATTATGTACAAATTGCTCCTAATAGCATCGTGTTTACATGCTCTTTAGATGGTGATGTTGCATTACACCCAAGCCCACAGGCAAACGACCCGTACTATAATGCTCCAAACATTATTACTGCAAGATCTGCAACAACTATTACATTACAAGTTGGTAAAGTTCCTTACGGTAAAGGTGGTGGTGCTCATACATTCGTAAGTGCTACATTGAACAGTATTTCACACATCATTGGTAACCCAGTGAAACAAGAAATGCCAACTCTAGCAGCTAGAAGAACAATTGCTGCTGAAGCTATGAACCTTACATTAATGTTAGCCAAGGTTGCTGATGATAATAATCCTGGTGCAATCCCAGCTAGAATCGAGCCATTCACTAACTGGATTGATGCAGATATTCTTGCAGAAAAGAATGTTATTGATGCTGCAACTGCTCAAATGGCAACTGATCTACAAGTTTATATTTACAATACTTACAACGGTATTAGTTACTCTAAAGAGAAATGTCGTAGAGATGTTGGCACAATGATAGATGCTGCATCACACGATGTTAACTACTCAACTAACTATGCATCTATTAGAACTGCTGAGTTATACTTTGTTAACGCCGTATCAATCTTACCAGCTGATCAAAGACAACAAGCTGCTAAATTCTTTACTCAAATGGCAGAAGTTGTTGCTGATGTTGTTACAAGAGTTGTACTAGATACTACAAACTCCAAGCATTCTTCTGCTGAACAGGACATTACTACTCACTTGGCAGCTACCGGTGTTGAGATGGAAGAAGTTAAGGGTCTTGTAAGAATTGTTGAAGATGCAATCAGAAGAGATAGTATGGATGCTATCCCAACACTTATCGAGCCTAATACTTCTTGGGTTGAAGATTCACTTGTATGGGCTGCTCAAGAAATTGATGATAATCTTGGTGAATTGGCTGATGATATTACATTGTTCTTGAAAGATACATTTACAATTGTTGATTACTCTAAAGCGAAATGTCGTAGAGATGCTGGTTATATTCTAGACGCTATGTCTTGGGATCTTAACTACGGCGGTAACAGGGCAACAAGATGGAATGCAAACTTCTACTTCTGGAATAACGAATTAAGAGTTCCTGAAGATACAAGAGTTGCAACTGCTCAAGCATATCGTCATCTTGGTAACATCGTTTCACAAGTTGTTCTTGGTGAATATCCTAACCAGATAATTAGAACTGAGCTCGGTACTGAAGAGCAAAGTCTTATGGCTACTGATTTGGGTATGATCTTCTACAACGCATTGTTCTACAACGACGTTAACAAACTTGGTCGAACTATCGAGCCTAACTTCGAGCTTGAAACTGATAAGACATTCAAGTTTGCAAGAGATATTCTTAAGAATAACAAGAGAAGAATTCAACGCGAAACACAACGATTCATTACTTCTGAATATAAGTTTATTGATCTACCTAAGACTTATCGCGATGCTGGAAACTTACTTAAAGTTCTCCAGAACGACTTCAAGTTTGAAGATCCAATCTTAGGTGCAATTGGTGCGGATAGAGCTGCTAGATCCTTCGTTGGTGCATTGTTTAATATTGATGCACAACACGTATTCCCAGTCTTTAATCCACCAGCAGCATTTGCTGACTGGCGTAAGCTGAGATTCAAAGGAACGGTTGTTAACGCAGCGGCAAGGAATGCATTAACCGCTCCTGCAGATCATGGTGTTAAGCGTTGGGATACTTATATTATTCCAACTGATAATAACGTTAATCGTTATGTAGGCGAGATCTTCCATTGGACTGGTACGACTTGGGCGAGTGTTGGTGCTAATAACACTGATCTACTTGATTCATTCACCAGTGCTTGGACACAGATGAAAACTTATATAAATAACAATATCGCTACAAATCAACCACAAAGAGATATGGTAACCGAATTGATTGATAACGTAATT
>TARA_B110000090_G_scaffold124018_1_pt1 | contig 14901 bp, 13 predicted proteins | sample TARA_B110000090 | Tara Oceans TARA_B110000090 (sample SAMEA4397239) | marine metagenome | biome: Polar Biome; feature: [SRF] surface water layer (ENVO:00010504); material: water (ENVO:00002006), including particulate matter (ENVO:01000060) such as... | depth 5 m
AAGGATATGAAAGAGGATCTTGAGGAAGCAAATGCAGAAAGTAAGCGGTTTTTGATTATTTTTGAACAACGTGGGTGTATTTACTGTTCAAAAATGCATGAAGATGTTTTCTCACAGCCTGAAATATCTAAATTAATATCTGATAAATATTTTGTTGTACAAATGAATTTGTTTGGAGATGAAGAGGTTACAGATTTCGATGGAACTACACTTTCAGAAAAAGAAATGGCCAATCATTGGGGAATTGTCTTTACGCCAACACTTATGTTTATGCCCGAAGTAATAGCCACTAATAAAACTGCAGCGCAAAATGCGGTCATCACAATGCCTGGTGCATTTGGTAAGTATACAACATTCAACATGTTGAATTTTGTTTTGGAGAAGGGATATAATAATAATGAACATTTCCAAAAATATCATGCTCGAAAGTTTGCTGAACAAAAACAAAAAGTAAAATAAATTCAAAAAATAGAATTTGTCTTGCAAGACTCACTTTATGCCACTAGCGTATAAATAGAAAAAGGGATCAGGGAGGAAACCATATGTTGCTACGCGTTTTTATTGCTATAACGGCCACGCTTATTTCCACATCCGCCTTTGCTGAAGATACTGCTCCAGATGCAGTTTCGTTTGGTGAAGATGGCGAGGTAATGGCATCATTGACAGGTGTCGTAGGTGACCCTGTTGCTGGAAGAAAGCTATCAATTAATCGCAAACTTGGAAACTGTTTGGCCTGTCATGTAAATGATGATGCATCTTCAGAACTTTTTCATGGCGAAGTTGGGCCTGAATTGAATGGCGTTGGGTCTCGATGGGACACTGCGCAACTGCGTGGAATTGTTGTTAGTTCAAGAAATACATTTGAAGGTACAATTATGCCATCGTTTTATCGTGCTAAAAATGGTGTGAGAACATTAAAGAAATTTGAAGGCAAAACAATTTTGTCAGCTCAACAAGTTGAAGATGTTGTAGCTTATTTATTAACATTAAAAGAGGAGTAGGGCATGTCATTAACTCGTAGAAATGCCTTGGCACTTGGATCAGCGGCTTTTGTCGTAACTTTGGTGCCTTTGCACGCATTTGCGGCAAGTGAAAAAACAATGGCAGTTATTAAAGCATTTTCGGGCGGTGCAGCCGTCATTGATGGTGGTATTGACTTAACTACGCCAGAAATTGCTGAGAATGGTAATACTGTTCCAGTTCAATTTTCAGCACCAGGAGCAAAGCGTGTCATGATCTTGGCCGATGGTAATCCTACCCCAGGTGTTGGAACTTTCAATTTTGGAGCATTAGGTGATGCATCTGGTTCAATACGCATACGTTTAGCTGGAACTCAGGATGTAGTTGCAATCGCTGAAATGGCAGATGGCTCATATGTTCAAGTAGCAAAGACAGTAAAAGTAACAATTGGCGGCTGCGGCGGCTAGCAGATAAAGGAGAGAATACATGGCAAAAGCACGTGTAAAGGCACCAAAAACTGCAGCGGCAGGTGAGTTGGTAACAATAAAAACATTAGTTAATCATAAGATGGAATCTGGTCGCCGCAAAGATGGCGATGGTAATTTTATTCCACGCAAAATTATTAATGCATTTTCAGCAACTTTTGGTGGTGAGAGTGTTGTCTCGGCTACATTTGAGCCAGCAATTTCTACAAATCCATATTTTCAGTTTAGCTTTACTGTGCCTTCAACAGGTGACTTGGTAATGAAATGGACAGATGATGATGGTTCAACAGTTGAGAAAACTAAAACTATCACAGTCGCTTAAGGCGCAAAAAAGGGAGGATCCTATTATGAAGAAATTCACAAGAACTCTGACTTGCGTTTTAGCTTTATGTACAATCACAACTCTTGCAGTTGCTAATGAAGACGCAGAACTAATTATAAATGAAGAGTTAAATATATCAACTAAATCTGCTGCACCTGCAGGAAGTGCATTAGATGAACTTGTCTCAGGCTGGCGGTTTAGAATTAAAGAAACGCAAGCTTTGCAAATGGATGATTTTGATAATCCATCCTTTATATTTATCGAACAAGGTGAAGAGTTGTTTGCTAAAGTAGATGGTTCTGAGGGTAAGGCATGCGCTTCATGCCATGAAGATGTCGCATCATTTAAGGGATTGCGTACAGCTTTACCTAGACATAATGCTTCATCTGGAAAATTAGACACAATGGAAACGTTAGTGAATAATTGCCGTACAGAGCGAATGGGTGCTGAGCCTTGGAAGTGGTCCAAAGGCAAAATGACTGCCATGACTTCACTGATTTCGTTACAGTCACGCGGAATGCCTATGAATGTAAAAGTGGATGGCAATGTAGCTGGTGCCTATAAAATGGGTGAAGAGCTATACTATACTAGAGTAGGTCAATTGGAAATGTCTTGTGCAAATTGTCATGAAGATAATTATGGTAATATGATCCGTGCTGATCATCTATCTCAGGGTCAAATTAATGGTTTTCCTACATATCGTTTAAAAAATGCAAAAATGAATTCTATTCATGGTCGCTTTAAGGGGTGTATGAAAAATATTCGTGCAACGCCATATAAAGAAGGTTCTGAAGAGTTCCGTGCTTTAGAGTTATATGTTGCATCACGAGGAAATGGTTTGTCTGTTGAGAGTCCATCAGTTCGTAACTAATACTAAATTAAACCCCGCAACGATAATACGATGTGGGGTTTATTCATTCCATAACATTCAGTATTATGAATATGAGGTTTTCCCCTATGATTTCTCGGCGTGATTTCTTACAAGCAACTGTTGCCACTTCTGCAATTTATGGCGCTGGTGGCTTTACTCGCGCAGCTGCGCAACAGACCTTATCACAGGATAAGTTGTTAGAATTTAATACTACTGGAAATGTGACTTTAATTCACATTACTGACATTCATGGACAGTTAAAGCCTGTATATTTCCGTGAACCAGAGATAAATTTGGGTATTGGTGCTGTAAATGGACTGCCACCACATGTTACTGGCAAAGATTTTTTAAAATTATTTGATATGACGCCCGGTACTCCCGAGGCTTACGCTTTGACTTACAATGATTTTAGTGCGCTTGCAAAAACATATGGGCGCATGGGGGGCTTGGATCGCGTAGCAACTGTGCTGAACTCTATAAGGTCTGAACGCCCTGATGCCTTGTTGCTTGATGGTGGTGATACGTGGCAGGGATCTTACACTACATACCATACCCAAGGGCAAGATATGGTTAATGTTATGAATGCATTAAAACCTGATGCAATGACATCGCATTGGGAGTTTACGTTAGGTATTGATCGAGTATCTGAAATTGTTGATACCTTAGATTTTCCATTTTTAGGTGCAAATATTTTTGACAAAGAATGGGATGAGCCTGCATACGAACCTTATAAAATGTTTGAACGTGGTGGGGTAAAAATTGCAGTGATTGGCCAAGCATTCCCTTACATGCCTATTGCAAACCCTGGTTGGATGTTTCCAGACTTATCTTTTGGTGTTCGTGAAGAGCGTATGATTGAAGTCGTTGACGAAGTTCGGGAATTGGGTGCTGAATTGGTAGTGCTATTATCTCATAATGGTTTTGATGTAGATCGAAAATTAGCTAGTCGTGTAAATGGTATTGATGTTATATTAACTGGCCATACTCACGATGCGTTACCTGAACCAGTTTTAGTAGGATCAACAATGTTAATAGCATCTGGTTCAAATGGGAAGTTTGTGACACGTCTTGATTTGGATGTTCGAGATGGTGAAGTTAAAGGCTTTGCACACAAACTTATTCCTATTTTAAGTGATGTAATTGCCCCCGATCCCGCTGTTCGAGCTTTAATTGATGAACAGCGTGCTCCATTTACAAACCAGCTTTCAGAGGTTTTAGGTACCACCGATCAAGAATTGTATCGGCGGGGTAATTTTAATGGAACATGGGACGATTTATTATGTAATGCATTAATTGAAGAGCGTGAAGCTGATATTGCGTTGTCACCTGGTTTCCGTTGGGGTCCAAGCTTATTACCAGGACAAGATATCACTCGTGAAGATCTTTTTAATGCGACTGCGATGTCATATCCTGAAGCGTATCGTTCTGAAATGACAGGTGATTTTTTACATACAATTCTTGAAGACGTTGCTGATAACCTATTTAATCCTGATCCTTATTATCAACAGGGTGGGGATATGGTTCGAGTTGGGGGAATGGGATATTCTATTGATGTATCAAAGCCTCAAGGGTCGCGTATTACTGATATGACTATTTTGAAAACTGGTAAAAAGTTAGAAGCAGAAAAAACTTACCAAGTTGCGGGCTGGGCTTCAGTAAACGAAGAAACTGAAGGACCCGCTATTTGGGACGTAGCAGAAAGCTGGATCAAAAAACAAAGTTCTGTAAATATTGATCCCAATACTTCTGTAAAAGTTACTGGAATTTAAACTTTAGCGCCTTTAACATTCCTATTTTGAAAATATAGTTTTACATATGTGATTTAGCTTATGAAAATTATTAGATAAATTTTAGATAAAAAATAGAATTAGATAGACAAATTCAATAAATGATATATGTTTATTTTAATTAAATTAATTTCAGAAAAGGGAGGTTTTAATGAGCAATAAAACTTCTAGAAGACGGTTTTTAAAGACAGGAATTGTTGCAGGTACTGGTCTGGCTGCTAGTAATGCCGTTGCTGAAGGGGACCCATTAATTACACAGAAACAACCTTGGAATCAAGAGTTGGGAAGTGGTGTTGATGAAAGACCTTACGGCATGCCATCAGCCTTTGAAGTAGATGTTAAGCGACGTTCTGTGCCGTGGCTTACTGCTGATCCAGTGTCTTCAATCAATTTTACACCCTTGCACGAATTAGACGGAATTATTACTCCTAACGGATTGTGTTTTGAGCGACATCACGGTGGCGTTGCAGAGTATGATCCCGCATCACATCGTTTAATGATTAATGGTTTGGTAGATAAAGAACTTGTATTTACCATGGAAGACATCATGCGGTTTCCACGAGAGAACCGCACTTATTTTCTAGAATGTGCGGCAAATTCAGGAATGGAATGGCGCGGCTCACAACTGAATGGCTGTCAATTTACCCATGGCATGATTCATAATGTCATGTACACAGGGGTTCCTCTTAGGTTGCTGCTAGAAGAGGCGGGTATTAAATCTAATGGAAAGTGGTTATTGGCTGAAGGTGCTGATGCCTCTGGTATGACACGGTCTATACCTATGGAAAAAGCACTAGATGATTGTTTAGTCGCTTTTAAAATGAATGGTGAGTCATTACGTCCAGAGCAAGGCTATCCTCTTAGGCTGGTCGTCCCTGGCTGGGAAGGCAACATGTGGGTTAAATGGTTGCGTCGTATTGAAGTAGGCGATCAGCCTTGGCATCACCGCGAAGAAACATCTAAATATACAGATTTACTTAAAGATGGAAAAGCTAGACGCTTTACTTGGGTCATGGACGCAAAGTCTGTAATTACTAACCCAAGCCCTCAGGCGCCTATTTTACACAGCAAAGGGCCTACAATACTATCTGGGGTGGCGTGGTCAGGTCGTGGAACTATTCCCCGTGTGGACGTGACTATCGATGGTGGTAAAAACTGGAATACCGCTCGAATGTCAGGTCCATCTTTCGATAAATCTATGCACCGTTTTTATTATGAATTTAACTGGAATGGCTCTGATTTATTAGTTCAAAGTAGAGCTCATGATAGTACTGGTTATGTCCAGCCTACTAAAGATGAATTGCGTTTCATTCGTGGTAAAAATTCGATTTACCACAATAATGGGATACAAACGTGGCACATAAACACAAAGGGAGTCGCTGAGAATGTTGAAATTTCTTAAATTAACAGCAACTATTTGTATAATGTCTGTGCCTATTTATGCTGATACAGCAAGCTTGGGACGTTTAGCTACAAGTGCTGAGGTAAATGCTTGGAACATAGATGTGCGTCCAGATGGACTAGGTTTGCCAGTAGGTTCTGGTTCGGTAGCCGAGGGTGAGGAAATATTTGTTGAAAAGTGTGCTGCTTGCCATGGCGACTTTGGAGAGGCTGTGGATAGATGGCCTGTTTTGGCTGGTGGACAAGGTACGCTTACTGATGACCGCCCAGTTAAGACGGTTGGCTCATACTGGCCTTATTTATCTACTGTTTATGATTATGTTTATCGTGCTATGCCGTTTGGAAATGCCCAATCATTAAGCCCAGACGAAGTATATGCATTGGTTGCCTATATTTTATATGTAAATGATACTGTAGATGACGAAGCGTTCATTTTATCTAATAATAACTTTTTAGATATGCCTCAGGAAAATTCAGAAGGATTTTTTATGGATGATCGCGCTACGGTTGAATATCCTATATTTACCCGTAATGTTTGCATGAATAATTGTAAAAAAACAGCAGAAATTATCCTACGAGCTGCTGTTATTGATGTCACCCCAGAGGAGACAGCAGCTAAAGTTATCGAAGCTAAAACTAAATCTGAAATTGAAATAAATCTAGATGATGAGTTAATTGAAGAACCTATCATAGAAGTATTAAATCAAGAGTTGGTAACTGCAGGAACTAAAATTTTTAAGAAATGTAAAGCTTGTCACAAGGTTGGTGAGAAGGCTAAAAATGGGACTGGCCCATCATTAAACGGGATCTATTTAGCGGATGGTGCTCAAGTTGAAAAATATAAATATTCCAAAGCGTTAAGGAGTGCTTCTGAAAGTGGTTTAGTTTGGGATGATTTAACTTTACGTGCATTTTTGACTAAACCAAAAAAGTTTCTGAAAGGTACAAAAATGTCATTTTCTGGCCTTAAAAAAGAAAAAGATCTTGATGCTATAATTGAGTTTTTAAAACTTTACTCACAATAGTTTCTCTTGGTTCAGATGGGTAAATATGATAACTGCTTTAATTAAGGAGTAAATAATGCGTGTATTGATCGTCTGCATATTATCACTTTTTAACGTAAATGTAGCTTTAGCGCAAAGTGCGGTTCTTTATAAATATGATGGCAGTTTTGATGATGCTACATTTAGCGTCGAGGGAGCTATTGTAGGTAAGGGGCTAATTATTGACCATGTCAGTCATACTGGTGAAATGCTATCTCGAACAGCTATTGATGTTGGCTCAAATAAAGAAATTTTTAAAGCTGCAGATATTTTTCTTTTTTGCTCTGCAGTTATATCACGAACAGTTATGGAAATTGACCCAATGAACATAGTTCATTGCCCGTATACTATTTTTGTAATTGAAGACCAGAGTGGCGTATATATTGGGCATCGGACATATCCAGAAGGTTCAATGCAAATTGTTCAAGAATTATTGGTCGGCATCGTAAACGACGCTTTAGAATTTTAAGATTATTGTGGTTTTAATTTAAATGAAAGTGCCAGGGGCGCATTTAAGCGCCTTTGGCTATGTATCTAAGAAACTGCGCAATTTACGACTTCTACTAGGATGCTTTAATTTGCGTAAAGCTTTGGCTTCAATTTGACGAATACGTTCACGTGTTACGCTAAATTGTTGCCCAACTTCTTCCAAAGTATGATCTGTATTCATGCCAATCCCGAAACGCATACGTAAAACACGTTCTTCACGTGGCGTTAGTGAGGCTAAGACGCGTGTAGTAGTTTCTTTTAGGTTGCCCTGAATAGCCGACTCCAAAGGTAAAATAGCATTTTTGTCTTCAATGAAATCGCCTAATTGTGAATCTTCTTCATCTCCAATTGGAGTTTCCAGTGAAATTGGTTCTTTCGCTATTTTCATTACCTTGCGGACTTTATCCAAAGGCATCTGTAATTTTGCAGCTAATTCCTCTGGTGTAGGTTCACGCCCAATTTCATGCAACATTTGACGGCCAGTGCGCACTAATTTATTAATGGTCTCGATCATATGAACCGGAATACGAATAGTTCGAGCCTGATCTGCAATGGACCGAGTTATAGCTTGTCGGATCCACCATGTAGCATAAGTACTAAACTTATAACCACGCCGATATTCAAATTTATCAACAGCTTTCATCAAACCAATGTTGCCTTCTTGGATTAAATCTAAGAATTGAAGTCCACGGTTAGTATATTTTTTTGCAATTGAAATTACCAAGCGCAAATTTGCTTCGACCATCTCTTTTTTAGCACTACGAGCTTCTTTTTCACCTTTTTGAACCTGATTTACAATGCGGCGAAATTCAGGGACATCTACTCCAATATAATGACCAATTTGTCCCATATCGGCGCGTAACTCTTCTGCCTTTTCGCGATGTTTTTCAATAAATGTTTTCCAACCGCGACCATCTTCCTTGGCTATTTTGTCTAACCAATTTGGATCTAGTTCTTGGCCACGGTATTTATCTACGAATTCACGACGATTGATGCGAGATTGATCTGCAAGCTTCACCATTCCTGAATCAATAGACATAATTTTACGGTTAATACCATATAATTGGTCGATAAGTGCATCAATACGGTTATTGTGAAAATGTAATGCATTCACTTGCTCAACAAGACTAGTGCGCAATTTTTGGTAAGATTTTTCTGACTTAACAGAAAAAGTATCATCTTCATTTATTGTAGCAGAGATCCTATCATTCTGCATGTTAGCCAACTTATTGTAATCTTTTGCAATTTTAGCCAAAGTTGCTAGCACATCTGGCTTTAATGCTTCTTCCATTGCTGCAAGAGATATATTTGCGGCTTCATCTTCTTCATCTTCATCTTCATCATCATCATCATCTGATAAACGATTTCCGTCAGCATCTAATTCATGGCTTGAAGCTGCATTTGATTTTGGAGCTTCAGGAATAGGTCCCGCTACTGGATTTTCTTCATCCTCTTGTGTGTCACTAAAAGTAGTTTCTAGGTCGATCACATCTCGTAAGAGAATTTCTTCATCTAACAGTTCATCACGCCATATTGTAATGGCCTGGAATGTTAAAGGACTTTCACAAAGACCTTCTATCATTGTCTTGCGACCAGCTTCGATACGCTTTGCAATCGCTATTTCGCCTTCGCGCGACAATAGTTCTACAGAACCCATTTCACGCAAATACATACGAACAGGATCATCTGTACGGTCTAATGTTTCTTTGCCTGTAGCTGCTAGCGTAACTTCTTTGGTATCGTTGGCAACAATGGTGATATCTGTTGGACCGTCATCTTCTACTTCATCAGCTTCGATAATATTTATGCCCATCTCAGAAAGCATCGACATAACATCTTCAATTTGTTCAGAAGCCACCTGATCTGGAGGCATAACATCGTTCAGTTCGTCGTATGTGATGTAACCACGTTCGCGAGCTACAGCGATCATTTTCTTAACGGCGGCTTGGCTCATATCACCCATGCCTTCGCTTACTTCACCTTTTTTTGAACTGTCGTCTTTAACTGCCATTTGAAGATCCTTAGATAGGTCATCATAGTGATTCGGCGAATCAACTGATGCTGAGACGAATCAACACATTGATGGGGTGATTCGCAATGGCTTAACGCGTTTTTTTTATCCAAATTTGGTCATCTAGCATATTTTGTAGCTGTTTTGACATTTCAGAGGCATTTTCATCAGATGCAGTTGCGTCTTCCTCCACTGCACGTGTTGCTTTTGTCTTTGCTAACGCTGCTTGTCTTAGTCTCCATGTAAGGCCTTCATCGACTAACCCTGTCAAATCTTGCTCAGCCTCTTTGATTTCGTTTGAGGCGCCAATTAATGCAGAATGTTTGGAAAGTTCTTCTTCCAAAGTACGTTGAATTAATGTGGGTTCCGTATTCACCTTAAGATACGGATGATTACGAAGCGGTTTTAATTGGAGTAGTCGGTCAATAGGAGAATAACCTAATGTTTTTTTTAATATTTCATTAAAAGTATTTTTTTCACCAGCCTCTAGGTCTTGGTGGTGTATATTCATTAATATGGCATTCATAATTTCTGCTAAATCAGGAGTAGTTATGGGACACTTTTCCATGGCGCTTTCATTTTTGAGTGCAGCAGATTGGTTTCGTATAGCGGCTGCCAATATAAGGCTTTCACGTAAACGCCAAGTAGTACTGTCTGATTGTATAGCTAACATCGATAATTTTGTATCAGGGGAAGCCATTTGTTTTGTTTCTTTGCCCCAATATTTTCCAAACTTTCCAGATTTCAAGAAATTACTAGATGGTAATCTGCTATTAGCTGGTGCAAATAATTGATAGCGTAATTCTTTTATTGCTTGACCGTAGTGATGACGAATTGATTTATCTTGAATTTTTAAGATTGAAGTACGTAAAGATTTGTCTAATGCGGCTCGACGTTCAGGGCTATCAAAGCTTTTATTTTCAGTCTCACGCTGCCAAAGCAGATTTACCATTGGTACCGCATTGGTAAGTAACTTTTGCATAGAAGCCGCACCGTTCTCTTTTAAGATGTCATCTGGATCTTGGCCAAGAGGTAATATACAAAACCGCAGGGATTTGCCTGCTTCTAGAAGAGGTAGTGCCAAATCTATTAAACGCATAGCTGCGCGAAGGCCTGCATTATCTCCATCCAAGGCTATAATAGGCTCTGGGTGCATACGCCAAATAAGAGCAAGCTGACCCTCGGTTATTGCTGTTCCAAGAGGTGCTACCGCGTGCTTAAATCCAAATTGTGATAATGCTATAACATCCATATAGCCTTCCGCTACAATAAGAGCGTCGGCCTTGCCCGCTGCCTCACGAGCGGGGCCATGATTATAAAGACTCCGTCCTTTGTCAAATAAAGCAGTTTCGTTTGAATTTAAATATTTAGCGCGAGCATTAGGGTCCATAGCTCGGCCACCAAATGCTATACAGCGACCTTGAGCATTACGAATAGGAAACATGATGCGGCCACGAAAGCGATCAAATATAGCTCCGCCATCATCAGGTTTAATAGCTAACCCAGCACTAATAATTTTTTCTTCTGTGATACCTTTGTTCATTAAGTTTTTAGACAAAGAAACCCTGTCGTTAGATGCAAAGCCAATTTCAAAAATACTAATAGTTTCTTGAGATAATCCACGTACTTTAATATATTCACGCGCGACTTGTGCATTAGTACTGCTGAATTGCATTTTGTAGAATTGTACGGCTTGCTCCATAATATCGGCCAGTTCTTTATTAGCATCAATTTTCTCCTGAGCTTTAGGATCACGCGCGGGCATTGTCATGCCTGCTTCACGAGCTAAAATTTCAACAGCTTCTATAAAGCTCACATTCTCTGTATTTCGTATAAAAGAAATTGAATCACCTTTTTCATGGCAACCAAAGCAGTAATAAAATCCCTTACGGTCATCAACATGAAATGAAGCCGTTTTTTCTGAATGAAATGGACATGGCGCCCAAAAATCACCTTTAGATATGTTTGTTTTCTTTTGTTCCCACGTCACTTTTCTCCCAACAACTTGTGAAAGGGAGGCACGATCACGCAACTCTTCTAAAAAACCAGGGGGCAGACTCATTTTTTCAATATGGGGTTGGGAGTTAATTTACGCAAGTCTTGATACTTGTAAAATGAAATTTTATGAAACTTTAAGATATCTTAATTCATGCTTATTGTGATTTAATTTGTATGGTTTGGCGCAATGAATTATCATTTAGATTAAAAATATGAATTATGTTTTGGTCGTCTATGATCGCGTACCAATCATCACCTTGTGTATAAGCAGTTGCTGAAATTCCAATTGGTAAAGTTATATTTTCTAGCTGATTAGTTTGGTTATAAGAAGGGAAGCGCATGACAAACATTAAAATCAACGTTATGAAGCCTATAATCATTACGACCAATAGGGTCGTTACCAAGCGGCGTAACAATTTTAAATTTGTTGGTTCTGCCGAAAACTCTGAAGGATTGTCCATGTCTATACCTCACGTAGTTGAATTGACTTTGGGTGAAAACCCAGCACCCCGTCTAGATAAGGCATTGGCTTCGGTTGTGCCAGCTGAAGTTACGTTGAGCCGATCAAGAATAACTAAATTAATTGCAGCAGGTGCGGTTACAATGGACGGCGTTCCAATCACTAAATTAAAATTTAAAGCGCTTGAAGGCACAGTGTTTAAAGTGGTTATGCCGCCCGCTGAGGATTACGAAAATGCTCAGCCGGAAGATATTCCTTTGGACATTGTGTTTGAAGATGAACATTTAATTATTATAAACAAACCAGCAGGAATGGTTGTTCATCCCGCACCAGGTTCAGAAACGGGTACGTTAGTTAACGCTTTACTACATCATTTTGACGGTAATTTATCAGGAGTTGGTGGTGAGAAGCGTCCAGGAATAGTTCACCGAATTGATAAAGATACGTCGGGACTTTTGGTAGTGGCAAAATCTGATGCTGCACATGCTGGATTAGCTAAACAATTTGCTGATCACTCAATTTCCCGACGCTATTGGGCAGTAAGCAAAGGCGTCCCACAAAAAGGTGACCCTCGCTTAGGAGGGCTGCGTGGCGTAAATTTTGAGGACGGTGGCGTAATTAGAGTCGCCACTAATATTGCAAGGCATAAAACGGATCGCAAGCGAATGGCTGTTGTGATAGATGCTGGTCGTCATGCGATTACACGTGCTGCTATATTGGAAGACTTTGGACACTCTGCGCTTATGGAATGTTGGTTGGAAACTGGCCGTACCCATCAAATTCGTGTACACTTTGCTCATATCGGACACGGACTAATAGGAGATCCTATTTATGGATTGCGTAAAGCAATGCCAGGAACAGCATTCGAACCTGAAGATATGACTGTAGTAAAAGGCTTTGTGCGCCAAGCTTTACACGCTAAATCGCTTGGATTTATTCATCCTGTGACAGACGAACCTGTAGAGTTTAACAGTGAAATCCCAGAAGACTTATCAAATTTATTAGAAATTTTAAGAAAAAAATAAAGAATATTTTTAACTTTGGTATTAAAATAGTTAAAATAAGCTATTAGGCAACATAGGTTAATGATTTTATATTTAGTCAAATACCATGGCTATTTTCTTATAAGATTAAGCCATGGCAGAAAAATAAAGTATTTGAATAAGAAGGTCTAAACTTCCATTTCTTCTAGTTCATCAATCATTGAGCTGATTAAACTTAATCCTTTATCCCAAAACTTTGGGTCACTAGCGTCTAATCCAAATGGAGCCAACAATTCGCTATGGTGTTTGGAACCACCTGCAGAAAGCATATCAAAATACTTTTCTTGAAAGTTTGGATCGCCTTCTTCGTAAACAGCATACAAAGCGTTAACCAAGCCATCACCAAATGCGTAAGCATAAACGTAAAAGGGGGAGTGGATAAAGTGGGGTATATATGTCCAAAATGTTTCGTAACCTTCAACAAAGTTAAAAACTGGACCTAAACTTTCTGCCTGAATAGACATCCAGATTTCATTAATTTGATCAGGTGTTAACTCACCATTTGCACGTGCTTCATGTAGTTTACATTCAAAGTCATAAAAGGCAATCTGTCGGACTACTGTATTGATCATGTCTTCTACTTTATTAGCAAGTAAATGTTTGCGCCTAGCTGGATCTGTTGCATTATCTAATAATTTTCTAAATGTTAACATCTCTCCAAATACTGATGCAGTTTCGGCAAGTGTCAAAGGTGTAGATGACAATAGTTCGCCCTGTGACGCAGCTAAAATTTGATGCACACCATGGCCTAATTCATGTGCCAAAGTCATTACATCGCGTTGTTTTCCCATATAATTTAGCATAACATAAGGGTGTACGTTTGTGACAGTTGGATGTGCAAATGCACCAGGTGCTTTGCCAGGCTTCAAACCTGCATCAATCCAGCCTTTGGTGAAAAAAGGTTCAGCTAGCAGAGCCATCTTGGGTGAAAAGTCTGCATATGCCTCCATAACCATCTTTTGTGCGTCTTCCCATTGAATATTCGCGCTGTCTTCGCCATTTAATGGAGCATTTCGATCCCATACCTCTAAAGTTTCTAAGCCCATCCATTTTGCTTTAAGTGCATAATATCGATGTGAAAGTTTCGGATATGCGGCCACTACTGCATTTCTCAAGGCTTCCACCACTTCAGGTTCTACTTGGTTTGCCAAGTGGCGACCATATTGTGGTGTAGGCATTTTACGCCAGCGATCTTCAATTTCTTTTTCTTTGGCTAAAGTGTTAGTAATCCGAGAAAATAATGATATATTTTTGCTAAAGACTTTAGTTAAAGCATGCGTCCCTTTTTCTCGAATTGCACGATTTGGATCTGATAGTAAATTTAATGTTGCTTCAAGGTTAAGAACTTTACCTTCTACATTAAATGTTAACGCTGCCATAGTTTCATCAAACAAACGATTCCAAGCGGCTGATCCAATTACTGACTGATCGTGTAAAAACTGTTCCATTTCATCGGATAATTGGTGTGGTTTCATTTTACGCAAATTATCTAAAATAGGTTTATAGCGGGCAAGCTTTTCATTAGAATTTAAAAGTTTTGTAATAACTTTGTCATCTATCGAATTGATTTCTATACTAAAAAATACTAAAGGAGTTGTGAAGTTAGTAATCTTTGCCTGCATATCAGCCATGAATTTACTGCGCTCAGAATCTGTAGTATTTTGATAATACCTCAAACCTGCAAAAGACATAATGCGGCCTGCTATATTTTGAATGTCTTCATAACGTTCAATGCAATTCAAAAGACCATCTGATGTAAGCCCATCCAATTGGCCCTGATAATCGGCAGCAAAACTTCCACAATTTTTTTCCAAATTTTCCAAATCTGTACTAATTTCTTTACCATCTGTTGTTGGATATAGATCTGACAGGTTCCAATTTGGAAGATCACCGAAATTTCCTCCTTCAGGATCATGTGCATCAAAAGTAATTTGTGAAAGTTGAATGGGATTAAACATTAATGTCTCCTTAGTTTTACAATAGGATTAAGTAAGCATCTTGGAAATTGAAAGCCATTTATGTATCTTTTTT
>TARA_B110000090_G_scaffold159076_2_pt1 | contig 14863 bp, 14 predicted proteins | sample TARA_B110000090 | Tara Oceans TARA_B110000090 (sample SAMEA4397239) | marine metagenome | biome: Polar Biome; feature: [SRF] surface water layer (ENVO:00010504); material: water (ENVO:00002006), including particulate matter (ENVO:01000060) such as... | depth 5 m
GTTTCCCCGGCAAGTAGCCGAAGGCACTTGTCACCTCCTCCGATCATGTTCGAGCAGTCCAGCAGCGCCGGAGCGGCTCGCAACACGGCGGCGACACACGGTGCGATGGACATGGCAAACGAAATCGCCTACGAAAAGCAGGGGTATCTCTTTGAGCTATCAAAGATGGAGCAGCAGGGGGTGCGCATGACCCGCAACTACACGATGCAAGACTCTTTGGAGGACATTCAGTTCGAGTACGACCGGCAGAGGCAGATTCAAAGCACCCTCAGTGGTGTCAACTTCATGAAAAAGGGGTTGGAAATGCTTTTTCAGGGAACCGAGTGGGCGAACCAGCAGTGGGGGCCGGTGCTGGATCTCGACGGCTGGTCGATTGAGGTAGGGAACGACATTCGAAGTCGCAAGTACGACACGGTGTTGGAGCGCCTCTACAAGAAGCACTGGAGAAAGGGCAGCACGAGTCCCGAAATGGAACTGGCGTGGCTTGTCGGGAGCTCCATGGTCATGTTTCACTGCAAGAAAAAGTTCATGGGTTACAAGCCCCGATACTTGGACGAAGCCCAGTCGACGTCGACATTCGCCCGACCAGCGTCCGAGGGTTCGACGCCCTTCAACTTTGCCGGCATGGCCAACCCCATGTCGATGATGGGAGGACTCAGTGGACTCATGGGTGGCATGCAGCGAGCGGCGGTGAAACCGCCCCCCGCAGTCCAGCGACAGAAAGCGTCGGTTAACAAAAACTTTGCAAGCCGACCCGTTATGAGATCACCCCGCCAGTTTCCCACCACCACTTCGTCCCCCGACGTGTACTTTGAAGCGGAAGAAGATGCCCTGGACGTCGATGACCCCTCGACAGAACTTCGTGAGGAAAATTTGCTTCTAAAGACAGAGTTGAACCGCCAGCAGCACCGGGAGCAGGAGCGGCATGACGAGTCGCGTGACACCATGGAAAACGACCAACGGCGGTTGAAAGCGCTTCATGCGGCCGAACAAAGAAACGCAAAGTCCGCCGTAGATAACCGCACGATCAACATGGGAAACGGTGGAAAGGGCGGCAAGGGCGGCAAGGGCGGCAAGGGCGGCAAGGGCAGCAAGGGGGGGGTCAAAAAGTTGCAAACGCAAGATTTGAGCCTCTAAAAAATTATTTTGTATCCTAATAAAAAAAACTTTTTTTCTCAAAACTCTTAAAACTCTTAAAACTGTTGTTAAAACTGCACATGTCCGTACGGGTGTTCGACTTTCAACGCCAACTTCTTGCGAATCCCGAAGTCGTCGTGGAGCGTGTGCTTCAAATTTTGGAAGATGGCCAGCCTGACAGCAACGTGGTGTTCGACATCGACCAGACTCTTTTGGTCATGGATCGTGAGGTACAAAAATGCTCCTTTGCCAAACATGTCGACGCTGGTAAGAAACTCTATGACAAGGCAACTGCCAAAAACTTCGCCGTGCACCTGGTCACCGCGCGACCGTATACAGAGAGCAACCACGAGTGGACCAAGAAGCAGCTCAAGTGTTTGGGGTACGACAACTACAAGAGCCTGCACATGGTTGGGAGAAACGACCCGGCACAGGACAAGCGAAAGGCTCGGCAACTGATCATCCAGAATACAAAGGACCGCCCGATTCTGCTCAACGTCGGCGACCAGTGGTCCGATCACGTGGAACACTACCCGCTAGACGCCGCAGGAGGCAAAGACCGCTTCTTTCTGTTTTGTGGCGACCCGGGCGAAGGGGTGATGTGGTACCTGAAAATGCCGGAAAAATAAAAATAAAAATAAAAAACCCGACTGTTTGTTTTCCATAGGGGGGTGGTAGGCAGCCACCGAAAAAAATATTGTGTAGTAGCAAAAAGAAGAAAAAAAATGTCTAACATTCAACATTTGAGCAACAGTTTAAAAGTGTACAACGACGGCGTGGTCAACCTAGAGGCCAAAATAGCTCAGGATCGTCGCCTGCACATGCTTGACTTGGGTGGAATTTATGCAGACGCACTGATCGGGGGGGCCACCCCGGAATTTCTTAACTTCATGGAACAAACCATTGGCAACCGTTTTCACGCCAACCGGCACAAAACAACCGTCGATGCGCACGAGTGGATGACGCACGACACCAAATTGAACAACGCGTTGAAACAGCAGCGCCGGGTGCTGAACGGAGGGGCACAAAAGTTGCGAGTCTACAACGACGCCCCGCAGCTGACAAAAAGAATGAGGTATGCGGCAAAGCGCAGCAACGGCTTGGTGTGGAACTTGAATAAAAATTTGCAGAGCGACCGCGTCGTTCAGCTGCGAGAGCTCTCCGACATCGCTTTGGCCGGTGGAGCCGAGCCTTTTGCCGCCAGTCTTACCGACATGGTGGACAGTCGCAAACTGTTCAACTCACGCAAGACGGCCTTGGACACGGTGCAGTGGCAGCAACTGGAGCAGAACGTCGGCAATTTTTTGGGCAGCCAGGATTCAGTGCTGAAGGCTGGCGCCGTTGCTCTGACGGGAGGAGGGAAAACTTTAATCTCGTCGGTCGAGCAGCAAAATTTACGAGATGCGTGGCGGGCAGTCGTCACCAACGGCAAAGATTGAAAAAAATAAATCGAATTAAAATCTATTCCAATAAAAAAAAAACAAAAAACATAAAAAAAATGCCTAAACGAAAGCGAAAGTTATCAGAAGAAGAGCAACAAAAAAAAGATAATAAAGATGAAAGGTGGTGCAATAAGTTGTTAGAAAACATTGAAAAAGGGTACGCTGATTTCTTGCAAGGAAATGGACTAATAACAGATTTCATTTTCAAAATTCCTAACGACCAAAGCGATAATAACGTGATTCAAAAGGCCTGGCGGGTACCCAAGGACAAACTACAACTGAACCTCCAACAAGCATCGAAATCTTTATTTACGTACCAGTCCTTCTTGGCAAATAGCGAGAGAGCCAATCGCATGTTGAAAGGCAAAACAACTTGCAAAAAGAAAATCGATGACTTCCTAAAGGATGAACCGATGTACAACAACAGCAGTCATTTGGCCAAAGTTTTCAGCACCGGAGAGCCACGACTTGGACGCGAAGCAGGCCATTTTTTTCATGAAAGACAAGCAACACAAGCAAAAAAAACAAAGCGGTACGGTAAATTCATTGCGGCATCCAACAACGGCGGCAAAATAAGACACCCAGACGTGCCCCTCCTAGTCGTAGAGAACTACTGTGGAAAAGTACGCGCCCTACAAAAGGCACACGGCAAGGTAAGCACCGAGACCAAACGGGTCTGTCGATACTTGGAAAAAATATATGTTTACAATAAAACAAATGTCTAAATTGTTGCGCGACCTGTGCTGCCAAGTCAAAAAATTTTTCGCTATCCTGTTGCTGCGGGTTCAAAAATGGTGGCGCCAGAGTGAACCCTTGCAGTCCGCCGACGAGATGGCTCGTCGAAAAAAGGACGACGGCGACGACGACGGTAAGAACGACCACGAAGACGACGTCGATTCAGTTGACGCCAACACGAATCACGTAGAAATAAACGGCAGAGAAATAAACGACCCGCTTGACGACTTTGTGGTGATAGAGATCGATGACAACAACCAGGAACAAAAAAACGGCATATGAAATTCCGGCCGGGCTGCGTCGCTGCACGAACCACATCGCCACCCACGTAATTGCTAAAATGAGATCTTTGGTTGACACTTGGACGACCGACGATGATCACTTCGAATGTGAAATTAGGTTCGGTGTCGTGGAGGTTGGGGACAATGGAAAGCACCAGTTCGTGTCCGGGGTCAGCGGCACATTTTTCGACCGCATTGTCGGCCTGCTTGACAACTACGACGGGTGGAGCCAAACCAAGCCGTGGTGCGAGCATCATGACTACTTCTTTGCCGACGACCAAGCTAGGGCACTAAGGTGCTCGATCGAATTCGACCGCAGTCCGCCTACCGTCACCACTGTCCACAAGCAGCGACTTCGCACCGCGACCTTACTCCACGTCGACGAGTGCGAGGTCTACGACGTGCGTGTGTCGCTGTCCAGCGAAAAGGCGACGACCCACCACCAAGTGCCAGAGACCGTCGTCCCCTCGCTGGTACGAATCAAGCAGCGAAAGTCCTACTTTATTGAGCAGTGGAGGTATGACGTCACCCGTGTGTGGAGCGGCAAAAGTAGAGGAGAGGCGGAAAAGTTGCACAAAATGGACGCGCCGAACTCGTACGAAATCGAGGTAGAGATGCTGGACCCTCGTGTGCTGCTTCGCCGCCAAAACCACACCGACGAAAGAGTGGCGTTTTCGTTGTTTTTGAAAATACTCTCGCTCTGCTCTTCTCCAGAGTTGTTGCAGTATCAAATTGTGTAATGCTTTTATTTTCTTGGCACTTGAACAAAAGTACGAAATATCGAAAAGCCAATACACCACAATGTTTGACGTGGAAGTCGCCTCGTGGATCGGTCTACTGCTGTGTGCGGGCACATACGCAAACGTTACGGCGAGCGGCTATCCCCTATCACCCGCTGCGGTTGTCGAGCGGGGTCAACGCCTGTTGATCGAGAGGACAAGCATTTTGCCAAACCCGAAACCCGTGCAATCCGCCATTCTTTCGTTTCTCCCGGGAAAACTTAGGGAGAACAACTCTGACGCCATCGTCGGGGTTGTCCCGATCGCCGTCGGTGCGATCGTTGTGGTGGCTGGTCTCTCTGCCATGCGGTGGTGCGGTGGTACAGTTGGTCCTCTCCATCTGATGTTGCAGGTGTGCCTGAAGATGCTGCTGGTCTCGAGCACGACCTGCGGCCTCTACTGGCTCGTCGTGCATCGCCACCGACGTATCCGAGTCAACGTGCCGAAGATCATCGCCGACAAAGTGACGGTCGGTTCTCGGTTAGCGCAGCAACAACAAACGCCGCCATCAGTGCTGGGAGTGGAACATACCACTCGTGTGGATTTCAATAAATTTTAAAAAAAAAAATCTCGTTTTTATCGCTTTTTTATTGTGCAACCGGGAGTCCTCCCATCATCCCCTGCAGCATGCCAAACATTTGTGTCATGTCCCCGAGTCCGCCGGACTGAAGGTTGCGGCTGAACTCCTGCATGTCGTTGTTGTTGACCATGCTCAGCACCTTTTCACCCAGCTCCTGAAAATTTACGTTTTTTAAATCCTGAGGCCCCTGCAGCTGGGACGCCAAGTCCTCGGCCAGTGTCTCGAGATTGTCCAGCATTCCAGTCGGAACGCCACTGTACAAGTTGTGGAGCTGCGCGAATTCGTTGAGCTTCAAAACGTACGACCAAATATTCTTCTCTGTGTCCGGATGCAAACCTTCTTTGAATTTGCGTGCCAGTTCGATCTCAGCCAACACTGTGTTGTGCACCATAAACACTCGAGCGTCACGATTGGAGCACAGCCCGTAGTGGGGTCCGACCACTTGGTGGTATCGACGTATCATCACTTCGGCCACGATTTTTTGCTCCGCCTCCCCCGTGTTGACGTACCTCTCATCAAAGAGTCGACGGTACTTGTCGACTCCCAAACACTCGGGAAACACCTCGTGCAGTGCGGAAATAAACTGCTGCGCCATGTTGGCAAACTGGGTGCGAAGTGTCAGGACGATGTCCGCCGTCGGCGTTGTCGTCGTCATTGTCGTCGTCATTACCGCTTTCTCTTCCGACATCGTTTGTGTTTTTTGTTGTTGTATTTTTTTTTTAATTTGAAAACCCTAACGCAGAATGTTGCTGCCAATATTTAAAAAAATATGGGGGATGGGCAGTAGAGAAGAAAACACACAAAAAGAACTCCTGAAAGCCCTGCGGTCGGGGTTTGTGTCTGAAAATGTAACATCTCTCAGCATGCGACTCATCTTCCTTCCAAACTGAAAGTTCAGGGGCGAACATCGATTTCAAACACTGGATCAAAAAAAATATTTGTCCAATCTTAAAATTCAGTAAAATCAAGGAAAAGTTCATTCACACAAAAAAAAAATGTCCCAAAAGCCCAGTTGTTTAACGGCGAGCCACAACAAGTATTGTGTCTTTCCCGTGTCAAACAAAGCGGCCTGGACGTTTTACAAGCTTTTGGAGGCCTCAATGTGGTCGGCGCAAGAGATTGATTTTTCAAAAGATTTGCAAGATTGGAAAAAAATGAACAACGACGAGCAATTTTTTATCAAACGCACTTTGGCGTTTTTTGCCAGCAGCGACGGCATTGTCAATGAAAATCTGGTTGAAAATTTTTATCAGGAGGTGGAATGCTCGAGCTGCAAGCAGTTCTACGCGGCCCAGATCTTTCAGGAAGCGGTGCACAGCGAGACCTACTCTCTGTTAATCAACGAGTACGTCACCGACAAGACCGAGAAGGCAATGCTGTTCAATGCGGTCGAACACTTTCCAAGCGTGCAGCGAAAAGCGGAGTGGTGTTTCAAATACACGAACCGCGACCGCGCCACGTTCGTTGAGCGGCTGATTGCCTTCGCGGTGTGCGAGGGCATTTTCTTCTCGGGTTCATTTTGCGCCATCTTTTTCATGAAAAAGCGCAACTTGCTGCCGGGCCTTTGTTTTTCAAACGAACTGATCTCACGCGACGAGGGGCAGCACAGAGACTTTGCCGTCATGCTGTACAGGCAATGCGTGGAAGAGGGCTTTGGTCTCAGCGACGAAAAGGTTTACACGATAGTGCGCGAAGCGGTCGATATCGAACTCGAATACGTGTCCGAATCGCTGCCGGTCGACCTCATTGGCATGAACAAGCGAGACATGAAGCTCTATGTTAAATTTGTCTCCGACCACTTGCTCCGGGCTCTTGGCCACTCGACGCTGTACAACGTGGAGAATCCGTTCCATTGGATGGAACTGGTGTCGTTGTCGAGCAAAAGCAACATGTTTGAACGAAGAGTTTCAGAGTATCAAAAAGCGAACGTTGGCGTTTGTTCGGATATCAAAAACAACACGTTTGAATTTACGACGGGCGAAAGTTTTTAAAAAAATTAAAAAAAGTATTAATTTTGCACTCGCAAATATGGAGGCGAGGTGCTTCCAATCAACGTGTCAAGGTACCGGTACTCGTGTAGTCTTTGAACTCAAAAAACGTAAAAACTTGTGTTTTATCTCAACTACAAATATCAACCATTGCTTCGATTGCAATGCAAAGATTCGACCTGCAGTTCACCTGCAAACTCTTTTGTAAATTTTCACAGCATCATGTACGTGTACGACTTTCGGTTCACCTACAAACCCGTTAAACCCGTTTACGCCTCTTTTTTTTTGGAACGTCGTCTTCGCGGCAGGGAGTTGCCATTATCACCGACTCCCCGTTGAACTCTCCCTCCACTGTCTCCATCACCTGAACTCTCATCTTGAAAGTAGGCATTCGAACGTGGTTGGTCAAGTTCCACTCGAGAGCAGTGTCCGCCGTGATGTACATGTCGGTGTGCCCGTTTTTGTCCGCCTTTTTTTTGAAAAAAGTCTTGAACTTTCCACAGTTCTTAGCCATGCGCTCGTACAGGATATTGTTTAAACGAGTCATCTCTTGAGATTCGGTCACCACGCTATTTAGGTTCCCGTCCAAGTCGCTGATGGCGATATCGTGAATCATCATGGTCGCGTTTGGGTGCATGTACCGATACCCATCCGTACCCTCTGTGAACAGGACCGCGGCCGCCGAAAAGCACTGCCCCATGCACACCGTGGCGACTTTTTTGGTCTTCTTCAACGTCTCTACCATTGCCAGCATGTGCATCAGGGTGTACACGTCGCCGCCATTGGATTGAATGACAATCGGGACGATCGTTTGAGGTGACCGCGCCGCCTGTTGCATGTTATCTGAAAAATCGCTAATCATGTCGTCGTCGATCTCGCCGCGCACGTGAATCACAATCGGTTCGTAATTGAATTCAACTGCCGACATACATGTCGGAGTTATCACATCAAAAAACATTTTTTTTTATTTTTGGTGCGATATATCTTTCCTGGTTTTTTCTGACCCCCTCTGTTAGTTTTAGCAAATACCAGGAAAAAAAAATAAAAAACAAAATAAAAAATGTCCTCATGGAAAAGTGACAAGCCTTCTAAAAAAAAAGAAAAATTTTCGTCCTCCATTGTTTTACCCAAAGTGAAACAAGCCATCAAAAAAAGAAGGGTTGAAATCCAAAACACGACGCTGGAAAACCTCAGAAAGTGGAACGCCGAAAAATCTGACATTTTGCAAACACTACCGTCGCTGACGCGGCGACGCGACATTTTGTCAAGAAAGGACGCAGAGGACAGGTTGGCGGTATTAAAGATCGCGGTGGAAAGGGCAGAGAAGGGTGAGGAGGTCAAGTTTTTCGACTTGAAAATTAAACCATTCGAGGAAAAGTTGAAAGGCGTACCCACCAACAACAAAAGAAAAAGAAGGTCGTTGGCGGGTGGTGGTATGATTGTGCGTCGCACGAGAAACGAGACGCCAAAGATAAATGACGAGGCATATACATTTGAGACGTTAGAAATGGAATTGCTCACCGAGATCGACATGGTGTCAACCGAGCAACTGTACAGCATAAACGGGGACCTGTGCCACCGCTGCCAAATTCCCATGAAAATTATGTGCGTCGAATCCATCTTCGTGTGCCCGCAGTGTCGAATGACCAGAGCCTACGTGCAGTCGACCTCGTCTCAAATTGCCTACGGGGAAGAGGTCGAGTTTTTCTCATTTTCTTACAAGCGGTCCAACCATTTCCAAGAGTGGATTTGCTCGTTCCAAGCGAAAGAGACGGCGATCATTCCTGAAAACGTAATGTTTATCATCATGGACGAACTGTTTCGTGGTGGAGTGGCTGTTGAAAACATTGGCATCAAAATGGTTCGATCAATTTTGAAACAGCTGAAGCTTCGAAAATACTACGAACACACGGCGCAAATCACGTCTCGGTTGACGGGTTTTTTCCCGCACCGGATAACTCCTACTCAGGAGACGCAAATCAAACTTATGTTCAGCGCCATTCAAAGCCCATTTGAACAGTTCTGCCCTCCGGACCGACGAAATTTTTTGAGCTACAGCTACTGCTTGTTTAAATTTTGTGAAATACTTGGCCTCGACTACCTTCTGCCCTGTTTTACGTTGTTAAAAGGACGAGACAAACTGTTGAAGCAGGATGAGATCTTTGAGAAGATCTGTCAAGAGCTAGACTGGGAGTTCATCGCGTCTTCAACTCAAAATTGAAAAACCAGGAATGCGAAACAAAATCGTGCACGGTATTTGCACCGCGGAAGGGTTTCACGATCTTCTGTATAAAAGAATTGGTGTGTCGGCGTACAACCACTTCACCGACACAACCCTAACCGTTCATGGAATGTCTCAGGCCGTTCGTGCGAGAAATAAAATCGATATCGAACCAGACGCAGTGTTCGTGTCGCCGTTGGTCCGAGCAATTCAAACGGCCACTCTGATGTTTCCGAACACACAAGTCGTAGCGTTGGAGTGTTTAAAGGACTACCCTCAGCACACACAAAACGTCAATCAACGTTCAAGGCTTTCAGAACTAAAACTGATGTTTCCGACCGTTGACTTTTCCGAACTGCATGTCGAACACGACGGCCTGTTCGGTATCGGTTGTCCTCATTTGACATTGAGCACGCAAAAAATTGTGGCACGCACCATGATACGAGACAGTGCATTCGAAAAAGTTGCGCTTGTGACAGGGTCAACATGGCTGCATTTTTTCGGAACGAACAACATCGACGAACACTTCAAAATGAAACGGTGTGACCCAGTACAAATTTATATGTAGGAAATAAGAAAAAAAACATACAAATTGTGTTGTATCTACCGTACTCAGTATTAAATATTGGCGAGTCGCCTTTTTCGACTCTTTCGAACAAGTGCCACAGACACAACGGTGGAGCGGCAATTCGCGCACGTTTGGTTGATAGCATACCACTTTGTGGCGCACTCACGGTGAAAGAAATGTTTACACGGCTCGATTTGACAGGCTTCACGATTGCAGTCTCCACTGCAGTTGTCGTGGCAGATCGAGCAGACCACTGTCTTTGATGTGTATACATAGTTGTCGATGTTTTCAAACATCAGCGGCGGCAAACAATCGTGAAAGGCGTTTGGAGCCACGGTCCATTCCGAACATTGGGCGACCGTTGGTCGTCGCAGTTGTTCGCAGTGTTGAAACGCTAAATCACCGATCGTAATCAAAGTGGAAGGAAATTCCAGATTACACAAACTTTGGCAATAGCTGAAGCAAAACATGCTAATTTTTTGAAGTTTGGACGGCAACACAACCCGTAACAACCCGCAGCAATTAAAGAAGACGCGGTTTCGCAGCACGCGCAGCTTTGTGGACGTCATGGTTACATAGGTCAAAGAAATACAGTTTTGAAACGCGTCACACCCAATGGTCGTTAAAAAATTACAGTCGTTCATATCGACTGAAAGAACCCCGGAGCCTGAAAAGGCACGGCTTCCCACGGAGGTCAGATCGCGGAACACCAAATCCGCAAATATTTCGGCACCTTGAAAGGCCGAACGCCCCAATGTTCTCAGGTTCCGCAGGTCCGCCCTGTATTGGTCCATGACAATGTGTTCGTTGTCTTCCTCAACGTCTTCAACTTCGCCGTCAATGATTGCTGTCACCTCCACCATCATGTTGCAGCAATTAAAAAACACATTGTCTTCTATACTTTCCGCGGCGGACAGGTTGACCCTGCACAACTGGAAACACGACACGAAGGCATTTCTGCCGAAATGTTTGACGTTTTTCAAATTGATGTGTTTCAAGTTTTGGCAATTTTGAAAGCTGCTTCGACCGATGGTCGTCATGCTGGACGGCAAATGTACTTTTGTCAAATTATCACACTGACTGAAAGCGCGATCTTCTATGCACTCGTACCCCTCTGGGATATAGACCTCTAGCAGCCAAGAACACAACGCGAACGCGTCTTTCGTGACGGAAACACCCCCTTTCGGCAAAATGACACACGAAGCCAGATCTTGCTGTGATGCCAGCACATTGGCTGCCAGCAAAGTTGTTTCCTGGTTTGGGTTTGCCATCACAATATATACTAGGTACCAGTAAACCAGGAAAAAATACAATTAAAACTCTCCCTGATTAATACAGCACAAGTAACTTTACTAGCGACACAGATTTATTTTGATGTCTCGGTGCGATAGTGTTTCGCTGCACCGAGCATTAAAAGAATTTCAACCTTCTTCATCTCAACTGAATGTAGAAGACAGACCGTTGCTGAAGCTAGTATTGACAAAAATTGAAGAACGTGTAGCTCGATACGTAGATCGAGACCATGAGGCAAAATTTGAAGAAATTGAAATTGAACACACGGGCAAGTGGGTAACAGGTGCGAAGCGAGTGGTTCATGGGTACTTGAGCCGCCTCAGCTCGACCGATGACGGCAATGCGAAAACTGTCTTTTACGTAATGAAGCACACTCCCATCCCAAGTGAGACTTGGATGGCGTGGCACTTGAGTCAAGTGTGCGGCGACGCACAGCAAGGTCACAGAAAGAGAAGGAGAGGAAAAGACAGCATTGAAGACAAAAGAAAAAGTAGCAGACATGAAGACGGCGCCTCGTTTTTTTAATTTTTACAATTTAAACACTCCCTTCCCATTAAAAAAAAAATTAATTGTAGTTTATTATTTTATTATTATTGTATGTTGTAATTTGTATTTTGGTGTATTGCTTTTTTTTTGCTTTGGTGGCGGTTGTCTTTACTTAGTTTTTTTCCAGCGCCAAACCTTGAAATAATCGGTCGCGTGGAAACCCCCTTTTTTCAGTGGGATGTGTGACCTTTTTCTTCCTGAAAGATACAAAAAGACAGTTGTTGGCCTTATGGAAACGCAGTCGTGGTTATCGCATTTTTTTTGTTTTTTTTTTCTTTACTGCGACTTTCGGTATCGATTCCGATCGTGCGCTCAGACGTGCGCTTTACTGCGCCACCGGTGCGCTCGAGCATTCCGTCCGTTTTGACAGCGGTATTGAAACGTTGGGCACAACGTTGTGCTTGCCACAGTAGTGTAAATATTTTGGGGTCGACGACTTTGATACATCCATGGGTTGCAATGGCTCCGACTCAGGCAGTCGAAGCTGGCCTCTGTACCACTGTTTATTGTGTGTAGCACAGAGTTTCTTTGGTCCCCAAGGGGAGCCCGCAAACGCGCTGGTAATAGTAGCGCCGCAAAAACGACACCACACATACTTTTGGTGATTGTCAGTGGCACTTCTTGCACTGTCATAGGCAAATTCGACCGGCTTGTTTTTCCACTCGTACACAATAAAGCCCAAGCTGACCATGTGAGTGGTGCCGTCAGGGCGTGCTGCTTTTTCCATTTATTTTTTTATGAATCAATGTGCGACAAGATTACTCCGACACAACTCCTCTGACATGCACTGCTGTCACTATCACAATTAACAATTATAACCAATTATATTATGTAACCAGAATTCTATGAGCTCAAAGGAGCTCAAAACAGAAATTGCGAAATTGCTGGCTGGGTTTCTAATAATCTTGATTTTTTAACTAAATAACCAATCTATAATTGCTGGCTGCCTCATACATTTTAGGGGAATAAATCTTATGGGATACTCCATTTATTTGCTGGCTGGTTGATTCTCAACTGTGTTTTGCTGGCTACTTTTTCCAACTCACATGTTTTTGAACTTGGATATGGAATAGTTACATACATACATACATACATGTAATGTATGTATGTAGTTAGCTGTTTTTTAGGGGAAGATTTTTCAAACAACTATAGTTAAAAAAACAACTAATTGAAACTAACTACCCACTAACTACTACCGTCTACCGTGTCTGATTAATTCAACTATCCAAATAGCTAAACGCTAAACTACGGGGCTGTTTTCAAACAAAAAAACCAGGAAAAATGTGGAAACAACCCGTGGACCACCAACCCGTCACTGCCTCGCTGCGGCAACGCATGGTGCGTGTTTTTGCAAAAGCCACCAACGCGACGGACGGTTGCCACATCGACCCGAGAAATATGGAGGAGTGCTTGTTTGTGTCGCACGAGCAGTATGGCATCGACTACCGTGCAAAGGCAGAGTGGCTGCTTTGGAACATCAACAACAATTCAGATGTTTTGCGGCGACACACAGCGTCCTCCATATGGGCGACCTCCAATGAGGACCTACGAGGAGAAGCCACCAGCGAATGGTACCAGCAGATGCGGAAGAACAAGGAGGCGGAGGAGCGCATTTTAACTTATGTCAAAATTTATGACAAGGCCGAGCTTGAGAAAAGCAGCGGCGCTCTTGTCTGCCCGAAGTGTTGGCACAACGACATCGCCACCACTCAGCAGCAGACACGGGGGGCGGACGAAGCCATCACGACGTTTCTTTTCTGCCTGAACTGCTCGGCAAGGTGGCGCATGTAAATGATGACGTAAAGACAAATGGCAATAACTTTTATGATGGTTGTTTACATGTAGTTGTTTAGTTGTTGGTTGTCATTCAATGCTGTTTTGATTTTTTCTTCTTAGATTTTTTTTTCTTAGATTTTTTGCTCGGCAGCACCCTGCCCATTTCCAGCACGGCAGCGTCGGCGTTCGGGGCGGTGCGAAAGTCATAAAAGCTCTCCGCCGGTTGGCTAAAGACCATTTCCAGCACCGTTTGGGCGGGCCTACGTGACACGACTCGAGGGCGGTGCTGGCTGCCTCGTGTGTTTCGACCGTGCTTGGTCGTGGCTGTCTGCTTCAGGGTGCGAAAAAGAGTTTGCAGTTTTTTACTTCGACCAAAGCGAGTGTCACGGCGGTATGGTATTTCTGCAAAGAAGAACTGCGTGTCGTACCCCTCGTTTCCGACAAAGTCGTTGCTCCAAATGCCCCACTCCTCTGTCTCGTCGTCAAATGTAGTCATGTCAACACGACCAACCCGCTTGTGGTGCCCGTTGCGCCCAGCCGTTACCGACGACAGTCCAAAGTCGGCAAACTTCAGCAGAAACCCGCCGTTTGGCAAGTAGTAAGCGGTGTCTCCGACCCAGTACTTAAAGTGGGTATACTCACATAACCTTTGGCCTCGGTACATGCTTTCATCCGTGATGCACGTGATGAAAACATTTTCCGGGTGCAGGTCGTGGTGCTTGAACTCGAAGACGTGCTGGCACACGTACAGGGTATGCAGCAGTTGAAAGTACATGGCTGCAATGTCCGTGCAACTCAGCTGCCGGTCGAACAGGTCGATCTCCAAGTCTTCATCGTCGAGCAACTCTTGCAGTGTTGTGTCCAGACGCTCAACAAACAGATAACCTAGATTCTTGGCGGGCTTGATTGTGGCGTGGCAGGCGCTGGCAATGTGGGGCGTCAGCCCAAGGTGGATAAGCGTGGACAACAGCGAATGCACTAGTGCCTCATTGACAAACTCCGTGGTCGCGAACATACCAGCGTCGACCCTCGTGTGAACAGACCTGATTGTTGCCGACGGCATTTGCTTTGCATGCTTCCAATACTTGGCATCCTCTTTGTCAACACAAGTCTTGACGACCCGAGTTCCGTCACACAGCAACACCGCACCGCCCTTGTTCAGTTTTCGAAAGACTTTGACAACCACCTCTATTTCGCCCAACGGAGATGGGAGGTGCAAGCGCTCGTAGAGGTAGCCGTCGTCGTCTTCCAGAGCCGTGCCAACGGGGACTTTTGGGGCGACTGAGTACACCGTCGCGTTCTCCCCCTCGCCGATGAGAGTCCGCTGGACAAACGCCAGCGGTGCAACGCCGATGATGTTGTCCTTTTCTATGAGGGTTTGACTGTCAGGATATCGTTTGAAAAGCAGGTCTGCCAGACATGCCACGACAAAGCTGTACAGGAGCAGTACACGGGCAACGTGCATCGAAAATGAAGTTTTTGCAGTATTTGTTTGTGCCGGATTGGTCACTCGGTTT
>TARA_B110000090_G_scaffold8918_2_pt1 | contig 14814 bp, 12 predicted proteins | sample TARA_B110000090 | Tara Oceans TARA_B110000090 (sample SAMEA4397239) | marine metagenome | biome: Polar Biome; feature: [SRF] surface water layer (ENVO:00010504); material: water (ENVO:00002006), including particulate matter (ENVO:01000060) such as... | depth 5 m
GGGAAGAAGTAGTGGTAGCCCTTATCAATGTTATTTTGAATATTTTTAGCCGTTAATCGTCTTGTAATACATCTGTTGTATTTCTCAATTGGTGTAGATTAACTAGTTGTCCTTTGTGGTGATATTCCAATAGCCTCTAGTTCCTCCAATTCTTTCTAGGTAATTATTTTCTTTCAGTGCATCTATGTGATTCTGAATAGCTGACTGATTTATTCCGAAATTTTTAGATAGCTCTCTACGGGATATTATAAGAATGTTTTTACTAATATCTAGTATTTCTTGCTGTCTTTTGGTGAGTGGCATTTCGGCGGATTTCACTTTGATTTGCACCGTGCACATTAAACAAAAAAAGCCTCCACCGTAAGGTGAAAGCTTTTTTCCGTTTGTAGCCCCTAGGAGCCTTAAGTCGAACATTTTTTACGTATAATTGCCACGTAATCAGGCGTTTATTGTTTTAAGGTAGTTTCAAAAAGAGGGAAGTGATCTTTGACGACTGATGCATTTTTAACATTGATATTTATACGTGAAACAGAGAAATTCGTATCATTCTACTGTGAAGATGGCCTTTGCTCTAGATATCCAAACCAAGTGGCTACCAAAAGACTTTTTACAAACTATTCCTCGATCAACCTATCATGGTTGGAAGAAGGATGAGAAAGATAAATTCGTTGGTTTTGAATATGCTGCAAGTATCGGAGATAAAGTGGATGACTTAAAACTCTTCTATGATGAAAAAGTTTCTCGAGAGAAACAATTATTCATAGCCTATACCAAACTCAAGATTACTATTCTGAATGTCATCGGTAAAAACTATCTCAAAGATGCCTTTAAAGAAAACTACAGAGAAGTCTTAAGAGTAATTGAAGGATCTAAGAACACTATCAAAGGTGGTGTTAAAACAATCTGCTCATTTCTTGAAATCAAAATGCAGAGTTATACCTACTGGAAGACGGTATCTCAATTCAAATGCAAGAATTCTGTTATTGGTGTCTGTATCAAGAAAGTTCCTAGTCAAGCGAGTAATACTGAGATCCAAACTATGAGAAGACTACTCAACAGAAAACGATTTGCTCACTGGCCAGTATGTTCCGTTTGGGGTTACGCTATGCGAAAAGGTCATACCTACTTGTCTTTAGATTCTTGGTACCGATACAATCAGCGATTCAAATTCAGAGAGAAGCGAAAGAAAGGTCAATTCAAAAAGATATACTATCCCATCAAAGCTCCTAATCCAAATCATACTTGGCATGCCGATATCACAATCGTAAAAACCTTGGACAATGTAAAACACTATGTTTATCTCATAGTCGATAATTACTCGAAGTACATCATCAATTGGAAGGTTTCTAATAAGTGTAACGGTATAATCAGGACACAGACTATTCGAGAAGCTGTCCTTCAAGAGTTTGGTGAAGATCTATCACAGACTAAGGAAATTGATTTAATCGTTGATGGCGGGTCTGAAAACAACAATAAGACTGTTGAACAGTTTATCCGAGAATCTCAAATAGATATTACCAAAAAGATTGCCCTTAAGGACATTCAACAATCTAACTCAATGGTGGAAGCCAGTAACAAGATACTTAAACACAGGTATCTATTTAGACAACCCATCTCCAATAGAGAACATTTAGAGGAGCATCTCAAAGAAGCTATTCACGACTATTGTAATCAACGCCCGCATTATGCTCTAGGAATTTATACTCCTTTTGAAGTGCAGTATGAACAGAAACCAATCTTTAATATAAAAACGGTTAAATATGCTGTCAAAGAACGTAGAGAAATGAATAAGATGAATGGATGTGATCAGAAATGTGATTAAACATCCTGACTAAAACTGTATTCAAATCATTCGTTTCATTCTCAAATGTATTTATAAAAAACCAATTTGAAAAGACAATCTAAAAGTAACTGAAATGCCCTAGATTAAAGGATGTTCGCTATAACGAACATCCAATTGTTCAGTTTCACTGCTTTGTAATAGCCGTTAATCCGAACATCGTTTTGCCATTCAATTTCTGCTAGATGTATTTTGCCAACTCACTGTAGTTCATATGTTTTTCCATTAAGCAGTAATTTGAATGAAGCCTTGTTAATTTTTTCTCCAGTAAACGTTTTTAAATTTCTGTGAGGATATTTATCCTGCCACAGATGACTGTGATGCATGAGGTGTATTCCAGATGCAAATCTTCTCCTTATTGTAGTCTTAACTATTGTAAATTGACTATCGTGAATAGTAATTTGTTCGCATGATTCAGTATTGAATATTACTGGAGAAAACCATTGATTTCCTATATCGCATGAATAGTCTGTCATTAAGTACTCGAAATATGAATTGTTTTCTTTTCTCAAGGAATATAGTTTGAGACTATCTTCATCCCAACGAATCCATCCAGACACCTTCTCACCTTTAGTTGACAAGTATTTATAGTTTTCTTGACTGCTTGTTTCTGGTTTATAACCAAAGGAACTTCTTGCTAGAACCTCATAGTAAGTCTTACTAATTGGTGGCAACGTGTCAATGTCTTTCGCACTAATGCTAGTCCCGCTAACAAATGAAGACATCAGGTTGACCTGGTTTCCAAGACTAAAAGTGTCATGGAATAACCAATCTTCATAGACTTCAAAGCTTGGGGAAATTGAAAAACTATCAATGTATATCCATTTGGCGCCATTTGATAAAAACGAGATTGGTGTAGGGTCGAGACAAATACTAAGATCGTCATCTTTACAACTATTGAGTAGTAAAAGAAATATTAGAACTAGATTTATTTTTTTCATCGAATTAATTGTATTGTACCTGTTAAGTAATTATGTTGATTTTGAAAAGTAACTACTTTAAGAGTATACATGTACATTCCTGCAGGAGCAGGCGAGTCTAGATACATACCGTCCCAAGTAGGTGAGCTATTTTCAAATATTTTTTCACCGTAGCCATTATATATTGTTAAAAAATAGGATTTAATAGCTATTCCAACAATATTGAACTTATCATTTAGTTTGTCCTCATTTGGCGTAAAAGCTGTAGGAATATATGTTGTTGGGCTGTAGTTTAAACATAATGTGTTACTGATACTAGTCGCGTTTGTTTTTGAATTGGTTGTCTTCACCTTATAGCATTTGGAAGCTCCTAAATGAGGGTTTTCAAGTATCTTTACAAAGTGGTTATCTTTATAGTTCAGGTCAGTTTGAAATGCAATTGGTAAAATCTCTTCCTGCTTCAGCGCATCCCAAGCATAAACTTCATAGCCATCAATTGGGTCAGTCCATTGTTCATATGGTGTCCAACTAAGATATGCATATTCGTTATTGTTTGAATAGCCAGAAAGAACTATATTCTTTCCAATATTGCTTGGTTGACTCAAACCGTCACAGTGGTTTACTGCCCATATATTGTAGATATTTACCTCAGAAATACTTGCAGTAGAGTCTATGTAGAATAGGTCATTAGTTGACCCTATTGTAGTGCCATTTCGTATAACTCGGTAGTCTTTAACTCCATCTAGTGCCTCCCAGTTTAGTTTAATATAATTATTTTCTTCTACTGTTACTAAATTAAGATATGGAGATGCTTTTTTACCAAAGGTCTTTTTAACATTGACGAATGCAGTATCGTGAGTAACGCAACCTGTTGGTCCATAAAGTGACTGAATAATCTGCTGTTGTACTAAGTCGGAATCTAGTCCTGAGTATGTGTGATTAGACTGGAATCGATTTGAAGAAGGAGCAACTATCAACTCTTTTGTATTTACATCCCACTCATATTTAGCACTATCTATAAGATCAGCTCTTAGGTAAGTGCCCTCTATTGTTAGAGGATCACATCCAGCATAACTAGATAGAGTTAGTTCTGGTTTAGGTGCACTAAGAATGTTGATGCTATTTTGCCGTGTCATGGTATCAATGCAATATCCATCATCTACTATTAGTGATACAGTATATAGCCCAGAGGAAGTATAGGTCTTAGATGGGTTGATGAGCAAGATACTATCCTTTTCATTACTCTCGTGAGAGGTGCCATCTCCAAATAACCATCTTTGTGAAATAGACCTTCCTTTATAGGTTATTATCGAGTTGTTAAGATATTTCTGGGCAACCCACTGGCAGCCCACAGTGTCTGTAATGTCAAATGAAGCTAATGGGCTGAAGTAATTAGCCAAAACAGAAAATGTATCTGCTGTCCACCTACTGTAGCCCCACGCGGTAGTGCCTATAAGTTTTACACGTTGCACTTCTTCTTTATTAAACTTTTTAGAAACATTATCCCCTGAAAGCATTTCCCCGTCGGCAAACTCCCACTTGAAGGATTTAAAAAAAGTAGTGTCTGCATTTGCTATAAACTGGATAGAACTATCACAGAGTCGTTTGTATGTGACAGATAATGAATGAGGTTTGTATAATATCTGAGGAGTATTACGCACAGGAGCATAATTAAGATGATTAGCTATGTCCTGAGATATAAGCTGTATCTGAGTGTTAAGTTTACCATTCTTTATCTGATCATCTATCGTCATAAATACACCATAGGTCTGGTTGTAATCATTATACCGAGCATATAGGTACTGCTTACCCGTATTCATAAATTGAAAATTTTCATACCGAAAAAGCCGTTCGGCTTTAAATGAGGAAGGCAAATTTAATGTTATAGGTGATATTTTTGAAGTCTTGGTATCAATAAGCAAGAGTGTTGCTACCTGTGGCTTAGTTCCAATATAGCACGCAACTATGCTGTCTTCTGAATATCCAAAGTAACTAACATTATTGGGTTGCCCATAGTATTGTACTCCATCCAACTTCAGACTATTTCTATTGGGTATATAGATAGGCGTTGACTTTTCAGTGAATTTTCCCGTTTTCTGATCAAAATCTAACGTAATAAGGTATTGTCCTCCTGATCTTATACTGTCCTGATTCCACTGTACACACGACATAAGTAATGATTTTCCGGATAGCGAAAATCGCATACCTTTACTAGACCATTTTTTCTTATCATAATTTACTATGGGGCTTGTCACAACCGCTCCAATGCCAGAAGAGGTAATAAGATAGGAAAACAAAGTATCATAACTTTGAGTTATTAGCCATACATCATTTGTATTAGTATGGTAACTAGCTGTAGTATAGAAACAACTCCTCGCATTGAGTATCATTTCATTGCTTACTATAGGGTCTGTACCTGTTAAGTCTATCTCATAGTAGCTAAGTTGCCGCTTTTTATGACCTGAGTTTTGATCCATTAATGCTCCACCTACAAATAGGTAACACTTATTTCCATCTGGCCCTGCTATCAGAGTCAGACTGTTAGCTCTTACATTCTTGGAATTGTTAGCCGTAACATCAGAAAGCTGTTTTAATAATTTTCCACTTTTATCGTAGAGACCGTGGTAAGCTATACGTTCATTTTGAAACACTGCGGTGAATAGCCTTGGCTTTCCCATGGAATCACATAATACTTGATGGCTACCTCTATTTAGTCTGCCGTCCCAAGCAAATGAATCTCTAAGTTCTATTGGTTTCAGGCTATCTCCATCACAGTAAAAAGGAGTTAGATTTGAGACTACATCATATTGCTGTGCATAGCTATCTTTGCCGAAAAGCAGAGATACTATTAAAGCTATGTACAGAGAGTGTTTCATTTATTTGATTATTACAACCTTTTTATAATCTATAGTCTTATTGGCTGTGGTTTTAATCTGTATATAATAAATACCACTTGCATAGTTAGAGGTGTTTACTTGCGTTTTGCCAATGATACCGCTCATAGATATTTCACCAATGATACTTCCTAGTTTATTGAATATCACAGCATTTAATCCTTTTTGTCCTTTTGTATCATAACTAAAAGTAAAACTCCTGTTTGTAGGATTAGGGTAAACTATAAAGACTGGTTTTTTTATAATACCAGTGGCTAGGTTATTATCTGAGTGAGAAGATGATACATTATTCAAATAGTCTTGAAAGTTATTTTCACAGTCTCCTTCATTGTTTATGAAATTTTTACTCTGAGTCAATTCATTATATAGAAATTTTAAAGTTTGTAGTTCACATAGTGTTAACTTACCCTCCAGTATAGAGGTGTGTAAGGCGATGCTGTCTAAAGAATAAAATTCGCTTAGACCCTTTTGGTAGTTAGTCCTATCGTCAGGTCTATCGTCTGCTACCCGTGTTCCTTCGTTTCCATTGCCGTTTCCACTTCCACTAGTCGCACAGTATACATTTTCGAAAGTAAGACCGCCAGATGGACATGTTTCAACCTGTGATGCAGGGAATAACGTAAAAAATGCTAGATTATCTTGGTAATAAGGGTTCTCATCTATCGTCCCATTTGTGGGGTGTCGTGGATAGTGGTTTTGGTGCCCACTATTAGTAGGGTCGTATAGAAAATTTGGATCAGAAGAAGGAGTGAAAATATTGTATGGGTCTATACCTAAGTGGAACTCAGTAGCTCTATGAGCACTCGAAGCGTATTCCCACGCATGACTCAGATCTGTATAAGTATTGCAGTACAAATCTACTGCTTCCATGTCATTAGCAAAATAGTGTCCTTTAGTCGTGTAACTTAGAGTAGCATCACTTTCAATGATGTTATGAGCTATGATGCCAGTATTGTTGCCTGTCATTTCATCGGTTTCAATAGCTCTAAATTCTTGAATATCGGCATTCTCTAAGTTGGTAAATGCTATCATATTAGCAAATGATATAGTATTGTTAAATACTTGACTTTCGTCTGTATTAAGAATATGCAGACCTCTTACTATATCTATTGTTGGATTGAGCTTAAAGTCTTCATCCCAATTTATTTCATTATCAAATATTATTGATTTTGAATATCCGTCTACCTTAATACTAGAGGCATTATTAGTGAAAGAATTGTTCCTTATATTCATTTGATTATTTGTGTTCATAACTGGACCACTTATTGGGAATAAGTCTATTCCAATGTCCCATCCTTCAATGTGAGAAGGAGAAAGAGTGCTAATAGGAGGGGTGCAGTTGCTAGCTGTGCTAACGTTATAAGTTTCCAATGGATAAATGGATAAATCCGCATCCATAATCCTAATAGCTGTTCCTCTTCCTTTATCATCAAATATTCCGTCAATGTCCGTCAATGAAGAGTTGGGAGTAGAATTAGTAAATTCACAACCCCTTATGGGTAATCCAGTCGTTCCCCATAGTTTTATTCCTACTTTAGTTCCCTTGTTTTTATAAGTGTCATAGCTCAGATCCGTATTATTTAGGAATTTGCAATTCTTAATCCAACCTCTGTGCATAAATTGGTAAGGATAACAATGGATGCTTATTCGGTTATTTATGAAAGAACAGTTTTCTACTGTAAAATAACCCCCAGAAGTTGTGTAGGGATTGCTAAATGGGTCGCCAATGGTTATTGCATTTTTAGCATACATAATTTTAGAGCCATTCTTTATTTCTAGATGTCCATTTGTACTGCTATTTGCAAGATGATGAATATTGGGGTCTCCTTTTACTATTATTCCTTCCCAAAGATCATCACATCTTTTTGTTAATGTGGAATTATCTATGATAAGCTTACCGCCATTTTCTATTGTTATCTTCACATCAGGGGCAATCCTTATTTGACTATTTTGAATTGTAAAAGTCCTGCCACTTAAGATTCTTAAGTCTTCTTCTAAAATGGATGAAAGTCCAATTATATAATCACCATCAATAGGGGTCCACTCGGAATTAAGCTTGGGACAACAAGGTAAGGGGGCAGACCACATACCATTTCCCATAATAGAACAATAAATTTTCGCATTCTCATTGTCTACTTCAATATCCCAGATTTTAGCTGGTGGTAGAGACGGCTTATCATGAATACTGTTTGGGTCATCTATAAGTTTTGAATACCTAACCCAATCGTTACTGCCTTTTTTGTACCACATACCATTGAAGGTTCCTGCAAATAACTCAGGTACAGAGCCGTTTCCACTTAACATTTTAAGAGTCCCAATAGAAAAAGGATAAGAGTCATCTTTCAAGGTGTTTCCGTCTGTATCAACATACCAGCCATCTGAGATATCCGTAAAAACAATGTTATTTATTATAGGGTCATCAGCTCCTGTCATTTTTATTACATAACTTCTATCCAGCGGATTTGTTGCATTACTAATTGCTAATGAGATATAAATAGTATAGTCGTCGTAGGGATCTATTTCAATATCAGTAATTGGTTGATATTTGAATATGTTTGTATTATCATTTAATCCACCAAAACATAAATTAGGATTGACTCCTTCCCAAATAGGTGTTGGTTGGGTAATATCTAAACATCTCCATAGAGTGCGATTTCTAACATCGGCATAAACATGAGTTCTCAAAGCGCACCAAGCAACTTTTGGATCACTTTCCGAAATTTCATAAGTCTCAATGTTACATAAGTAATCTTGTGGTCTTTGATTTGGATCTAAACTCAAAGTATTTAGTATCTCTCTGTGTGCTGGTGTGTTGGATGGGTTGTATTCATAAAGTTTGTTTCCTCGTGAATAGTAAAGCTTGCCATTTACATTTTTTTCGAAAACTCGTCTGGTAATTGGCAGCCTATAATAGTCCTCACCCGGAATTCTGAAAAGGGGATCTTTTGCGGCTACACTAGTTAACGAATTGTTAACGTCATAAATATTGCCAACTGATTTTATCTGCGTAGCTCGATCAAATTCAGTACCATCTCCAAAAATAAAATCAGAACCATCTGGGTCTCCTCTATCAATCCAATTTTCTTGATCCTTTTGTCTAACAAAATTTCCGAAGTCTAGATTTGCAAATACAATTTCATTTGTTTCAGATCGAATATCAAAATTATATGTTGAAGAGGCGTGTAAACCTTCACCGTTAATAAAGTTGTAATTAGTTGGAGATGTAAATTTTGTCACACCTCCATCACTGGCAATGTAACCAATGCCATTTTTAACAAATATATCTCGGATGTCAGCGTGAAGCTCAGGGTCTCCACTATAATCATAGTTGTAGTAAGTAGGGATGCTACCAGTACCAATCTCTGCAAGAGAGAGACCTCCTCCTCCTAAATATATCGTAGGATTATTTCCTGGCTCTCCGTCTATAGTCAGCATTTCTGGTTGAGGTCCAAAAAGGTAAAAGTCCAATGAATTATTTGGGTCATTTAGATCATTAAAAGACCCTCCAAAATCTGTACTGAGTTCAAGTTTTGCCTTAAGTGAAGAATTTCCACTGGTGTGAGATACATATAAATCACCATTTGTATTTATCCAAGAAGAAGATAAATAGATTTCCAAGGGTTCTAATAATTCGATGGATTTTACAGTGATGGGATTTATTCCGGTGTAAGATGAATTTGCAGTTGTCCGAATTAAAATAATATCAAATTCACTATGATTGGACGGTATCGTTATTTGACTTTGTTTTGATGGTAATGCACTAGGCCCTTGAAAAGTGAAGTTTGGGATTGCTGTAAGATCAGTTGGTTCATTATTGGCGTCAAGATTACCTAAGAGTATCTGAACACTAGTACCTTCTGGTAGTGCGTAATCATCCCAATACGTATTGAAAACTAGGGTGTATTGAGTTCCAGCCTTTAGATTTAAACCAGATGCACTAGATCTTCTACGACTGGTCCACATATCAACTGGAGTGCTATTCGTTGGAGGATAGACTACGGCTGTGGTGGCATTACTAGGATTTAATATTTTATTATGCCATTTATCAAGAGCTGTTTCTGTGTAAACATTTGGATTCCAAAGTCTTAAGTAACCCTGATTGAAGAAATCACTCCCAGTAATGATATTTTCTGAACCAGTATAGCCATTTTTCTGGAGGTTTGGTGTAATATGATTCCAAATAGGAGAAATGTTATTAATCACGCTTGACAGGCCATTTGTTGTTGTGAAAACTTCTCTACCTGATATAACCCAGTTTTTGTCTGGATCTGTCGGGTCAAAATCAAAATCATTTAATTTTCTGTCATCTGTGTAAGGTAATACTATGTTTTGCCAAGAATCTCCAGCGTCTAATGTTATTAAAAGCTCAGTTGAGGTGAAAGCAACTAGAATATCTGAATTTGTCGGGTGTGCCTTTATTTCTTGAATAAATGTTGATGAATTTATTTTTCCTGGTGTTCTTACAGTACTTGGAATTCCTGCTAGATATTCCCAAGTATGCCCCTGGTCTTCAGATCTAAACACTCCTAAATTAAAATTATGACCTGAAGGTATCTCCATATAGACCCCCCCATGTGAAGCGTAAATAACTCCAGATGCAGATATTTCAATGTCTAATACGGGTGTTTCAGGTGGATAAACAACATTTGTTGATGTTGGGTCTAGTAATAGTCTCAAAGGTACTTTTTCCCAAGAAACACCTTGATTATTACTCTTATAAAGTCCTGAGTTTGTTCCGGCAAAGAGCAGACTTTCTGTTCCGCCAATACAATTTATTCGTCCAATACCGTAATAACCATTTTGAGACGAAATAACTTCTCTTTTAGGACCTTCATATTTCCAATTACTATACTGACTAGGGTTGCAGTTATCGCTACTAAGGATTGCATCAAAAGAAACAGGGTCGGTAAAGACAGATTCTTGTAATAGTAGAGCTTCAACTCGATTTTCAAAGGGTACTATTGAATAATTATCGTCAAGTTCCCATGTATTGTGTTGTAAGTATCTTGAAAAGTGCTTGTAACCATAGACCGGATTAATTTTAAAAGAATCCGAACTGGAAAATGCAGAGTCAATGTATAAAATTTTTTCTTTTGAAGTAAGGTTGTTATTTAATGAGTCATTGAAAAAGTCTTGATACCAAAACTGTCCATAAGAAAAAGTGGTGAAAAATAATGTAAATAAGAGCAGTGGGAATTTGTTTTTCATATTATCAGTAATTTAGGTTTTAATAAAAAATAATGTTCCCAAATATACTTAATTCTTTATAAGAAATGAAATGTTTGCTATTTTGGATTGTCAGGGGTTCTAGGTCTCCTAGCAAGAAGGCAAGTGAAATGCAGAGTAAAGATTTATCTGTCTATGGATGAACTTGCTATCTTGCCTAAGCCGATTTAGAGGCTTAGCCATGTACGTCCTCAATGCTAACCCCGAGCGGAGCTACCTTCAGATTTTTGAGAGTGGCTTAGTCAAAATATACTATAGTAACCAATACCAGAACGAACAAAAATCTGAAGGTGGCGTAGCGGTGTGAGCTATCAAAAAAGAAACTTCGTATAGCTTGTTTTTTGGTTTTAGTCGATTTTGAGCCAGTCGTTTTTAGCTTCTTCATAGCTCACATCGCGACCAAGTTTGTCAGGCTAGCTATACTATGGATAATTTCACGTACAAGTATGAGTATGATCCAGTAGGGAGTAGTACGAATAGTGGAAGCTTTGATCTCCTCAAGAGTAACAAGCTCTATCACGTAAATGATAATATCACCTCCAGCACATACTATACAGAAGATATAGATGACATGGGAACCTTCCTATCATCTAATGTCGCTACAGATAATAATTTTACCTATGATGCTATAGGAAATCTAAAGACTGATAAGTCTGAGTTTATAGGTAATATAGAGTGGACCGTCTATGGCAAGATTAAGAAGATCATCAGAAGCGTAGGAGGAGGAAATACCAAGCCAAATCTAGAGTTTGCTTATGGTCCAGATGGTAACAGAATCCGAAAAATAGTAAAGCCTAGAGATCCAAGTACTGGTGCAGAATCACTAGCCTCAGACTGGACTACTACATACTACGTGCGAGATGCCAGATTCATTTATTAAATCCATTCCTAGATCTACATCCTTTGCTTGGAAATTTGATACTACAGAGAAGTTTGTAGGACATGAACACGCTATAGCTATTAATGACAATGTAGAAGAACTGAAACTCCTATACGATGAAAAAGTAGCATTAGAAAAACGACTATTTGTTTCATATACGAGAATCAAAATTATCATCATCCAATTCTTGCCAGTGTCCTCATATCGAACCCTTATTGCATGTTTGTCTTGTAATTTATTTAAAAAACTGGACATTTATTGTACCTTTGTTATACTGTAACCATGAGCATTGCAAGTCAAATAAAGCAACGAGTAGACAACCTGCCTTATGGCTATCTTTTTTCTTATAGTGAATTTTTAGATATAAGTCTGGATAAACAAGAAGCTATCATTAAAGCACTCAATAGACTAGTTGACCAAAGTATAATTAAGAAGCTTGCAAAGGGCAAATACTACAAACCTGAGCAAACACCATTTGGAGAACTTCCGCCAAGCCAGTATGAGGTGGTGAAAGATATCCTAGGAACAAAAAGCAAACCCCTGGGCTATCTTACTGGGCTTAGTATTTATAATACCTTAGGACTCACGTCACAAATCAGTTATACAATACAAATTGGTAAAAATGATATCAGGCCGTCATTAAAAAGAGGGAAGTATCTAATCACATTCGTGAAACAGAAGAACCCAATTAACAAGAAGAACATTCCATTGCTACAAATCTTAGATTCATTGAAAAACATAGCTAAAATTCCGGACACTACACTGGAGGGTTCTTGTAGTAGATTCCAGACCATTCTAAAGCATCTAAAGTCAAAGGAAATTTCTTTGATATGTTCCTTATCTTTAAAGTACCCTCCATCCACAAGAGCCTTGTTGGGTGCATTGTTAGAAAGTCTTGATACTACATTTGACAATACTCCTCTAAAAGAGACCTTAAATCCTATTACGCAGTACAAACTAATTGGGATTAAAGATATTCTATCAAACTATAAGAATTGGAACCTAATATGAAGCTACACTCAAATCCAAAACTATATAAACAAGCAGTAAGGTTTACATCAGAGAAAATTGGACTCCCCGAAATTTATATAGAGAAAGACTATTGGCTATGTCTAGTACTAAAAGCAATTTATTCTGAAGACATAGGTAATCAAGTTGTATTCAAAGGAGGAACATCACTTTCTAAGTGCTTTGGCATTATTGAACGGTTTTCCGAAGACATAGATCTGTCTCTGCTGAAATCACCAAATGATTCATCAAATCAGCTTACCAAAAAATTAAAAGCGATAAGCACGATAGTATCTATAATTATTCCTGAGGTTCAAGTTGAAGGACTTACTCGTAAAATGGGAATGAACCGTAAGACTGTTCATAGCTATGCAAAAGAGTTTCAAGGAGAGTACGGACACGTTCGAGACGCTTTGGTAGTAGAGGCAGCATGGCTGGGTAATCCAGAACCCTATCAAGAGGTATCTATCAACTCTTTTATAGGAACTATGATGGAAGAGTCAAACCAACTCGACTTAATCGAAGAATACGATATGGGTAGCTTTCAAGTCAAAGCTCAAGATCCTAGAAAAACGATTTGTGAAAAAATAATGAGCCTTGTTCGGTTTTCGAATTCAGAAAATCCAATTCAGGATTTGAAAAAGAAAATTCGTCATGTCTATGACTTGCATCTTTTAATTGAAAACCCTCAATGCAAAGAATTCATAACTAGTGAAGAATTTACCTTAATGCTAAACGAGGTAGCACTTGATGATATTGTAAGCTATAGAAATGACAACAAGTGGTTATCAATACATCCTAAAGAAGCTCTTATTTTTAATCATCTAACGGAAATATGGAAAGAACTCAAAGATGAGTATGAGGGCGATTTTAGTAATCTAGTGTATGGAACCCTTCCAGACCCTGAACAAGTACTGAAATCTATAAAGGTTATTAAAGCACAGATTGAAACAATGAAATGGCAACTTGAGATAGAAGAACCTACTCAAGAACAAACGATCAAGCCTAGAAGCAGAAGATTGTAGCGGAAAATGGTTCTATCGCATTAATCTTCACGCATTCAAATTTAAGTAATTTCGTTTCAAGAAATGTATAATACCAAAATAGCTTTCAATTGCCGCATATAAATCGTTTTTCACTCGCACAATAGTCACCGCATAGCTGGGTAGTTTAATTTTAGTAGCCGTATTGGTTTTTTTGGATTGTTGTCTGATATAGTAGCTCTCCCCAAGTTTTTCTAGGTTAGTCTTTTTCAAAGCAAACAAATCACTTACACGTAGGCCTGTAGTACATCCAAAGGTGAATAGATCTTTAGATTTTCTAAGACTTTTGCTCAATGAATCATGAAACCATCATCGTAGATTAAAAAATTAAGCTGTTCTGGTTGTAGGGCTATGATCTGAATATCTTCTTTCCATTTATAAAAATTTTTGTAAAACTCTCCAATAGCGAGCCCTTTCTCACGATTAATCCATCCAAAGATTGTCTTCAGTTGTTTTACAGTAACTCCTACATAGTTATCATAATGATTGCAATTATCAAACAGGTAGTCTGTGAACTTAGAATAGAGTTTCTTATAGTAGTTCTTTTCTTGCTCAAATTTGCGTTTACTTCCGTGTACTGTTCGCACTCTTAACTCAAAGTTCTTTTCACTAGAGAAGTTACTTAAGTGCTTGCGTAATTGGACATAGTTTAGCTTAGTTCCTTTTGTTAGCCGCTTGCCACCTGCTTGTGTTCGCTTGTTCCTATTGTTCTTGGAGATAAACTCATCTACTAATGGTAGTAATGGATATTCTTTCATTTTCATAATCCGCAAGATAATGAATCATGTGATAATACTTTTTCAAATGGTAGTCTTTAACAGAAGTCATGTGCAATTCAATTAAAAGTAAATGCGGTTTATCTTATTTAGAGTCATAAAATTAAAACGACTCTTGATAATTCTTTACAAAAATGTTGAGCCTATGTTGAACCCGAACATAAAAAAAGGCCGTAACTGCTTGAAAATAAGCATATTACGACCTTTGATTGTAGCCCGTAGGGGAA
>TARA_B110000090_G_scaffold53762_1_pt1 | contig 14718 bp, 10 predicted proteins | sample TARA_B110000090 | Tara Oceans TARA_B110000090 (sample SAMEA4397239) | marine metagenome | biome: Polar Biome; feature: [SRF] surface water layer (ENVO:00010504); material: water (ENVO:00002006), including particulate matter (ENVO:01000060) such as... | depth 5 m
ACTTTAGCAGACGGAGCTGGTTTTCTAGTAGTAGCTAAGAGCGTAACTTATAATTTTTGATTGTTATAGTATCATTATTTGACTAGGCTCCCCTCCCTCTATTCGACAGCCCAATTGATATCAACATTTGTGTATGCTTTAGTGTTTGATTATCAGAAATTTATAGTGATTTATTAAAAATTTCTTATCAAAAGAAAAATTGCCTACATTCGATTTAGATAAATAAAAAATCTTAATTGCCATCCTAGGTAAATACGATTGAGATTATGAAGGCGAAAGTTCTGCACGCTTTTTAGAGTAGGCACAATTTTATTTATTTTAAATTTTTATGAAAAAGTATTTTATTTTTATTTTTATTATGGTTAGTGGAGTTCTTGTTCAACAAGTTGATGCAAAACCACCTAAATCAACAAAAACTGAGAAAGCTGATGGTAAAATAAAGGCAGGAAACAAGACAGGGTCAACTACCATAACAATAGACTTAGGGGTAATTAAATATACCCGTACTACACTTATTTGTGATGGAGACCTTTCACGACAGTGCTATGAAAAGAAAGGAGAAGATGTATGCGGTGCTTCGTCACAATATGCAGGATGTGCAACATACGAATATGAAGATGGAACAGGATTTGGTGGAGTTCAAGTCGGTGATGAAACTGTAATTGACCATCCGGATGGTTCATCTCAAACTATTGTGGATGTGATTTTCGATTCATATTTCACTTTCTAATGATTGTATCAGTAAAAAAAACAAGCAGAAGGTTAATCCTTCTGCTTATTTTCTGCTTGAATGTATTCCAATCATCAGCCGAACAAGGTTTTTTGATTTTACTGACATCTAATGACTGTATTAATTGTCAGAACTATCCAAATCTCTTAAGAGAGAAACTTAAGAAAAGTAACATTACCAATTATAGAATTCTACTAGACGGCAACAAGGCATTAGAATCCTACGTTGCAGAAAAGTATAATCTGAAATCACAATACACTAACTCGAAAAGGAAATTCAATAAATATTTTTCGGGTAAAGGTAAAAGTAGATTCATGTTGGTTAGCGAAGGTGAAATCTTGTATGATGAGATTTTATCCATAGCTCTAGATGAAAGTAAGGTTTGGCTTGAGTTATATTGGAATCGATTAACACCACAACTCAGGCATCTGAAATCTGTAACATGGAAAGATAAAGATCTTACTAAATATGTTAAATCACGGCCCTATGAATTTGGAGAGAATATTCTCCTGCATAATTCTTTTTTCAATCGATTTAGTGTGTATTCATTAGAAAGTGAAGATTTTAGAGATGTATTAGCCGATTGGTCCGTTGATTTGATGCTTGAAAGCCCTCTTAAAGAACAAGATATTAAGTCAGTAGAAATAGAACAGGACGCAATCTACCTTTTATGCTCGAGTACAAAGTATCCAAGAGATTCATTATTATTGATTTCTGCTGATACAAATTTTAATATGGTCAGAAATCATTATTTGCCTGTCGAGTTTTATAAAGATGAAGTACGATATAGACTTGGAGCATATACCGCAGTTGGAAGTGTTTTTTCGATATTTAATGATTCGTTAATGATGATAAAAGTATACAATGCAAATGTTCTTCCTGGAGAAGAAAAATTTAATGATTATGCATATTTACCAAATGCAGCACTGTTTAATTATAAGAAGAAAACCAACCACTTTGTGCGGTTTGTCTCTGGAGAATTACCGAAAAATAGACTTTTATCCGGGCGTGGATATTTTAATCATGACCTAGTCTTTGAATCGACTGGATCAGAGGGGTACGCATTTTTAGATGGTGAGCCATTCGTAGATACTACTTGTAGTGAAGGCTACGTATGCAGACTTACCAGCTACGCCAAAATGTCAGAAAGCTCTTACTTTTATGTCATCTCCAATGAAAGAAAGAATAAGCACTCGTATACATTAACTTCGAGCAATACCAAAAAAGTGAGAATAAAGAGATCCCCAAATCAGAGTGTATTTCTAACGGGCCAAGACTACATTTATAGCCTCTCCTATCACTATTTAAGAAAAAAAGTTCGGCTAGATGTATACGAGGTTATACATTAGTTTATTCGAAATATTGAATACGCATTTTATAATACTTGGAGCCTGTGACAAAAATCAATGCTATTTATAGGCGACTATTTTGGATATGTAGTGTAGATAGAGAAAAACTTAACCTTCCCTACCTCCCCCTGTTCACCAGCCAAAGCCCCAAGAGAATTAATAATCCGAAACCTACTTTCTCTAATGTAAGATGGTCCATACCTAGTGATATGGCTATGAGACTAGCAAGTAGTGGCTGCAGATAAATGTAGCTACCTACTGTGGTAGAGGTGCTGTTTTGAAGAGCCCAAGCATTGAGCAGGTAGGATAGGATGGTGATTCCTGCGATCACATAGCACATAGAGAAGATGGCTTTAGGTGGCAGACTACCCCAATCTACCAGGAGTAAATCACTAACTCCTAGCGGCAATACGTATATGAACCCAAAGATGAATAAATACATAGTGATGGTGGTAGCCTTGTATTTCTGAAGCAATCCAGTGACATAAAAAAGGTAGAATGCGTAACTTGTAGCATTGAGCATCACGAGTAAATCTCCCCATAAACCCGAGTCACCTATAGAGAAATTAGCCACATCTACTAACAGAGCCGCTCCTATAAAAGCAACAATTATACCTGCATAGACTAAGGGTTTAATTCGTTTTTTGTATCCAATAGCCGTAAATATGACTACAAATACTGGAGCAAGTAGCATTAGCACACTTGCATTGATAGCGGAGGTCATACTTAGGCCTTTGAAGAAAGCTGTCATATTAAGAGCTACCCCAAAGAATGCAGCAACGGCTAGTTTTAAGTAGTCCCGCTTGTCGGTTATTTTTTCTCTATTGAATAAAAAATAGTAGGCCACGAAAAAGAGCATTCCAGCTCCTACTCGCAGTACTATGAATGCATAAGCAGATATATACTGAGGCATTGCCCATTTTGCAAAGCTGAAATTACCTGCATAGAATAATGCTACGGTAAATAATGCAAGATGCACCAGTATTTTCTTGTCCAGTTTCAAGGCAGCAAAGAAAGTCTAAAATTAAGTCGGGACATACCTTTGTACGAACTCGCCTCGAGGTAAACCAAATCAACTATCCACATCCTATTCATATCTTTTCGCGGAGTTATCTTATCCTTGCAGTATGTATGATTTTATATCAGGTAAGGTAGACCGCATTACGCCTACAGAAGTGGTAGTAAATGCGGGTGGAGTCGGTTTTTTGTTGCACATATCACTCAATACTTTTGAGGTGATAAAAGCAGAAAAAGAAGTTAAGATATATACCCATCTGATAGTAAGAGAGGATAGTCACACATTGTATGGATTTGCTACCATAGGTGAGCGTCAGATGTATGTGAAGCTTGTAGGGGTAAATGGGGTAGGCCCTAGTACTGCTCGTGTGATACTGAGTAGTATGAGTGTAGATGATGTGGTAAGTGCTATTACCAATAGTAACATAGCCATGCTGAAAAGCATAAAAGGGATAGGGCCAAAAGCAGCCCAAAGATTAGTAATAGAGCTACAAGACAAGCTAGGAGGAGTAGGGTCAGATGGAGCATATACGCTATCAGGAGGAAGTACGGAGATGGAGGAAGCCACAGATGCATTGCTGGCTCTTGGATTTGCTCGTCCAGCCGTTGGTAAAATACTGATGAAGATAAGTAAAGAGGCGGGCAATAATTTAACTACCGAAGAGTTAATAAAGAAATCATTGCAATTATTGTAATTTTGTCTGCTACTCAATAATAAGCATATAAGGAAACACTTACTTTTAGAACACAAGTTTTAATATAAAACTTTTGATAAAACAATATTTGATAATAAATGTGTGGAGAGCCTCAGTGGCTTTTTTGATAGCGATAGTTTTTGTTTCTCTTAGCACCCCATTACTTGCTCAGCAGGATAGTGCTACGAGATATGAGCTCAAGGATAAGAAACCAGGTGAGGACAAGCCTACTAATCTTATAGATCTCAAAGATCCACCTAATATAAAAACAGAATATAAGTATGATCCTGCTTCAGGAAACTACTTAGAGGTAATTACTATAGGCGGTAAATCTATAGGAAGTCCACGCGTACTTACACTTGCAGAGTATGTGCGTGCCAAGGAAAAACGTGATCGTGAGGTATACTATCGTAAAAAGAGTAATGCAGATAATTATGTAAAAGGGGGAGGACTTATTCCTAAGATTGCTATTACGCCAGAGATTTTTGACAAGGTATTTGGTGGAGGTATTATAGATATACGCCCTACAGGTAGTGCAGAGGTAACTTTTGGTGGTAATTTTAATAAAGTAGAAAATCCAGCGTTCCCAGTCCGTCAGCAGCGAAATGGACAGTTTGATTTTGGCATGAAAATGCAGTTAAATGTGACCGGACAAATAGGTGACAGACTAAAATTAAATTGGAATTATGATACAGAAGCTACATTTGAGTTTGAGAACCAAATGAAGCTAAACTGGGAAGGAAGTGATGACGATATAGTAAAGAGTATAGAACTAGGTAATGTGAGTCTTCCACTTAACGGTAGCCTCATACAGGGAGGTAGAAACCTCTTTGGTGCTAAGACTCAGCTTCAGTTTGGTAAGCTTAAAGTAGCGATAATAGCCACTCAGGATAAAGGAGAGACTAAAGAAACTGAAGTGACAGGTGGTGCACAAGTGACTAATTATGACATTCAGGCTCACAATTACGATGTAAATAGACACTATTTCTTATCGCAGTATTTTGCAGATAATTATGACAATGCACTCACTAGATTACCTATTATCTCATCCAGCACACAAGTAACTTATATAGAGGTATGGGTTACCAATAGGAATAATGCAGTAGGTAACTCTCGAAATATAGTGGGTTGGATGGACTTAGGTGAAAATGAGTCAAATGCATACAGAGAATGGGTGCTCAATACTGGAGAGCTTTATCCTGATAATAATAATACAAACTTATTTCAATTAGTAGATGGTCAGCCTTTTTGTGATCCTGCAGATCCTAGGTTTGTGCTAGGAGCGGATTACGAGTGCCTGAGTAATGCACGAAGACTAAATGAAAATGAGTTTAACTTTCACCCTACATTGGGGTATGTATCTCTAAACCAGTCACTGAATAATGACGAAGTGCTCATGGTGGCATATCAGTATACTGCTAATGGTGCTAATTATCAAGTAGGGGAGCTTACCGTAGATAACCCGATCACTACAGGAGATAATAATCACCTGAACCTCAAGCTACTAAAGCACTCTACTATAAAGACTAACTTACCAGCGTGGGATCTGATGATGAAAAATATCTACTCGCTAAATACGTACAACTTGCAGCGTGAAGATTTTACCATGAATGTGGTGTATGCAGATGATCCGAGTGGTGCTAATTTAAACTATCTGCCTGTAGATGCTAGTGAGCCAGCTATCAGAGAGCAGCAGCTCATTACTGTGCTAAACTTGGATAAGGTAAATAAGCAGATGGAGGCTAAGCCGGACGGGGTATTTGACCTCATAGATGGGGTGACTATAGATGCCTTAAAAGGCAGAATAATTTTTCCAGTGAGAGAGCCTTTTGGAGCGTTTTTGAGATCTAAATTTGTAGATAAAGAAAATGCGGATTATTATGCTTTTGATTCGCTTTATCGGACTACCAAGTGGAATGCAGAGCAAGATTTAAAACACAATAAGTTTTTCTTAAAAGGGACCTTTAAGGGGTCGTCTTCAGATCAGATAAGACTCCAATGTTATAATATATCACAAGGAAGTGTAAGGGTAACTGCTAATGGTGCTGCACTTACAGAAGGCTCAGACTATACGGTGGACTACACGCTAGGTACTGTGAAAATAGTAAACCAAGGGATACTAAACTCTGGTGCAGCTATAAAAGCTACTTGTGAGAGTAATTCACTTATTAATATACAGCAGAAGTCTTTAGTAGGTACACGATTAGATTATAAGTTTTCTGATAAGCTAGTAGTGGGAGGTACTTTTATGCATATGTCAGAGAGACCGCTTACCAATAAGGTAAATATAGGAGATGAGCCACTGAGAAATTCTATCTGGGGATTAGATGGGTCATGGAATACTGAATCGCGTTTTCTTACTCGTATGGTAGATAAGCTTCCATTTGTAGAGACTAAAGAGGTATCTACAATAAGTTTCACAGGAGAATTTGCCCATCTGATACCACATAAGGCCAAGACTCAGGGAGATAAAGGCACTTCATACATAGATGATTTTGAAGGAGCAGAGACTCCGTACGATCTTAAGTATGTGCGGAGTTGGCATATGGCTAGTACTCCACAGGGCCAGCCAGACTTATTTCCTGAGACAGTTAGCATTACAGATAAGGATAGTAGCTTTAACTCCAAGAGAGCTAGTCTGTCTTGGTATAATATAGATCCAGTATTCCAAGGGCAAAGTAAATTTACCCCCGGGAATATAACACCTCTAGAGCAGTCTAGTCACTGGGTCCGTACGATTACCCAAGATGAGATATTTCCAGATATAGAGCTGCAGCAGGGGCAGCCACAGCAGCTTCCTACTTTGGACTTAAGCTACTACCCACGTGAGCGAGGGCAGTATAATTTTAATACTACAGACCTACTTGAAAATGGCAGATTGGAAAATCCAGAAGAAAACTGGGCTGGTATTATGCGTAGGATAGAGACCAATGATTTTGAGGCGACTAACATAGACTACATAGAGATTTGGCTCATGGACCCATTCGTGTACTCTAAGTTTAATAATACGAAGCACAATACAGGAGATTTGTACATTAACCTAGGTAGCGTATCTGAAGATGTGATACCAGATAGAAAACGGTCAGCTGAAAACGGACTACCTGTACCAGGTGGCACCCAAAGTGTAAGTGAGGGTAACTATGCACTTACTCCTAGTGGCCAGATTATTAATAAAGCCTTTGATAATGACCCTACTGCTAGAGGTTCACAAGATGTAGGACTAGACGGTATGAGTGATGACGAAGAGAGAGAAAGGCTTACAGCGTACCTTAACTCTGTAGCAGCTAAGCACACGGTCAACTCTCGTGCGTATCAGCTAGCTCAGGCTGATCCCTCTGGCGATAATTATTTCCACCCTAGAGATCAGGTGTATGATGACGAAAATGCACTAGTATTAGAAAGGTATAAAAGATTCAATGGTTTTGACGGGAATAGTACGTTAGATAAATTAGCTGACGGTACGCCTAGGTCTGCAAGTGTAATCCCAGATGATGAAGATATAAATCAAGATTATACGGTAAATCTCAATGAAGAGTATTTTCAGTATAAAATCAAGATAAGTCCCCAAGATCTAAAAATAGGCCAAAACTTTGTGACTGATTCTATACGCGTACCCGCAAATCAGATAGACCCAGGAGCACTGCCTAATGAGGTTACGTGGTATCAGCTGAAAATCCCTATTCGACAGTTTGAAAAGCAGATAGGAGGAATCCAAGATTTCAAGTCCATTCGATTTATGCGTATGTATATGAAAGGTTTCCAAGACAGTGTAGTGTTACGTTTCGGTAATCTACAACTGGTACGTGCAGACTGGAGAAGATACCTAAAGACCCTAAAATTCCCACCTAGAGTAGGTCCGCCGGTAGATCCTAATGATGACGCTACGCTAGTAGTATCTACAGTTAATGTAAATGAAAACAGTAAGCGAAGTCCTATTCCGTATAAAGTCCCTCCAGGCTTTAGCAGAGAGATAGACCCTACACAGCAGGGAAATGTACAGCAAAATGAGCAGTCACTTTCTATCTCAGTATGTGATATGGAAAAAGAAGATGCTCGTGGTGCATACCGTACGTTAGACTTTGATATCCGTAACTATAAGACGATGAAACTCTTTGTACATGCAGAGTCAGAGTTTGCCCAAAATGGAGATGTAGTAGCTATGCTCAGGATAGGTACAGATTTAGAAAATAACTATTACCAGTACGAGGTACCTCTAGTGCTTTCTCCATATGGTACAGCAGATGCTCAGTCTATTTGGCCTACTGCTAATGAGATGATCATAGACTTAGAGGAGTTTTATAACCTGAAGCTAAATAGGCAATTAAACCAACGGGATAATCCGAACGGATACTACTCGCAGACTTTAGAGAATGGTCACCGCATTAGTATTATAGGTCTTCCAGATTTGAGTAATGTGCGTACGATACTCCTAGGTGTAAAAAACGATGGGAATAGTACACAGAATAAGCTATGCTCTGAGGTCTGGTTTAATGAGTTGAGATTAGTAGATTTCGCAAACAAAGGTGGGTATGCAGCTAATGCACGAATGGTAGCTAAACTTGCAGATTTTGCCAATCTAACCGTGTCCGGTAATTACCAGACTATAGGGTTTGGAGCAATAGATAAAAAACTGAATGAGCGTAACCTGAATGAGCAGATACAGTACGATATCGCGTCTAACATAGAGCTAGGTAAGTTTTTCTCTAAAAAATCAGGAATTACCATTCCTATGTTCATAGGATATAGTGAAAGTATTATCAATCCTAAGTTTTACCCCTTAAATCCGGATATAGAGCTTCGTACTGCTATCAATAACGCAGAGAGTGCCATAGAAAAAGACCAGATAAGAGAAGCAGCACAAGATTATTCCTCAAGGTATAGCCTTAACTTCACTAATGTGAAGAAAAATAGAACGTCGGCGTCCAAAGGGAAACCACAGTTTTATGACGTAGAAAACTGGAATTACTCATTTTCATACCAGAGACTATTTAGACGAAGTCAGGTCATAGAGATGAATGATGCCAAAACGTATAAGACTTCATTAGGCTATAATTTTAGCACAAAACCGAATTCTTGGGAGCCCTTTCGCAAGATTATTAAATCTAAGAAGCTTACGCTTATCAAAGACTTTAACTTATCATTACTTCCCAGCAATGTAAACTTCAGAGTCGACGTAGATAGAAGATACTCAGAGTTAAAAAATAGAGACAATGATAACTTTAAGTCAATAATACCTGTGCTCTATGATAAGACCTTTAGTATAAATAGAGTGTATGGTTGGAAGTGGAACCTAACTAAGAGTCTTTCGGTAGATTATGCTGCTACGGCTAATTCCTGGGTAGAGGAGCCTTTCGGAGAGCTAGATACTCGAGAAAAGCGTGATACACTTCGGAGAAATTTCTTTGATCTAGGTAGATTAAATACATTTAACCAAACGGTAAATGCCAACTATAGTTTACCACTCAGAAAGATAAAACTATTAGACTGGGCTACCGTGACTACTAGGTATAGTGCTAACTATGAGTGGAGAAATGCACCGCCAGCTTACGAGACGCTAGGTAATACTATCCAAAATTCTAGAACTATAGGTGTCAATAGTAATCTGAATTTCATCTCCTTGTACAATAAGTCTAAATTCTTGAAAAAAGTAAATAGGCCACCAAGCAGACGACCAGTAAAAAAAGATACTGACGAATTAGAAGAAGATTCCAAAGAGGAGAAGAAGAAAAAAGGAGAGATAGGTAAAACCACCCGAGGAGTATTTAAGTTTCTGATGATGCTAAAACAAGCACAAGTAGGTGTGACCTTAACGGATGGTACCACACTACCTGGATTTAATCAGAGCATAGATGCCATTGGCCAAAATTTTGGAAGTAACGCTCCAGGATTACCATTTATATTTGGAGCTCAAAATGAGGACTTCAGAAATCAGATAGCACGTAACGGATTTTTAACCAGAGACACGAATCAGATAGCGAGGTATCTAAGTTTAAATGCCATAGATATCAATGGATCCGCTACTATAGAGCCTATCAAAGGTTTCAGAATTAGCCTTTCATTTAATAAGAGACAGAGCTTTAGTACAAATAGTAATTTTAGATATCTAGAGTCTGAAGGTAGATTTGAAGACTTAGCATATACAGAAGTCGGTACATTTACTACGTCATTTGGTTCGTGGGCCACTATGTTTGATAAGCTAGAAGATGATTACTCCTCTGAAGCGTTTAACCAATTTAAAAACAATAGATACACGGTAGCTCAGAGGCTTCAGGCACGAGAATTTACAGGAGACGGTGCCTATGCAGCTGACTATGCTAACGAACTGAACGGAATAGACAATACTACTGGTTTCCCAAAAGGATTTAGTAATAAGCATCAAGAAGTATTGCTGCACTCTTTTATAGCTGCTTATAGCGGCAAGAATGCAGCAAGTGTATCTTTATCAGCGTTTCGAAAGATCCCTGTACCAAACTGGAGAGTTTCGTATAACGGACTTTCACAGTTAGATATATTTAAGAACATATTTAGTAACATATCCATTTCACACGGTTACTCCAGTACATTAAATCTTGGCTCATTTCAGAGACCGCCAGATTATGGTACAGAGGTGCTAGATACAGGTGTTGATTTATCTACGGAGTTTAGGTTTCAGTCTGGAGTATCTATCATAGAGAGACTCACACCGCTTATAGGTATAGATGTCACTACTAAGGAGGGGCTGACGGTGAAGTTTGAATATAAGATAGATAGAAACCTGACACTTAATGTAGTTAATGCTAGTATGGTGGAAGTACGTAATAAGGAAATAGTGATAGGTGGAGGATTTCGTACTACAGGCCTGAGATTGCCTATTAAATTTGCAGGGAAGCGTATCATACTACAAAACGATCTTAATATACGGTTTGACTTCTCTATCAGAGATGGGATCACTGTGGTACGCACACTAGAAGGAAATAGTGGAGAGGATAGCTACATACCTACAGCAGGTATCCGTACTATGAGTATCCGTCCATCTATAGATTATAAGATTAATGATGCACTGAATCTTAGAATGTTCTACAATAGAAATAGTAATAACCCAGTTACTAGTAATTCATTCCCATCAGCATTGACAGATTTCGGAATTACGATTAGATATGTTCTTCAATAAGTTTCTGGACTAAGAAAAATCAAAAAGGCCTAATTCTATTTTAGAATCAGGCCTTTTTGGTTGTCGGGATGGCGGGATTCGAACCCACGGTCTCTGGTCCCCCAGACCAGCACTTTAACCGAACTAAGCTACATCCCGAGTAGTTAAATAGTATGATCGGGAAAATATTGCATCGTCCACTAGTAATACACTACATTCAACTTCGCGACAAATTTATTAGAACTAGATCAATTAGTTGCATTTATCCTTTCTTAATAATTAGTCCTTTTAAAAGGTGAAATAAGATAAAAATCTGCCTAGGAATAAAATAAAGTCGTTATATAAGTTGCTTTCTGTGTCTAAATACCGATAAAATCTACTGTTTTGAACTATATACAATACTAAATTTATCCTTTTACTTAAAATAAGATTGCTGATAATCAGACCTTTAAATGGTGTCAACAATTAAAAGCCCATTTTTGTTTAAAATATATGAGTAAATGTATTGAATTTATTGCCTAAAAATGATATTTGCACTGTAAGAAAAAACAATATTTATTTAATATGAAAAAATTTAGAAATTCAATTTTAGCAGTAGTAGCAATAGCTGCTATCTCATTTACTTCTTGTTCAAAATCAGGTAATACTGCTGAAGCGGATGCTGCACAGGTTACTGCAGATTCACTAATGGCGGCTGAAGCTTTAGCAGATTCATTAGCTCAAATAGAGGTTCCAACAGAGGTTATGCCAGATTCTACAGTTGTTGTAGATTCAATTAAGTAATCACTACAAAATATATTGTAAAAGGGTATTCCATTTCGGAATGCCCTTTTTTTACGTTAAAAATTTGGCACTAAAAATGGGTTATAAAGAGGTTTATCTAATCTATATGCTGTTACTTTCGTTTATTAGATATGATAAATAAACGTACGCTTACTTTCCTAGAAGATCTGCGAAAGCATAATACGCGTGAGTGGTTCACAGAGTATAAGAAGGAGTATGAGAATGCCAGGATGGAGTTTTCTAAGCTGATAGACGTATCCGCGGAGGAACTGAACCTTACAGATGTCATCGATAGTAAAAAGATTTTCCGAATCAATAGAGACGTCCGATTTAGTAAAGACAAATCTCCATATAAGAATAAGCTCAGTGGCTTTTTTACCAGAGCTACAGGAGCACGTAGAGGAGGATATTTTCTCAGCATAGAGCCAGGAGGTAAGACAGTAGTAGGTGGAGGATTTTATGCTCCAGAAAAAGAGGATTTACTCAGGATAAGAAGAGAGTTTGAAATGGGTGTCTCCGAGATAGAGAAGGTCACCTCTGACCAAAACTTTACCCGACACTTTGGAAGACTTAGAGGTGAGGCTCTTAAGACTGCTCCTAGAGATTTTGATAAGGAACACCCTAATATAAAATGGATAAACATGAAGCAATTTTATGCTTTCAGAGAGTTTACGGACAAGGAAGTTACGGATGCATCGTTTCCTAAAGAAGTGATAAGTACATTCTTGGCAATCCGTCCGTTTTTTGACTATATGAGTGATGTGCTCACCACTAATCTGAATGGTGAGTCTACCCTATGACAGAGAGATATATAGCTACTAGAAAACGAACAGAATACATCTGTGGTCCGCTAGAGATAGAGGATTACTCTGTTCAGCCTAATTCAGATGTAAGCCCACCAAAGTGGCACTTAGCTCATACTACGTGGTTTTTTGAGCAGTTTGTACTCAAAGCATTTGTAAGCGAATATTCAGAGTTTGATGTTGATTACTCCTACTTGTTCAATAGTTACTACAGCAATGTAGGAGAACACGTGCTGCGAGCAGATAGAGGACTAATGACACGACCTACTATAGCAGATGTAGTGAACTATAGAAACTACGTAGATGAGCAAATGGCTCTATTCCTCAGTGGTAACGTGGCTAAAGGACAACTAGAAAAAGTAGAACTTGGGATTAATCACGAAGAGCAACATCAAGAGCTATTGGCCTATGACATGAAGTACATATTAGGTCATCAGCCTACTTTCCCTAAATATGGAGATGGCTTTCAGCTCAAAAAAGAGCGAGAGTTTGGATTTGTGTCCGTGGATGAAGGTGTATACGAAATAGGGTATAATGGGCCTAATTTTCATTTTGATAATGAAGAAAATAGTCATAAAGTATACCTCAATGCGTATGAGATGAGTAAAAGCCTAGTGACTAATGGAAATTGGTTGGCATTCATAGCTGCAGGAGGATATGAGGATGTTAATCTCTGGCACAGTGAAGGCTGGTCTTGGGTACAAGGATTAAAGATTAAAGCTCCAATGTATTGGTATCTAGATAGAGGTAAGTGGAAGTACTATGATATGACAGGTTTTAATCTGGTAGATAAGGACCTGCCCGTGATGCACATAAATCTTTACGAAGCACATGCCTACGCTGAATGGAAAGGAATGAGACTTCCCACAGAAGCAGAGTGGGAGGTGGTAGCAGACCAAATCCAGTGGGGACAGCTCTGGGAGTGGACGAATAGTGCTTATCTGCCGTATCCTGGCTTTAAGAGTGAGGCAGGAGCACTGGGAGAGTACAATGGTAAGTTTATGGTAAATCAAAAAACGCTGCGTGGTGGCTCCATAGCTACAGCTATTGGTCATTCACGTAAGACATACAGGAATTTTTTTCATCCAGACTTTCGTTTGCAGTTTTGTGGACTTAGACTTGTAAAATAATAAATGATAAATAACCAATTTGCTAAGGATGTAGACGCGGGTCTATCCACATTTCCAAAGAAGCTTAGTAGTAAGTACTTTTATGATGATGCGGGAGACAAGATTTTTCAGAAGATAATGGCAATGCCCAGCTATTACGTTACCAAGGCCGAGTATCAGGTCCTTGAGCAGCGTAGTGACGAGATAGTAGCACAGCTGAATGTGACTAATCACCTCAATATATATGAGCTAGGAGCAGGAGACGGAACTAAGACCATCTTGTTATTAAAGGCACTGACTAAGGCTAATATAAACTTCACCTACTACCCTATAGATATATCTGCAGATGTACTAGATACGTGTGAGGACAATGTAAAAGAGGCCTTGCCTAGTGCTAAGGTAGAGAAGCTGAACTATACCTATGATGAGGCTATGAGTCAGATACATAGTGAAGAAAATGAGACAAATTTAATCGTGTTTTTGGGTTCTAATCTGGGAAACCTATACCATTCAGACGCGATAGCATTTTTAAAGAAAATACAGGGAAATCTAGGTGCTAAAGATTGGCTGATGATGGGGCTAGATAAAATGAAAAATCCTGCTACTATTCTAGCTGCTTATAATGATGAAGATGGAATCACACAGGGTTTTAACCTGAATATACTACATAGAATGAATAGTGAGTTAGGTGGTAATTTTGATGTAAGTAAATTTACGCATTGGCCGGTATATAATCCTGAAAGCGGGACATGTACGAGCTACCTGGTAAGCGCAGAAAAGCAAGAAGTAAGAGTGAATGGGAAGACCTATACCATAGCAAAAGCAGAGTCTATACATACAGAAATCTCTCAGAAGTATAATCGTCCTATTATTAATTGGCTCTGCAAAATGTCGGGGCTAACTCTCGAACAAATCTATACTGATGAAAAAGAATATTTCTTAGAGTGCTTGGTAAAAAGAGTATAGATTTTTGGCTTATTGTTGTCTAAAGGTATCTCAGAGCAGTCCAAGATAAGCAAAGGATCTAAAGCAAATTTTATTAGACGTTAATTATGTTCTTATACCAAAATAGCTTTCAATTGCCGCATATAAATCGTTTTTCA
>TARA_B110000090_G_scaffold31987_1_pt1 | contig 14575 bp, 10 predicted proteins | sample TARA_B110000090 | Tara Oceans TARA_B110000090 (sample SAMEA4397239) | marine metagenome | biome: Polar Biome; feature: [SRF] surface water layer (ENVO:00010504); material: water (ENVO:00002006), including particulate matter (ENVO:01000060) such as... | depth 5 m
AAAACTGTACAAGAACAAGACGAGAGTGAGACGAACATGAATATTTATGATTTTGCGGTAGGACAAACAAACCCAGAAACGTTTCCTGTAGAAGCATTTAAACAAGCCAGTATTCGAGCGATCGAGAATGAACACGAGATGTTTAATAAGTACCACGGCTCACTTGGCCATACCCGCCTGCGCGAACTGATGGCCGAAAGAGAATCTAAGCGCGAAGGCGTACCTGTAGATGTAAATCAACTCGCTATCACGAACGGCTCCATGCAATCGGTCACGCTTGTCGGCCAAGCGTTAATGGATGGCAATGATGACATCGTCATCACTGAAGAATTTACCTATAGCGGCACCATCGCTGCCTACAAAGGAATCGGACTCAACATGATCGGCATCCAAATGGATGAGTACGGCATGCGGATGGATTGCCTCGAATCAAAACTGGCCGAGCTAAAACAACAGGGTCGCAAGCCAAAATTCATTTATAGCCTGACCACATACCAAAACCCAACTGGCGCAAATATGCCGCTAGATCGCAAAAAGGAATTAATCGATATCTCGACACGCTATGACATCCCCCTAGTCGAAGACAACTGCTACGGCGATGTTCATTTCGAAGGCGATAAAGTACCTTGTGCCTTCGCGCTCGATGACAGTCCGAACCAAATCTACATCGGCTCTCTATCTAAAATCCTCGCGCCAGGGGTACGACTGGGTTACCTATTGGCACGCGAGCCAATGCTCAACAAGATCGTTAGCAAAAGATTCGACGCCGGCAGCAATTACTTCGCCTCTGCCGTGGTTGCAGAATTTTATCGCGACGGCATCGAGGCGCATTGCGATGTAACCAATCCTGTCTTAAAACACAAACGAGACCTCCTTGTTGCAGGTCTCGAGAATACGCTCGCCGATATTTGTGTCTGGTCCGTACCGGTTGGAGGCTTGTTTTTATGGCTACGAATGCCGGATGATGTCGACATCAAAAAGCTGACAAAAATCGCCAACGAGAACAATTTCTATTTTGCTAACGGCAAAGGATTTCATGTCGACTACAAAGATGTGCCTTACATCAGACTCGCCTTTGGGCATGTCCAAGATCATTTAATTGAAGAAGGCATTCCGGTACTCGCTGACGCTATTAAACAAGCAAGAACGAGCAACGAACATCGCGCTTTTGACAGTCTTTATTAGTTTAAAATAGGCAACAACTAAGTAGTGTCGTGCCACTGCCGCCTTAGGGCATAGGCACGTCATTTATATACATAGGCACCTGATAGCCCATTTGCACCGCCGGGCGTGTCGCAATATCGCAGTACCAGCGCTTCACGTTCGGATACGCGTCAAGATCAATGGTTTGCCATTCAAATCGTGATATCCACGGCCAAACCGCAATATCAGCAATAGAATATTCATCCACGATATAGGCCTTGTCCTCCAATCGCTTATCCAACACGCCATAGAGCCTATGCGTCTCTTTCAAATAACGTTCTTCAGCGTACGGGCTCTTACCTTGATTGTATTTCAAGAAGTGATGCGTTTGTCCCAACATCGGACCCAACCCACCCATTTGCCACATCAACCACTCCATAACGTGCCAGTAACTATTCGGCTGCACTATGCTTTGCGCAGCCTCAGAGGCTGATAGCTTCGGTAATAGCCGGCCAGCTTTTGTGGCTAAATAGAGCATGATCGCGCCCGACTCCATCAGCGCGAGGTCTCCGTCAATGATTGCAGGTATGCGGTTATTAGGCGATATCGCCAGAAACTCCGGTTTAAATTGATCGCCCTTTCCGATATCAACTGCATGAACCTGATAATCCAGCCCTAATTCCTCTAATAGGATCGACACCTTTCGACCATTCGGTGTCGCCCATGTGTAGAGATCAATCATTGTGTCTACTCCACTATTTCAATTATCGATTTAGACGATTACTTAGACTTAAGCATAACGAACAACTTATCGAACAACTTAAAGACCTGCCTAACAAGTTTCAGACTTTTTAGGCCTCGAACACACCGGACCAAACGACGAGTGTATCGGTTTGACGCCAACTAAAACAAATGCACTCGGTCCTCATTTGCTGTAAGGTGCGCCCTCTTTCTTACCCCCTAATCAGGTTTCTATGTCCTTTGATTCACTCGGGTTGTCAAAACCCATTCTGCAAGCCTTATCAGACCATGGCTACGACTCTCCTACACCTATTCAAGCACAAGCGATTCCCGCTGTACTTGCAGGCCAAGACGTTATGGCTGCGGCGCAAACTGGCACAGGTAAAACCGCTGGTTTCACACTACCAATATTAGAAAAATTGTCTACCGGCGAAAAGGCGAAACCCAATAGAGCCCGAGTCCTAGTACTGACGCCTACCCGGGAGCTGGCAGCACAGGTTAACGAAAGCATTCAAACCTACGGCAAACACCTCGACCTGAATTCAACCGTCGTATTTGGTGGTGTGAAAATCAACCCGCAAATGACCCAACTGCGTCGTGGCGTCGATATTCTCGTTGCTACCCCTGGCCGACTACTGGATCTGCACAACCAGAAAGCGATCAAATTTGATGATATCGAAGTGTTAGTTCTGGATGAAGCCGACCGTATGCTCGATATGGGCTTCATTCACGATATCCGCAAGATCATTGCCTTGTTACCCGCTCAGCGACAGAACCTGATGTTCTCAGCCACCTTTTCTGACGAGATACGCACACTTGCGAAAACAATCGTCAATGACCCAATCGAAATATCAGTAACACCACGTAACTCAACGGTTGATACGGTCAAACAATCGCTGGTACCTGTCGACAAGAAGAACAAAACGGCACTGTTGATTCATATGATCAAGGAACATGGCTGGAATCAGGTGCTTGTCTTCAGTCGCACAAAGCATGGCGCGAACAAGTTAGCGACCCAATTGGGCAAACATAACATCGGTGCCGTTGCCATTCATGGTAACAAAAGCCAAGGGGCTAGAACCCGTGCACTTGCTAGCTTCAAAGCAGGTAGCGTGCATGTCCTTGTGGCAACGGATATTGCAGCCCGCGGCATCGACATTGATCAATTACCTTACGTGGTTAATTTTGATCTTCCAAACGTACCGGAAGATTACGTGCATCGTATTGGTCGTACAGGTCGAGCCGGTTCAACCGGTGAGGCGATTAGTCTGGTTTCCGCAGATGAGCACAAACAATTGTGTGACATCGAGAACTTAATTCAAAAACATGTGCCAAGAGAATATGAGCCCGGTTTTGAACCAGATCACGATCTGCCTAACTCGCGTCCTATAAGAGATTCGAAACCGAAGCGTGCGAAGAAGCCAAAGTCCCAACCAACAGGGCAATCGTCTGGAAATTCTTCGTCTCGGAATTCCAGCCAACGATCCGGCAATCGATCAGGCAATCGATCCGACAGCGGAAACTCGAGTAGTAATGGCAACCAGCGCAGACACAGCCCCAATAGGTCGGGCAACCGCTCTAGCTCAGGGAATTCAGGTAATTCATAAAGCCCGTAACCAAAGTACATGAACGCACCCATTAAGAAAATCGCCATTTTTGTCGATGTTCAGAACATCTACTATACCTGTAGGGACCGGTATTCACGCCAGTTCAACTACAAGGCATTGATGGAAAAGATTAGATCGCAGGGTGTCGTGGTCCATGCGTTAGCCTACGCAATCCATCGAGGCGACGAGCGACAACTGAAGTTTCAAAATGCGCTCAAGCATATTGGCTTCACTGTAAAACTAAAACCTTATATTCAACGCAGTGACGGCTCCGCAAAGGGTGATTGGGACGTTGGAATTTGTATCGATGTCCTTGATATCGCCGAGAATGTTGATGAAATTGTACTGCTTTCAGGCGATGGCGACTTCGACCTGTTGCTTGAAAAAATAAAACGCGACAAAGGCGTCACCGCAACCGTCTATGGCGTGGAAGGATTAACGTCGAAAAGCCTGATCGACTCAAGTACTCACTATATCGCTATAGATGAAGAATTTCTTTTGTAGCATTAAAAGTAGTACTAGATGTAGTACTAACTGTCGTATTAGCCCCAACGTTAACGCCGCTCTTCTTATCGTCATCACTGAACTTAAACGTCATTGCCCGAATCAGAAAACCGACGACCAAAAAATTCGATTAGTCGTCGGCTGTTTTTTCTCAGCTCTAAATCTCATGTATAGCTACGACGAAAATTCTAATCCGTCAAAGTCACCCGCTTCCCGCCACTTCTCTAGCAAGTCCCAAAAAGCTATCGAACCACCACTATAAAACGCACCATAGCGAAGCTTCGGATTGGGCTTGCCTTCGTTATTATAATACCCGGGCGTACAACCTTCACCGCCGATTTGCATCGCCGGACCTTCGCCGCTAATGATACCTTCAACCCAGGCCGCCTCTGCGGATTCGCTTGCCTCAACCTTAGTTAAGTCGTTTGCCTTCATATGAGAAACAATGTGAGCAAGGTGGACAGCAACCTCATTCAACAAATGCGGATAATTTGCAGAAAAGCCACCTTGCTGAGCGCTCATCAGGAAGCAGTTGGGAAAACCATTCGATTGCATGCCATGGAAAGTCTTCATGCCGTCCTGCCATTTGTCGGACAATTTTTGTCCCTGCTTACCAACAATGTCATAGCCGGCACGGCGAGTGTAATCGGTACCTACTTCGAAACCCGTACCGAAGATAATGCAATCGACTTCGTATTCCTTACCATCAACAACAACACCTTTTTCAGTTATACGATCAACACCTTGGCCATTCGTATCAATCAACTCAACGCTGGGCCGATTAAACGTCGGCAAATAGTCATCATGGAAACAGGGCCGTTTGCAAAACATCGCGTAGTAAGGCTTTAGCTCTTCCGCGGTATTAGGGTCATTCACAAGCTCTTCTGCTCGCGCTCGAATCTCGTTCATTTTCTCAAAGTTTGCAAGCTCAACGATCTCGGGAAGTGAACGACCGGTCCCGTCACCAGCCTCACCTTTGCGAAACATTTCTAACATTTTACCAATCAAATCGGTCCAGCCATCGTTAACTAGATCCTCGGCCTGTGGTACACCAGAGACAAGCGCATTAAAGTTTTCCATTCGCTCTTTCTGCCAGCCGGGTTTCAAGGAAGCGGCCCACTTCTCGTCTGTCGGCGAATTACCGCGAACATCAACGCCTGACGGCGTTCGTTGGAAGACATAAAGTTGTTTGGCCATTTCACCAACATGAGGTACGCATTGAACAGAAGTAGCGCCGGTACCAATAATGGCAACCCGCTTATCCTTCAACTTGGTTAAGCCGCCTTCAGGAGAGCCACCGGTATAATCATAATCCCAGCGACTGGTATGAAACGTGTGCCCATTATAAGTGTCTATGCCGGGGATTCCAGGCAACTTAGGACGGTCCAGAGGGCCGTTTGCCATCGCAACAAACCGAGCTCGCACCTTATCGCCTTTGTTGGTTTCGACAGTCCATCTCGCGGTATCTTCGTCCCATTGCATGTTGGTGACCTGAGTCTGAAACAAAGCTTTTTCGTATAGGTCGTAGTGTTTACCGATAGCTGAACTATGGGCGAGTATCTCCGGGGCGTGAGAATACTTCTCCTTTGGCACGTAGTTCAGTTCTTCAAGTAGGGGCAAATAGACATAGGCTTCAATATCACATTGAGCGCCCGGGTACCGGTTCCAATACCAAGTGCCACCGAAGTCGCCACCTTTCTCAACGATTCTGACATCCTTAATACCCGCTTCCTTCAGTCTTGCACCGGCTAACAGGCCACCAAAGCCGCCACCGATCACCAACACATCCACTTCATCTGAAACGGGATCGCGTTTTATCGGCGCGACGTAAGGATCATCAAGATAGCGAGAAAAATCGTCTTTAACTTCTATGTATTGCTCGTTGCCATCTTCGCGTAGTCTTTTTTCTCTTTCTAGCCGATATTTTTCGCGAAGTGCTACCGGGTCAAAATCCAGGTCATCGTAGTTTTCCTGCGTACTCATAGAGACTCCTATCGTTACTTTTTCTGTTGAAATTTGTAGGGTTCAGTTCTCTCAACGAGCTGAAATACTAAAGCATAGCGACATCGATAGGGAAGACCCAGATTTTGTTAAAACACAGTAACCCTGTCATCACTATTGGGTGCCAATCCAAACCGTCTTCGCTTCACTATAACATTTGCCTGCGCGATCAAAGATCGCCGATCCTGCAAAGTGCTTCTTGCCTTGCACTTCGATCGTCCAAGCAACGACCATTAGTGTCTCTCCAGCCACTGGCCGTTCATGCACCCGCGCGCTAATCCTGCCTAGCAAGCCGGTTCGGATGTCATCCGCCAGGAAAGCAAACTGACTCGGACAATCCATTGCCGTCCATAGGTATTCAATCGGTATACAACCACTTTCATCCGCCCAGGCACGTTTTGTAGGCCAAATTGCGGCAACCATGGTGTTTGGATTAGCGTTCGACGGCTCTCCAACAACGCTGCTTGCAACGGGTGCGGCATAAACACCCAAACCATCCTCATGTTCAACGCCGCAACAAAAACAGATGGGATGAAAGCCCTGACGACCGACTAATAGGTCATTTAGATTTTCACCAAAAGAAAATGAGTCAGGCGCCGCCGCCTCAACGAGGCTCCAATCTGGCGGGCTTGGCAACTGCATTTCAAAGTCATCTTCGCGCACCTCGGCTATGAGGGTTTCTCCCTGCACAATGTTTGCACTGGTGTCGGTGTGATAGATCACTTGTAATGGCTGATCCAAGGGAATTGGCGATCTGAGTGTTACCTCTATGTTGCCACTACCTGCTGCATCGATCACTGTCGAGAACAGGCCACCGACATAACCACCATTGCCAGAGACTGGAGGCCCTCTAAATTTTTCTTCAACTATGAGACTATTAATACGCTTCGCTAACAAAATTCACTCACCCAAAAAAAATGGGAAGATTAACACAGTCTCAAAAATGGGTTAGCAGGCGCATAATCAAAAGCCCTCGCCGACAATGCGACAGGGCTGTCGGTCGGTTTTTTCAGTGAAGATGACTGTCGGTCTACGCGAGTGATTAGCCGTGCAGCGTCGCCAGTATTGGCAGGTAGTTTGAGGCGTGCATCAGAATAACCGCGCAGGATGCTGGTTTGCTGCCCAAGCAGCCGCGCCGCGGGGCATATGGCAGACCCTCCTATCGCGGGGCTGAGCCGGCGCAACGAGAAGTTAGGAAAAGGTAACCCGTCGCCTACCGCTGTTTAACACAAGGTTGCCCTAAACAGCTTGCGATTATCTACTCATCTCTCAATTGGGAGATAAATGTATCGGACTCTTTTATCGCAGATTGCATCGCATCGAGAAGTCTTGAAACGTCTTGATTAACATTCCCCAACTCGCCCTTCAATGACGCTATCGCACGCGCGTTGAGATTGTGTTTGAGATATAACACATTGTCCTTCAGGCTTGCTAGAACTGGGTCGATGGTTTTCTCAGCTTTTCGCATGGACGTAATCAATCGCTCATACTGGCGCCGAGTCTGTTGCAATTTACGCTCACTATCACGACGCAAGCTTGCACTAGAATACTCTGACAGTTCTGCTTTCCATTCATCGAACAGCGCATCTGACACATCTTCAACAGCGTCTATACGTTCGCTTATATTTTCAGCAACGGCGACACTATCCTCGTATTCATCATTGAGCTGATCATAGATATCAGAAAGATCGCCACCATCGAACTCGATCACAGACCGAAACTGTTCAAGCGCATCTTTGAACTGCTCCTGCCCCTCTTGCTGTGCAACTTGCGCCGCTTCAATGCGATCAATCATTATCTCACGCTTGTGAACGCCAACCTGCTCCATTGCGCTGTAGTAAGCACTTTCACAGCCAGCGACTAGCAACAGGGACAAACCGAGAACAAAATATTTCATTAGCCTTCCCTGTCCAACGCATCGACGATCCTATCGGTACGCTTATCAGCGAGATGAGAGTGCACAACAAAAATCGCGTGAATGACACCGGGCACGAAAAAACACAAAGTGAGAATAATATTAATAATGCCTTGGATCGGCTTGCCACAAAGGAACACAGCCACCGGGGGCAACAAAATAGCTAGTAGGTATCGCATTAGGCGTTCTCCGTATAGGTTTTTGTTTTTCAGCCCGTAAAGCTGGGCATACTCCCAAGCATTAAAAGCTAACGGCTTACTAACGACAGCATGACATAAAACAGTCATTGCTTGAAAGCTGTGCCCAGGCATTTTGTCTCAGCGGTCGTTCGGAGCAACGCTTCACATCCCTTCGATACGATCCATATATTTTTGTGCGCTAATCCATAGTAATTCAACCTCGGATTCGATACATTCCGGCCCGACGTTAGAACTGTCCCAAAGCACCAACTGACTCTTTCCTTCCTCCAGGATGTAACTTTATGAATTCTGTTTCGCAGCGCATTGCTGAAGAACTTGCCGTCAACGAACGACAGGTCAAAGCCGCCATCACATTACTTGATGATGGCTCCACCGTACCCTTCATTGCTCGCTATAGAAAAGAAGTTACCGAAGGACTCGATGATACCCAACTGCGGAACTTAGAAGAAAGGCTCAGATACTTACGGGAATTGGATGATCGCCGTGTCGCCGTGCTGAAAAGCATTGATGAACAGGGCAAGATGACTGACCCGCTAAAAGCTTCAATTATGGCAGCGGACACCAAGACTCGCCTGGAAGACCTGTATCTACCTTATAAACAAAAACGCCGCACCAAAGCCCAGATAGCCCGCGAAGCCGGTTTGGAGCCACTCGCCATGGCCTTACTGGGCGATGCTAACCTTGACCCAATCGTCGCCGCTGCTGGCTATATCTGCAAGGATGTTGAAGATACCAAGGCGGCATTGGACGGTGCTCGACAAATACTCATGGAAACCTTCGCTGAGGATGCCGATCTTCTCGCTGCGCTGCGGGACTATCTAAAATCACATGCGGTCATTGACTCCAAGGTTGCTGCGGGTAAAGAGCAAGAAGGGGCGAAGTTTTCTGACTATTTTGAATACACTGAAGAACTATCCAAGATCCCGTCCCATAGAGCTTTGGCTCTCTTCCGCGGTCGAAACGAATCCATTCTTCAGGTTAGCCTGAAAATCGCTGGTGAAGAGGAGCTCGAAACACACCCTTGCGAAGGCATTATTGCACGTAAATTTAATCTCGAAAATCTAGGCCGTGCAGGCGATCCTTGGATGCAAGAAACGGTTCGCTGGGCGTGGAAGGTGAAAATTTTTACACACCTTGATCTCGAATTAAAAATGGATCTTAAAAGTGGCGCTGAACTTGAGGCAATCAAAGTCTTCGCGACCAACCTTGGAGACTTATTGCTGGCCGCACCGGCGGGTCCGAAAGTTACACTAGGACTGGACCCCGGACTACGAACGGGCACTAAAATCGCCGTCGTTGATGAAACCGGAAAGTTAGTCGATACAGCGACCATCTACCCCCACGCACCTCAGCATCAGTGGGACCAATCAATCGCCGTGTTGGCAGCAATGTGCGCGAAAAATAAAGTTCGACTAATCAGCATTGGAAACGGCACTGCATCGAGAGAGACCGATAAGCTCGCAAAAGAACTGGCCAGTAAATATCCCGAACTGGGAACCACAGCACTCGTTGTCTCGGAGGCGGGCGCCTCTGTTTATTCCGCTTCAGAATTAGCAGCCAATGAGTTCCCTGATCTAGACGTCACCATTCGCGGCGCCGTCTCGATCGCGCGCAGGTTACAAGACCCGTTATCAGAACTGGTGAAAATTGAACCAAAATCAATCGGCGTTGGCCAATACCAACACGATGTCAGCCAGACACAACTGTCACGGTCGCTTGACGCTGTTGTCGAAGATTGCGTAAACGCCGTTGGGGTTGATTTGAACATGGCGTCGGTGCCACTGTTATCTCAAGTATCAGGCCTATCGAAAGTCATGGCGGAGAATATCGTCGCCTACCGCGACGAACATGGTCCCTACACGAACCGTAAGAAAGTTTTGAACGTACCTCGGCTTGGCCCGAAAGCCTATGAGCAGGCCGCTGGTTTTCTCAGAATTCGAAATGGTGACAATCCGCTGGATCAATCAGCGGTTCACCCTGAAACTTACCCTGTTGTCGAAAAAATCCTTAAAAAATGTGATCGGAAAATTGCCAGTATTATGGGCGATTCAAGCTTTGTAAAAAGCCTCAACGCCGCTGATTTTGCCGACGAGCAGTTTGGCCTAATCACCGTCAATGACATTTTGACCGAACTGGAAAAACCAGGGCGAGACCCGCGACCGGAGTTCAAGACCGCATCATTCATTGACGGCGTTGAAGACATTAAGGACCTAAAAGACGATATGATTCTTGAAGGTGTTGTCACTAATGTTGCCAATTTCGGCGCCTTCGTTGATGTTGGCGTCCATCAAGACGGACTCGTTCACATCTCTGCACTATCCAATACATTCGTTAAGGACCCACGCACAATTGTTAAGGTCGGCGACGTCGTCAAAGTAAAAGTCATGCAGGTGGATGTTCAGCGTCGCCGCATTGGCTTAACAATGCGACTCGAGGACGAGGCGAAGGATCAGGGCATGGACATAAAAAGAGACAAACCCACTAAGGGACAATCTCGAAAACAAAACAATGCTAGTGGCAACCCAAAAGCAGGCCGCAACAATGGCTCAAATAACGGCGGCGGCAGGCCCGTCAACTCTGCGATGGCAGACGCCTTGGCTAAAGCACGAAAGAAGTAGTGCAGTAACTATATAACTAAGGACCTAGCTAGGTACCCGTGCGACAACTTTCACTTCGACGTGCGCATTGGGTACCGCCAGCTCTGTAATACCGATAGCCGTCCATGCGGGCCAAGGCTCATCGAGGTATTCGTCTCGTACCGCGGAGAAAGCGCCAATATGATCCTGCAGGCCGACGTGATAAGTCGTGTACTCGACAATATCAGCGTAGCTCGCGCCGGCTTCTTTTAGGACTGCGCCAACCTTCTTCCAAGCGGCGTGAAACTCCTGCTCAAGCGATTCAGGCACTTTACCTTTGGCATCCATACCAATGACACCGGAGCAATACACAAAACCATTCGTCTTCATAGCTTCTGAAAAATGCATTCTGTCGTAAGCGAACTGCCCACCTTCGCTAACAATACTTTCAATATTTTCAGTGTTCATAACGACTCCATTAAGGGGTTTGTTTTTTTATTGTGAGAAAACCATAGACCGCCAAAAATCGACTAAACCTGAGATGATAACGGCAACTCGGTTGTGTTCTTTATTTCAGTGACAGCAATATGAGAATGTACCTCGCCGATATGCTTTAGCTTTGTCAGCTTTTCACGAACGAAAATCTCATAATGACGTATATCCCGAGTGACAATTTTTAGCATGTAATCCCACGTACCCGCCATGGTGTAACACTCGAGCACCTCTGGCAAGACACTCACCTCCTCTTCGAATTCTTCTAGGCTGTTTCTACCCTGAACACTCAAGTTGACGGTCGCGAATACCACAACATCCATACCAAGCTTCTCTCGCGCTAGCAGGGAGACACGCCGGGTAATAAGACCCTTGTCCTGCAATCGACTAATTCTTCGCCAGCAGGGTGATTGGGATATATTGATTCGATCGGCAATTTCTTGTGTTGTTAGGCTCGCATCCTGCTGAACAAGCGCCAGGATCTGCAAGTCGATTTTGGATAGCTCTGTCGACGACTTTGACACCACAAACCTCTCAATTGAGTATATGTGCATATTATATTCATAATATTCAATTTCGATAGATTAATTATGCAATATTTAGCTAATACTTAAATTACAAAGCATAAATTTTCTTGCCCCCAAACCCTACAATAACGGCTTCACATTTGGGAGTGGACCGTTGAAAACACCCGTTAACGAGACCGTCATAAACAAAAGAAGACGCAAGATTTCGCTCAACGACAAGTACGCGTTGGATACAACCCGCGCCTACATGACAGGTATCGAAGCGTTGGTTCGCTTACCCATGTTACAGCATCAACGCGATTTGGAACGTGGCATCAATACCGCCGGCTTCATATCTGGCTACCGAGGCTCACCCCTTGGCGGGGTCGATCAGGCAATGTGGAAAGCCGCCGACTACCTAAAACAGCACAATATTAAATTTTTACCGGGCGTAAACGAAGACCTTGCTGCGACCGCAGTCTGGGGTAGCCAGCAGGTTAATCTGTTTCCCGGTGCTAAGTACGATGGCGTGTTCGGCATGTGGTACGGCAAAGGCCCCGGTGTTGATCGCAGCATGGACGTGATCAAACACGCCAATGCCTTTGGTACGTCCAAGTACGGCGGTGTCCTGGCTGTCGCTGGCGATGACCATGCAGCCAAATCCTCCACACTACCGCACCAGTCGGAACATATGTTCATTGGCGCTTCGATCCCCGTTTTGAACCCTGCAAATGTGCAAGAAGTGCTGGACCTCGGTATTTTTGGCTGGGAGATGTCTCGCTACACCGGCGCTTGGGTTGCTCTGAAGGCAATTACCGAAAATATGGACTCAGCCATTTCAGCGGAAATCGACCCCGCGAGAGTCAACATTACCATTCCGGAGGACTTTCAATTACCCGCTGATGGTGTTCACGGCCGCTGGCCTGATACAGCGCTTGAGCAAGAACGACGCCTTAATAAATTCAAGATCTACGCTGCAAGAGAATTCGCCAGAGTGAACAAACTCAACCGCATCGTCATTGATAGCAGCCATCCACGTTTAGGTATTATTACGACAGGCAAAGCCTATTTAGATGTGATGCAAGCATTGGAGGATTTGGGTATTGATGAACGTAAAGCTGGCGCCATAGGACTGCGAGTCTTTAAAGTCGGTATGAGCTGGCCCTTGGAGCCTGTTTCGACCCACGAGTTTGCCAACGGCTTGCAAGAGATTCTTGTGGTCGAAGAAAAACGTTCAATTATAGAAGATCAATTAACCGGCCAACTCTACAACTGGCCGGTGGATAGACGCCCTAAAGTCATCGGCGAGTTCGATGAAGAAGGTCGCGATCTTCTACCGAATATATCTGAGTTGACGCCCGCCATGGTCGCGCGCGCCATCGCCGGCAGAATAAAACGTTTCCATCTTGACCAGACGGATATCGACACTATTGAGAAGAAGCTCGCCTTTTATCGTCACAAAGAAATGGTACTCGACTCACCGCGCGTCAAGCTCGACCGCACACCCCACTATTGCTCCGGTTGTCCACACAGCACGTCTACGCGAGTACCAAAGGGGAGTCGAACACTGGGCGGCATTGGCTGCCATTACATGGGCACATGGGAACAAGGTGATCGTCGTGCCGAAACCTTCACTCAGATGGGTGGCGAAGGCGTCACATGGGTAGGCCAGTCGGCTTTCACCGAGACAAAACACGTTTTTCAGAATCTCGGCGACGGCACCTATTTCCATTCTGGATTGCTAGCAATACGTCAAGCGGTCGCATCTGACGCCAACATCACCTACAAAATTCTATACAACGATGCGGTTGCGATGACAGGCGGCCAACCTGTCGATGGCAGCCTGTCTGTCGAGCAAATGATTATGCAACTACGTGGCGAGGGCATTACCAGAATCGCCCTGATTTCCGACGACCCCGGCCGCCACAAAGCCATTCGTCAATTCCAAGGCTACTCGCTCGATCACCGTGACGACCTGATTAGCGTCGAAAAAGAGCTGCGAGAAATTCCCGGCACAACGATACTGATATTCGAGCAAACCTGCGCTGCGGAAAAACGCAGACGACGCAAGAAAGGGGAACTGGAAGATCCAAATGTGAGGGTTTTTATTAATAAGGCTGTTTGTGAAGGCTGCGGAGATTGCAGCATTCAATCCAACTGCCTCTCTGTTATACCCATTGAGACAGAACTCGGCAGAAAACGACTTATCGACCAGAGTGCCTGCAACAAAGACTATTCCTGTCTCAAAGGTTTCTGTCCTAGTTTTATCACAGTTACTGGCGGTAATTTGAAAAAGCCCTCGCCTAACCTTGGTCAGGACAAACGCCCCGCTCTACCCGAACCGCGCTTGCCCGAAATCAGCCACCAGCCCTGGAATGTTGTGGTAACAGGCATTGGTGGCACCGGCGTGCTGACCGTTACAGCGTTGGTCGCAATGGCCGCTCACATCGAAGGCAAAGGCTGCTCGACTATGAATCAGACCGGTCTCGCACAGAAATTTGGCTCTGTGGTGAGTCACGTTCGAGTGGGCCTCAATCAACAGGCAATAAACGCTGTAAGAATTCCTGCTGGTGATGCTGATCTTTTGCTTGGCTGCGATCTTGTCGTTGCGGCCGGCGATGAGGCCATGGCAAAAGTGAACGTAGAGCGATCCCACGCAATCATTAACGCAGCGGAGTCGGTAACCGCTGAGTTTATTAATAACCCTGACACGGTTTTCCCTAGCAGCGCGATGAAACAAACTATCAATGAGGAAGTCGGCAAACACAAAGTCAGCTTCATTGATGCGTCGGCAATTGCAACTAACTTACTCGGCGACTCGATCGCCAGTAATTTGTTCCTACTTGGCTACGCTTATCAATCAAGCCTGATACCCGTTTCCGCCGCAGCG
>TARA_B110000090_G_scaffold105285_1_pt1 | contig 14535 bp, 10 predicted proteins | sample TARA_B110000090 | Tara Oceans TARA_B110000090 (sample SAMEA4397239) | marine metagenome | biome: Polar Biome; feature: [SRF] surface water layer (ENVO:00010504); material: water (ENVO:00002006), including particulate matter (ENVO:01000060) such as... | depth 5 m
ACATCCATCATAGGTGATATGATCGTTGCCGCTGTAATGATCGCCACCGTGGATGATCCCTGCGCCGTCTTTAATAAGGCTGCTAATATAAACGGTAAAAAAATTCCAACCTCTAACGCTGTAAATTGGGCTTCAATAAGTTCACCTAAATTTCCCGATCGCAGGATGCTACCGAAAGCACCCCCTGCTCCGGTTATAAGTATGATCACTCCCGCTTCTTTTAATGCACTTGATACCCAAGACCAACGCTCTTTTATGGATGTTTTTTTATCTACCAACTGCAGCGCAAGCAGGATACCGATAAACAATGCAGGTAAGGGGTGGCCTACAAATGAAAGCGTATTCGCGATCATTCCATCTCCAAAAGGATGAGATGGATATTTGGTCATTGATCTTAGGCCAATTAAAAAGATAGGCATGAGTATAGGTAGTAAAACCGCTAAAAGGTTCGCCTTACTTTCAACCATTTCGTCCATCTCATTCCCAGATTCAGGAGCGGTTTCGGTAAGTCTTGATCCAAATTTTACAGCCCAGAGATAACCAGCGAAGGCCGTAGGCAGGGCTATGACTAAGCCCATGAGTATGACTAGGCCCAAGTCAGCCTCTAAAGCTGCCGCCGCAGCCAGTGGACCCGGCGTAGGAGGCACAAAAACATGAGTAACATAAAGTCCTGTTGAAAGGGCTACCGCGAAGACCGCTACTGGAATTCCTGTTTTCTTACTTAACGCTTTGTTCAAGGATGAAAGAATGATAAATGCAGAATCGCAAAAGACAGGAATGGAAACTAATATGCCTGTTAAGTTAATGGCCAAAGGCGATTTTTTATCCCCTATTACCGATAAAATATTTTTTGCTATCGTTGCGGTACCTCCCGATTTTTCTAAAAATGCACCAATAATTGCTCCAAATCCTATGATAATGCCTATGCTAGATAACGTTTTCCCAAAGCCTTCACTTATTTTATCAAGGATCACCGCCCCTTCTAAGCCCATTAAAAATCCCACCATTGTAGCCGCTAGAATTAAGGTAATAAAAGGATGAATTTTAAATTTAGCGATAGCTACCACTATGAAAGTAAGCATCCCTAAAATAATAATGAGTAAATTCATAATTCAATTTTTAATCCATCTAATTCGTAATGTTTGCACTCTTTAATCGAATACAAACAATCTATACATGAGATTTTTTAATAGCCAAAAATGTGTTTTTCTAACTCAATTTCTTAAAGTATAAATTCCGAACTCGACCATTAGACACTTTACAACCTGTAATTATATTATTTGAATCTCTGATAAATTCAATTTGTCCGAAAAACCAAACATCACCCGAAAACACATCTTTTTTAGTCGGACTTAAATCAAAGTCACTCAATCTAGTATGTTTTGCTATTAACTTATCTTCCACAATTATAAAACTATAGGTAGTTGATAACTCTTCGCTATAAAATTCTCCAGAGAAATCTGACAGTTTAACAGTTGTCTTATCAAAAGCTTTTAATCTGGGTGCTTCCATTATTTGTCCACCTTGATGAAGCTTCAACGATTTAATGTTTTCGCCTCCATGGGACATAAATTCAATTTTTGCTTCAACTCCAACAACTTCAAATTCGGTTGAAGATAAAGGAATCAGTGAAACCAAAGATTGGCCTGTTGCTTTTGCTGATAATTTACCGTTGCTTTCTGTTATATTTATAATAAAACCAGGTCGAAGTTCAAAGTCTCCGACATAGGTATTTAATATGTTTTGATGAACAAAAATGACTTCAAATATGCTTTCTTCTTTTACTAATTTCTCTTTAGGTTCCATTTTGATTCTATCTTTAAGATAGATATCTACCACTTTATAAGCCATCGTACCGGAACTAAATTCTGCGGAATTACTCAATACAATTACCGAAAAATTTTCATCAGGGAAACGTGTTAGATAGGAACGATAACCTGCGTCTGCTCCTCCATGTTGAATTTCATTCAATCCTTTGTATTCACCAACAAATTGACCAAGTGCTCCTCCAAAACCTTTTCCGTTATTTAACATTGCAGGTTTATTCATCTTATTAATTATTGTTGAATCTCCAACCCTCATGTTTGAAAAATTTATTGACCATAGGCTTAAATCTTCAACTGTAGTAAAAAGGCTTGTAGCTCCCACATTTGCATAATTCAACACGCTTTTTTTAACTCCTGTACTGTCCGTATAATAAGAGTACGTCCTATTTTTAACAATTTTCTCATGATCATCATAAAATAGGGTGTTATTCATTTTTAGAGGTTTAAAAATATTTGCTTTAGTAAATTCTGCAAAAGACATGTCGGATATTCTCGAAACAACCTCTGCCAAAAGTGTAAATCCGGTATTACAATATATATATTCTTCTCCTGGATTAAAATTCAATTCTTTTTGTTTACTCACAAGTTTTAGAACATGCTCTTTAGTAATAACATCATCCATTCGCCAACCAGCCATAGACAATAGATTCCATTGGTCTCTTAATCCGCTGGTATGAGAGGCTAAATGTCTTAAAGTAATTGTCTTTCCAAAATCTGGGACTTCTGTAATGTATTTCCGGATATCATCATCTAGACTTAATTTTCCTTGTTTTTCTAATAACAGAATTGAAAAAACCGTAAACTGTTTTGAAATGGAGGCAATATGAAAGACTGAAGTTGGACTTATTGGAATGTCGTATTCCATATTAGCCAAACCGTAACCTTTTTTATATATAATTGCTCCATCTTTAACGATGGCAACTGCAGCGCCAGGTGTCTCATTACTATCCCATGGGGCAAAAATTTCATCCACTCGCTCATTGGGTAAAGTAGCTTTGGGCTTTATTAATTCAGCCGTTATTTCATACTTACCAGAGGGTTCCTTTTCATCAAACGGAGATACTTCAACGACATATACTCCTTGTTTACTAGAGATTAACGTAAATAGTTCAGGCCCATTTTTTCCATTAGGGGTATCAAAGTCTTCCATTTTTTCACCTTCAGAATCATATGTAGTGATTTTCATGTCAACCCCCTTTTGCATCAACCTAAAAAATGCAAATTGATCTTTTTCTAAATTTATAGTGTAGTGATGCTTTTCAGTAGGACTGATTTCGGAAATCGCCTTTTTACCTTTAAATAGCTCCCCCTTTTCAATTTGGGCTTGAATAAAACTTATGGGAATGAGAAACGACAACAGTAGTAGCCATGATTTAGTAATATTACAACTCATAATAATTTTATTTAGCTAAGTGAAAAGTCTCAATAAGACCTCATTTTAATTCCGTTTAATCATTCAAAAGCTGTTCTTTTCGATGTAAATATTTGCCTGGCGCTTTTCCTGTCATCTCTTCATTTTGTAAAACCGCTACCCCATTTACAAAGACATGGACGACCCCACTTGAAAATAAATTAGGTTGTTCAAAAGTAGCATTGTCAACTATTGTTTCAGGATTAAATATTACAATATCTGCTGGTAATCCATTTTGGATTCTTCCTCTATTTTTAAATCCTATAATGTCTGCTGGAAAAGAGGTCATTTTTCGTATTGCTTCCTCTAACGAAAATAATTTCAGAACCCGCACGTAATAGCCCAAGACTCTAGGAAATGTGCCGGTACTTCGAGGATGGCCTTCAGAATCTGTAGATTCCACTGTGTGAGTACCATCACTAGCAATCATATTCCATGGTTGACTTAAAAGGGTCTGAACATCCTTTTCACTGACCCCACCAAGAGTAATTGATACGCTCTCGCGACTGTCAATTATCAATTCACAAACGAGATCAAAACCACTCATATTTTTTTCAGTAGCAATCTGTGATAGGTACTTACCAACGAGTTCAGGGTAATCTCTGCTATTGGTAACCCTCATACTAGAATACCCAGTAGCTTTCAGCCACGCAAAGCCTCCATTTTCACCATTTTCACTCGTTTCTTTGATTAAAGATCTCTTCTGAGGATCTTTTAAAACTAATTTTATAAGATTTTTGGCGGCATCTAGATGTCCATCGGTCCAGAGGCTATCTAAGATGTTGTGCTCATTCATATCAGAAGGCGTGATGATGATGTATTCTAATATTGATGTTTGGGCGCCATTATAAGGATATTGATCAGATACAATATCATGCCCGTTGGCTCTCGATTCTTCAACCATTTCAATTACTTCTGAAATGGCCCCATCATTATGTAATCCAACCGCTTTAAGATGACCTAATTTACCTGTAATTTTAGCACTAGTGGAGATTTCGATTACCTCCCTATGCGATGCAACGAATGCATGTACTGGATTTCGCACATGTGAGTCATATATACCACCAAAAGGTTTTACTTCCTTTGCTAAGGCGATCAACTCTTGGGTCTCGCTGAACAATCCTGGGGTATACATTAGTCCCGTTGAAAGCCCAATGGCCCCCATTTCCATCCCTTCTCTTACTAAGGCTTTCATTTGACTCAGCTCATCAATGGTTGGAATTCTGTTTTGATCATCCCTCATCACCTCACTACGAATACCATTATGTCCCACGTAGAAAGCAACATTTGTTCCGATACCCAGTGAATCGTATCCACTAATTAGCTTTCTTAAAGTAGTTGGTGACCAACGACCATCAGGTCCTCCGACAATTGTGGTAACCCCTTGACGAATAAATCCTTCGTTCAACTTCTTCAATGGATCATTTATACTTTGATCAGAATGATTGTGAACATCAATAAAACCAGGTGATATTATTAGGTTGGTTGCATCAATTATCTCTAAGGCACTTACACTTTCACCAAGTTTAATGATTTCCATTGTGCCCTTTCGAATTAATAAATCAGCCTTTATTGCTGGATTCCCAAGACCATCGATAATAGAACCATTTATTATCAAGTAATCGGCTTTAGGTTTTTGATTACATGAGATAAAAATGAGTAATGAGATAAGAAAAAATATATAATTTTTCATAAGCATTTATTATAAATAATTTCATTTTAATTGTAGGATTCCTGTCGTTAATCCCCAATTAAATTTCTTAATCAAGTGGTGAGAAAACTCAATAATTTATTTAAGCGTATTACCCGGCTTCAGTACTCGTGTTATAAAGTTAACCCTAAATTTTATCTGGACGCTCATGTGGTAGGTCGCCCTTCGGGTTTTGCATTGTTTGTTGATCTTCGTTTGCTGTTATCGCTAACGCCATCAATCATGAGCGATTTTATTCAAAATCTAGAGGTCTCGCTTTTCGCCAACCCAAAGCAAGTTGTTCTGTCAATTCCGCTACCACTTGGCTAAGTTTTTGCTCTTCGGCAAGGTTAACCGTTTCGGTGGGGTCACTCACATTATCAAATAACTCCATGCTTTTTAATGCGCCTTTGGTTCCGGTCTCGGGACTCCATGCATACCATTCTATGTAATGGTATTTTTTTGTGTTTATAGAATAACCCATATATCTCTTTCCATCTGCTGAATGTTGGGGTCTGCGATGAAATTGACTAAAAGCTGCTTTTTTCCATGCTCGTTGAGGTTTCTTAATTAAGGGAACAAAACTAGTACCTTGCATGTAATCAGGTATTTTGATGCCTGCCAGCTCACAGAGCGAAGGGAATATGTCTACCAATTCTGTGATTTCAAATGTTTGTGCCCCGCGATTTTCTTGGTTGGGATAACGAATGATCATAGGGACTTTAAGATCCATATTATAATTTGTCATTTTACCCCAACTGTTGTGATCTCCTAATTTCCAACCGTGATCTCCCCAAATGATAATGATGGTATTTTCATATATTCCGATTCTTTTCATGTGAGCCATAAGATTACCTAACAGCGCATCAACATAACTAACACTAGCATAATAACCTTGTTTTAATATTCGTGCCGTATCTTCATTCATTTGATATGAAGACTGGGGATGCCCGATTGTATTAAACCCTTCATAATGTCGTAATTCATACATTGAATTCATCGTATGACCGGGCGCATTTTTGGGTACGTTGGGATTTGAAGCTAAGGGAATCTCTTCTGGATCGTAGAGATCCCAATATTTTTTAGGCACCGCAAACGGAAGATGGGGTCGAAAGTAACCCAGTCCCATGTAAAAAGGTTTATCTGTTTTAGCCAAACGTGTCAAGGTCTTTTTTGCCAGTTCGGTTTGAGCCCCATCATAATACATGGTATCATGTACCATAGCCGCCTCCCAAGCAGGTCCTGTATTCCAACCATCCGCATATCTTATAGGCCGGAGTCTCAATAAGGAATCTCTTTTCCTTACTTGTGAGCGATGGATTGCTTGACTGATATAAAAAGTTTCTCCATCCCTTTGTAACCAATCTGGGCGTATATATCGTTGGGGTCGCAAGTCAGGTTCATCCCAAGAAATAGAATCAGGCATATAATTATGAAATATCTTGCCAAGGTTAACGGTATGATAACCAAACTTTGAGAAGTACTGAGGCATGGTGACCGTACTGGGATTGATCTCGCGAAACTTATCTCCAAGATGCCAAACATGGGTACTGTCCGGCCTCAAACCTGTCATTAAACTGGCCCTGGAAGGAGCACAAACGGCTACCTGAGTGAAGGTTTGTCTAAAAGTCATTCCCTCAGCTGCTAATTGATCGATATTTGGAGTTACCGCTATGGTATCACCGTAGGCACCCAAAGTAGGTCGAAGGTCATCAATAGAGATAAAAAGAATATTGGGTTTTACCCTATCCTTGTCCAGGCGTTTACAGCTGAATATCGTTAGGATTATACATATGATGAGCCCGCAAGAAAAGTGATTCTTTTTCATTGTATTTAATGATTTTTAAACTGCTTTTTTGGTTTGTGCTAAGTATACGTTAGATATAAAAAGAGGTTATTTATCGAATAAATATCGCGTCGACTTTTTATGGTTAAACACGGTTTTGTCTAACCATTTGATGAGATAAGTAGCATATTTCGTGGCACTTACATGTCACATGATAGAAAAGTGTAAGTAGGCGATAACTTATGAAGTTACTACTATTTTGGCTATTATTTTTACATGGTTGTACGCTGGCCTTTTTAAATCATTTATTCATAAGCAATTCTGTTAAAACTAATTTGCCTTTATCTTATTTTTAAATGTATAAGATATACCCACAGAAGCATAGTGGAATAAGACGAAACCGTATCCTTTACTATTATCTACACCCCCTTCAAGAATCCTATATCCTGCTCGAATACCCATATTATCAGAGAACTTATAGGTGGCTGCCATATGAACATCTTCAGCCCTCCCCTTAGGTGTGACAAGGGCATCGCCATCAAGAAGGAGCCCCAACTTATCATCCATCTTCCACCAAAGACTAAAATTAATAATTGGTGCAAATCCGATACTGGCTTCCCCAGCACTCAGACCAGTCGAAGAAAGATTAATTTTGGCATCTCTGACTTTCGCAGTAAGCCCTAAACCAAAAACAATCTTGGGTTTATTTACTAGGTTGTAGCGGTAGGTTAACCGATACGAATTGAATTTATACGTACCGTTGATTTGAGTATTGGCATCAAATAAGACTCCTTTAAAGAAAATGTCATTCGCCACGCTGCCTTCTGATTTAATTTCGAGCGGAGCATACAATAGGGAAATTGTGTGACGCGATTTCATGATATAACTTGCTCTCAAACGATAAAATATTTTTGTTTCAGATTTTAGGTCATCTTTAAGAGAAAAAAAGGTGCCTAGATCGACTGGTGACCGAATCTCATTGTACCCTGTAAAAACGGGACCCGTTTCCAAATCAATCATTGCCTGTGCATTCACTGATTTATTCTGAAAAAAAGTTAGAAATAAAATACAAATTGAATAAAGTAAAGTTTTCATTTTAAGTTTTGCTATTTATATTTAATTATCAATGTTTTTAATATTGCATACGTAGTTTCTGACGGCGGGAAGCAATTACCGTTTATACATTTTTGCGGATAGTTTTCCTTTGTAATTTTCAATTAACATTTTTATGAATCCCTCTTTATTGAACTTCATTATAATTAGCTCTGCACCTGTGCGCATGATAGAATTGTTTTCTCTCAGGTTAGCATCACTCCAAATCGCTAGCTCCACGATTATAGGCGTTAAAGACAATCCTCTGTTCGTTAAATGATAATAAACAGACTTGTTATTATTCAGAAGCTTTGATTGGGTAACCATACCTATTTTTTAGAGGAGTTTAAATTTGATAGCAAGTATATTGGTCGCTATAACTTCATCACTGTCAATAAAATCTTTGAACACTATTAACTTTACATGAGCATTTGTTGGATGATTTTAATTTTTAATATGCTTTTTTTCGGCTTACAATTATGATTTTCCTTAATTTTTGTCTTTATTTTAAAATCAATGTCTCTCTTCCAAAATAAATATCTGCCTACTCTGATTTGGTGAAACTTGATGATAGCACCGTTAGCTTGTTTTATGAAAAGGATGATAAGCGTCTTATTTTCCTAAGAATACCTGTGGGCGCAATTACCCCGCCATCCTTTTATTAAAAATTCACTGAATTTAATAGACTCAAAGATTCTTACATCCTATTTAAACATTTTCATAATTGTCCATCGCCTTAAAATAGAAATTTTTCTCTTTTCGGGCACTCCATATACTTTGATGTATCCAATTGCGGCTTTTACCATGCGTTCGGCAGATTTTCCGTCATTATACGGATGATACTGTTGGTAAACCTCAAGTCGTCTGGCCGCGAAATAATCATGGGTAAGATTACTTTCCACCTTGGTTACAAGTTCCGAATATTCTGAGCTATTGTCCCAAAAAATATTTCTAGAAATATTATGAAAAGAAACTACTGGTTTGTTTAATAACAAAAATTCATAAATGACCGAACTGGTATCACTGATAAGCAGATCGGACATCATTAAATATGGGATGATATTTTTGTCTCGTACCAATACAATGTTATTTACCTCTTGTGCTATGCTTTCATAAAGCGCTACATATTTGGCATCTAATAAAGGATGAAACTTCAAAAAGACCAAATAATTGGGGTTGGCTGCTAAGTCCTTGATATAACGACTCAAGAACGGTGCTGAGGTGAGTTTTGGTGAAAAAGTAGGAGCGTATATAATTATTTTCTGAGCTTGAAATTGCTGTAGCAGCTTATTTTTTTCAACTATATATCGTTGGTCATCTTGTCCATATACATCCAATTTTGGCCAGCCTGTCTCAATTACGTCAAAATTCTTATAGATTGATTTTAGTCTATTAAACTCCTGGGTAAAGTATGGGCCTTGGGTAAGGTACAAATCAAAATAATGTCTGATCCTAAAATGTCCCTTCTTCTCTCCTGCGAATCCATGAAATATTTGAACTTTGAGTCCTCTAAGATAATAAGGCACCTCATTTCCTGGCACAAAAATAACGTCACTCCTAAAATCAATTAAATCTGAGATCTTGGTCGTATGAGGAGCATCTGAATATGGGAAATCACTTAAAATTTTTGAGTTTACAAACCATAAAAATGCATGGGAATTATTACTTAAATAATCCTTAATTGGAGCCAAAATGCCAAAAGAATAGCTGTTTTGGCAAAAAAGTATAAACTTCATTGTATCTAAAATAATTGATTCGCTGAATCCAAATCCTCCTTAAAATCTACCTCAATACAATTAAAGCTAGAAATATCAATGGGCTTTATTTTCAAATTGTCTTTTTGAATGGCCAATTCTATTCCCTTTTCAAAATAATCATTATCCTCACATTCTTCCAACCGTTCAATGAGCTTATTTATGTCTTTAGATGAAATAAAATTAATTCCAACTGCTTCTCCTAAGCCATTTTCAACGGTCTTAGATAGCTCATAAATAAAATCATTCTTGAGGGTGTATTTGACCTCTTCTTCTGAGACCTTACTCTTATTTACAGCCACGAATGACTCATCCAATTCAATCAATGGATTAATATGATCCAAAATGTTTTGATCAAATACTACATCCCCATTTAACCACAAGACAGAAGTACTTTTGTTTTTTTTCAAAGCAAGCATTAAACTTTTTGATGTATTGGTGCTGTCGAAAAAAGGATTATAAATGAAAGTCAAAGTTGGAAAATGCTCCATGATCAAATCCTTCTTAAAACCTATTACTACACAGATATCATCGATATTATATCTTGAGCCAATATGCTCGGTCTGTAATTGCATAATACTTTTGCCATTCTGAAGCATCGTTAACGGTTTAGGATAAGGATTACCCAAACGAGAACCAATGCCAGCTGCAAGAATTACTATTTTCATATTTCAAATTTAAACTTCTTTTTCTCCCAACTTCTGTTGAAATACTATTTAAAACGTCATTCACAGGGCAAAAAAAATAGACTAACCCATAACCTCACGCTAATTTATTGAAATTAAGATAAACCCGGTCTAAAGACAATAAATTCAATGAAATTTAACTCCGTCGCGGATGGAAATAAGAACCTTTCTGGAGCCCATGGTACCCGCTCTCCTAAGTCAAAATATAAATAGCCTTTTCATAAATCTTCCACATTTGAAATGACCAGACAATTAAAAATGTTCCATTCGTATTTTAAAGCTAATTTAATATTTTAGATGTCTATGAGCGATCAAATTAATGTCTACTCTTGGGTATCACGGAAATTTCTTCTGCCTATTGATAAACGATTTTTTATTTAGGCCCTTTCATCAATGGATAATAGGATGATTAAGTACTAAATATCTATATGATCAACCACCGAGGCATCATCTTCCATAGCATTCCATATTTTTACAGGGACTTTCCAATCGCCGTACTTGCGGGTTAGGTAAGCCTCACTCTCCATTGGAATAGGTAATGATTTATTCAAAAAATTGATTGTCCGACAGCCATCATAAAAACCCTTTGGATCGCACACGGTTTTATTCCCAATTTTCCAATATAATTTATCCGCTATTTCATATTTAACGAAAATTTCTAAACAAACTTTACTTTTAATTAAACCAAAAAATCTTTTTTTCCTTATTTTAATTATTCTAAGACTGTTTTTTTTGAATACAAGATTGTCCTCTTCCATAAACCTACATCTTGTTCTATAGGCATGCTGCTTTAATGAGCTCAAAAATGAATCTATGTTTTCAAGTTGATTACTCATGATTGGCAAATCTAGATCTCCATCCCAGGGCAACAATCTATTTTCTCTGAGAATACCCAAAAGTGTGCCCCCCTCTAAATAATATTGGATATGATGCTGCTCCAATAAAAGTGAAATCTCCACAAGTAGATCTTCGGCTTCAACTTTATTCTTACCTTCTAATCTTATATTATATGACATATATAATTCTTTTGAAAATCTTCAGTTCTGGAGTTAACTCGATGATGATAACATTAGTATTAAGTATTACGCTTAACTACAACTGTTTTTAGTTTAAATGCAGCACTTCAGCTTAATCGAAATTTTCAGGAGTTTGACAAGCGCTCAAACGGCTCACTGAAAATATTGATAACTCGCTTTCTTTTAAACAAATAATTTTCCAACAAAAATAATCTTATTCGTTACAAAAGCCTTTACGTCTTCTAACTAAATTAGACTCTTTCTAAGATCATATTTAATTAATAACTTAAAAATAAAAGAATATTTTTAATGGTTGTCAATTTTGATTTTTGGTACTCATTTCCTCAGTTTATGATTTCCCTTAATTTTTGTCTTCCTTTTACAATCAATTCGCCTCTTCCAAAATAAATAACTGATGGGTTAGGTTGTTTAAAAATTACTGAGAGTGATTATTCTTGTACCGTTAAATAAATTTTTCTAAAGCAGCTTTTAATTCTCTTGGAATAAAGTAAACTTCAAGTTTAACGATGTTTTCATGGTTCTGTGGTAGCGTTCGATTTCCCATATGATTGCTATCCTTTATACGCTCCAGAGTAGCTTATTCTTATTTTGCGTCTATTTCATTTAGTCTCCACTTAAAGCAAAAATGACACATCGTGATCTTTCCCCATTAAATCTCTCGTCATAGAAATGCCCTTTCTCACAAATAAACTTCTGCTAGGTTAGCTTCAATAAAATGTATGGCATCATTCAAAAGTTTAAAAAGGAGGAACGTCTCCATATATTGAATTGGAAATTATTTTGAAAGAGCGTATTTACTTATTTACGCTCTTTAAAGTCGAAAAAAAATGTTCCATCATAACGATATACCCCTTTCAGGGTACCGACCCAAATAGCCCCCTGATGATCCTCTACAATTCCAAAAAACATGCCTTCTTCTGTAATCATTTCTAATCCAGTTATTTTTCCTTCAGATAATGATTTTTCATCATATCTTGATAAGGCCCAACCATGAATAATCGCACTTTCTGAACTGGTCCAAATGTTTCCTTTTTTATCTTCATAAATATAACCCACAAATTGAGAGGTGAAGCTGGTGAATTCCTCCCCATCATAACGCCAAAGGCCATCACCTCCCCCAAGCCAAATATTCCCCTTTTTATCCTCTATAATGGACCGAATATTTATAAAAGGAGTGTTTTCACTATTGGTGAAATGGATAAATGAGGTTCCATCAAAAGAGTACGTTTCCCCTCGCGTCCCCAACCAAAATTTACCTGTTTTATCTTCAATAATGGTATTAACATCGTTATTGGATAGGCCGTCTTTCATCGTATAGTTACGAAAAGATGTTCCATCGAAACAGCTCACTCCACCTTGAGTTCCAAACCAAATATTTCCGGCTTTATCTTCATAAATATGGGTGACATTATTATTGACCAATCCCTCCTCTGTTGTAAAATTCTGAAAGGTTTTTCCGTCATAATAATACACGCCACTTCCGATTGATCCAAACCAAAAGTTGCCCTTTCTATCTTCAAGAATAGAAAAAAATCGACTCAAACTTACCTCATTTGTCATGTTGGTAAAAGATATTCCATCGTATTTAATCACACCTTCCCAAGAGGCCATCCAAATATTTTCTTTACTATCTAATTTGATGGTCCGGGTAATACTGCTGGGGACATAGGACCTCTTTAGATTTTCAGATTCAGCACTGATATTAGTTTGGAGTGAGTCTGTCTTGTTTTGAGTCGAGCAGCCACTATTGAAAAGGACTAATAAGTACAAAAGGCAAGTCTGCAGGTATTTTAGCATCTTAATCATAGGTATTGATAAAGGTCAAGGATAGGTCAGAATAACAAGGCGGCACATAATTCACCATTGAAATTTTCAAATCCATCGTATTTATTTGAAAGATACCATACGTATCTATGAATAAAATAATCATTCTCAGGCCGTAGATAACTAGGGAGTTGTTTCTCATCAATTTTAAGGATTTTTCACTACGTTATTTTTTCTTTCATTAAGCCTGATATTTGATGTCCAAATACATTCAGGAGTAGCAACAGTTTGATGATTCGAATGCTGTATTCATAATGATGTTTGGTTAAATATCATATCGGTCATGGATTTTGTTGTCATACGTTATTTTTCCAAATCCTGTATTAAGGAATTTGTCAAGCTTTGTAATTGCACTTGTGCTTCAGATATTTTGAATCTAAGTTTTTTATTTGGATCTGGTGCAAGATCTTCAATTGACCCCATGGCCTCCCCGTACCATTTACTCCAAGCTGTCAATATTTGGGTTTCCTCGCTGAGCAGATTACCTTCATTTATCGATTGCTTACTAAGCGTAAATTCATTGTTAAGACGCCTTTTTGCCGCGCTGAAAGTATTTTCCAAAACTTCTTGCGCTGTATAAATATCAGCATTTACTAGGGTGCATGCACCCACTAGTGCCCCGATACTCACATTTTTTAATGTTTCTTGGGAAACTTTGTCGATCCTATCGTTATCCGTATGATAAAATTGATCAGTAAAATGCCAAAGTAACAACCCCGGGATATTCGCCCTTAAAAAAGGGATGTGGTCACTCCCTCCCTCGAAAGGATTCGTATTTACTACCCAGTTGGCATACTCACCCTGATTCTTAAAAATCTTAATGATTAAGTCATTGAAATAATGAGGTTTCATATCCTCAAGAGTTAGTGCTTTTCCTCCCCACTCACTATGCTTATCATTGCCTCTGGTCCATATGGCACTGGGATCAGGCATTTTTTCAATAAGAAAAGAACCCCCCGTCAAGGAGGTGTTTTCACCAACCATGTCTAGACTAATCCCCCAATTAATCTTGTTGTTTCTCTTTTCCCTTTCCTCAATATAACGTTGCGTAGAAATTATTTCATCACCCCATAGAAAAGTCAGTGTACGCTTTAGATTTAATTTATTTGCGTTGATCAGATTACCTGAGATTACCGCTATTTCTAGTTGGACCCCAACACCAGAGGCATTGTCATTTGCTCCAGGTTCTTGTATGTGTGCGCTAAACACAAAGCTTTCATCTGGCATTTCTGAGCCCTTAATATTGGCAATAATTGTTAATTCCTCCGAAAGGTACCTGTTGGTTTTTATTGCAGCCTTTACCGTTACTTTTCCATTTTGTAGGGCTACTTTTAGTTTTTCCTTGGCCTTAAACGAAAGGGCAATGCCCCAAAAGACGTCATTGTCGCTATAAGGTAGACTTCGGAACTGAATGGACGTAGGGTTCTTT
>TARA_B110000090_G_scaffold61484_1_pt1 | contig 14326 bp, 11 predicted proteins | sample TARA_B110000090 | Tara Oceans TARA_B110000090 (sample SAMEA4397239) | marine metagenome | biome: Polar Biome; feature: [SRF] surface water layer (ENVO:00010504); material: water (ENVO:00002006), including particulate matter (ENVO:01000060) such as... | depth 5 m
CGGAATCATCGACCAGATCAAGCAACAGGCCGCCGCGCGGAATATCGAAGTCTGCTTTCATAGTCGCCCCGCCCTGTCGCGAATCTCACGCAACAGCAAACAGGATCAGGGCGCCGCCTGCGACATCCACTGCCCCGGCTATCAGCCCTATGAACAGGCACTACAAAAGACAATGACCGGCGCTATTATTGCACTCGACGGCGTCACCAATCCGCAGAATCTTGGCATGATCATACGCAGTGTTACCGCCAGCCCGGCACATGGTTTACTGATTCCGAGTAAAGGTACCGCCGACATCTCTCCACTGGTTATCAAAGCTAGCGCCGGAACCTTATTTAAAGGCAATATACTGCGCTGCGACTCACTGCTCGCCGCCCTTAAAGACTTTCAATCGCGCGGCTATGCCCTATGCACCCTCTCCTCGCACCAATCAACCCCCATCACGGAATTCTCCCCCACCGGCCCGGTAGTCTTTGTACTGGGCAACGAAAGCGAAGGCGTCAGCAAAGAAATAATGGCCCTAAGTGATCACCGCGTCGGCATTCCCATGGCAAATGGCGTCGAGTCTTTAAATGTCGCTGTCACCGCCGCAATAATCGCCTTTAGGCTTTAAGGCGCGCAGTAACAGTCTTGAATCAAACGCTTTTGATGGCATTGGTTCGGGCACCAAATGTGAAATCTAAGCGCCCAAATAGAGGGTAACTAATGGATCCCTATCATTAGTTAACACCTTGAGGCGGGTAATCTTCCCATAAACAGCATTGATTGCAAAAAGGGATACATAAGATTAGCGTTCAAGATTAGCTTTTGTGCTGTGTTTTTGGATAGATTTTAGGTTGGCGTTCCTGTGCCATGGAGGGTTGTCGCGTTTAACCTGTTAGGTCTCGGTAAAAGATCATCGAATGGCGCGGTGTGCGGCTAGCACTTCGGTGTAATAATGGCTCGGACTTTGTCAGGCATGGGCTCGTGCATTGGTGGCCAACAAACTGATATCTTTGCTTTATATTCAGCCTGTGAAACCGACGTAAAACGTGTATATCGAACGGTTTAACCGTAGGGCAAGACCATGATGGTTATGTCTTAATCGGTTCGAAGGCGTCTAGGCCCTGCGACTCTGGCGCTGTTAGAAACCGGCAGGAAGGCTAGCCTAGCAAGACTTCTTTTGGTGGCGCTCACCAATCGCCTAAGTCTTGGCGCTATTAGCGCGAATGTGCCATAGCGGTGAGAACAGTGCGGTAAGTACAGCAACGGTAAAGGTGACGGCTGACACGGCTAAAAAGGCGTTTGTTAGGCCGACACTTTCGACTGTCACACCACAGACCCAGGCACCCAATGGTGCACCGCCAAATAGGCACAGTTGATAGACTGATGCCGCACGTGAGCGCAGCAGCAAGGGAACCTGGCTGTGTAAAATAGTCCGCCCCAATGTCATAGACAGACCGGAGCAGGCGCCCCAGATATAAACCAAAGGAAACAGTAGCCACATGCTAGGTGCAGCAGCGATAAATCCCACCATGCTGCCGCGCAGTAAAAAGCTAACAACCATAAGTCTGCCCGGCCGATTAAACATCTTGCTACGTTTCATGACACCAAAATTGGCGCTGACAATACCCAGTGAAAAAACAATCTGTAGTGTCGCGTAGAGCCCTGCCCCCCCGCCATAAAGCTCACGGGCAATTAATGGCATTCCCACCAGATAAACCCCGAAGGCTAAAAACCCTGTGGCGAAGACAATCATGAGTAGATGCAGCAGGCCTTTGTCGTCTCGAAATAACTGCAACCCTTCGCGTAATTCTTGCCAGCTATGTTTTACCGTTTTGCTCTCTTTGACCGGCGCTACAGCTCCTTTGGGAACCGGATGACTGCGTTTGATCAGTACCGAGCTCACCACTAAGATGGCCATCTGAAAGGCCAGCAGCTGCGGCAGACTGACAATGTCTAACTGCCCCGCTACCCAGAAGCCAACGGCCTGCGCAATAAACTGTACCATCATGACCTTGGCAACGGTTTGGTGGATGAGGTCGGGCGCAGCAAAACCGAGCATACTCTCGCGGGCAGGCTGCACAAATGCTGAGATGGTGCCAAACGCGATACCAAACAGTAGCAATAGATTAAATGTCAGTTCACCGGTTATCACCGAGACCATTAAAACAGCCAGTGGTACCAGATACATAAAATACAAAAAGGCCAGCCAAGTCCCGCGATGACGGCGGTCTGATGCGACACCACCGGGGAGAATAAATAACAGATTAGGCAGTAATACCGCCATCTGCGCCAGACCTAGCTGGCTTGGGGATTCCATAAGAACGCCAACGACTAGCCAGGGGAACAATACCTTGTGTAGACCCATAGCCAGATTACTGGCACCCATGGCGGCGAGATAGTAACCAAAAGAAAACTGCGTAGTCGGCACCTATTTACGACGCTGGCGCAGCATCACTATCAGGCGCCCCAGTAGGGCGGCGGTGGCGACAATGACCGTTAAGCCAAAGACAACCATCAGTAGATTTGAGGCTATTTCAGCGACAGGTACCTCATACACTTTGACTGCCATCAACAGAAAGGCAAAACAGGCGACCATGGAGGCTATCCATGTTGAGCGCTGCTGTATTTGTTTCTTTAGATTAGACATCTAACGACCTTTGCTAGCAAATAACGGTGACGTGGCTATCAGTGAATCCATAGGTTGGCTCGTCAGCGTAATTAGCGCCCTGTCTGGCGCATTTACTGCGATGCTATCGATTACTGCCCCCTGGCTAAAAACGCCACAAATTCTTCTTCGGTCATAACCGGAATATCCAAAGACTCGGCCTTGGCTAGTTTTGAGCCCGCACCCGGTCCCGCAACTACACGGGAGGTCTTGGCCGAGACACTGCCGGCCACCTTGGCACCCAGTTCCTGCAAACGATCTTTGGCCTCGGCGCGGCTCATAATTTCAAGACCGCCCGTCAATACCCAAGTCTGGCCTTTTAATGGCTGCGATGGCTGTGCATTTTGATCAATATCTGACCAGCTCACGCCAGCGTCGCGCAGTGCATCAATAATAGACAGATTGTCTGGGTTATTAAAAAAGTTCACGATATGTTTGGCCACAACGGGGCCAATATCATCGACCTCTAAAAGCTGTTCAGCGTCGGCTTTCGTCACTGACTCTATGGTGCCAAAATTATTGGCCAGAGTCTGCGCGGTGGCCTCACCGACTTCCCTAATACCCAAGGCATATAAAAACTTTGCCAGAGTCGTTTCTTTACTGACATTAATGGCTGCCACTAAGTTACTGGCAGACTTGTCAGCCATACGCTCAAGCCCGGCAATCTTGTCAGGCGTTAACTCGTATAGATCGGCTACTGAATAGATAGCCCCGGCATCAACCAATAGCTCTACTAACTTATCACCAAGACCATCAATGTCCATCGCTTTTCGCGAGGCAAAATGTTTAATCGCCTCTTTGATTTGGGCGCCACAGAACAGCCCTCCAGAACAACGCGCAATGGCTTCACCTTCAGCGCGCTGCACCGAGGATTGACAGACAGGACAACGGTCAGGGAAAACAATAGCCCGAGCATCGACAGGCCGTTTTTCCAGTACCACTTTGGCAATCTTGGGTATCACATCGCCAGCCCGTCGGATAATAACCGTATCGCCCACACAGACGCCGAGCCGTCGAATTTCATCGCCATTGTGTAGGGTGGCATTACGCACAGTGACGCCACCGACAAATACTGGCTCTAACCTTGCCACTGGGGTAATTGCGCCCGTTCGGCCTACCTGAAATTCGACGTCGAGCAGCTGGGTCATTTCTTCCTGCGCGGGAAATTTACGCGCTATAGCCCAGCGCGGGGCTTTGGCAACAAAGCCCAATCGCTGCTGCAACCCCAAATCATTAACTTTGTAGACAATACCGTCGATATCATAGGTCAGTGTATCGCGTCGTTCGGCCATGGCTCGATAATAGTCTTTGCAGGCCTCGACTCCCTTAACCGCCTGTAGATGTTCATTAATCTTAAAGCCCCAATCACCCAGTGCCTCTAACATATGAGTGTGACTGTCTGGCGTTACCTCGGCTTCAAACTGCCCCACAGAATACGCGCACATTTCTAAAGGGCGGCTGGCCGTCACTTTAGAGTCTAGCTGCCGCAGACTACCCGCTGCTGCGTTGCGTGGATTGACAAAAGTCTTTTCACCGGCGGCCATAGCTTTGGCATTGAGTGCATCAAAGCCAGGGCGCGGTAGATAGATCTCGCCACGCACTTCTAACAATTTGGGAGTATTATCACCGCGCAATTTCAGCGGGATACTGTTGATGGTGCGAACGTTCGCCGTTATATCTTCTCCCACTGAGCCATCGCCTCGGGTAGCGCCACGAATCAGATGTCCGTTTTCGTAGAGCAAACTGACGGCAACCCCATCGAGTTTAGGCTCGCAGGCAAATTCTATTTCACTTAGGTCTTTTAGCGCGGCAAAATTTAAACGATCTTTGAGCCTGCGATCAAAATCATCTAGCTCAGTATCACTAAAAGCATTTTCCAGCGACAACATTGCCACAGCATGGCGCACTTGGGTAAATGCATCCAGTGCTTTGCCCCCGACTCTCTGGCTGGGCGAGTCGTCACTTATTAATGCTGGGTACTGTTGTTCAAGATCTTGCAGCTGGCGCATTTGACGATCGTATTCACTATCAGGAATCGAGGGGTCATCCAAAACGTAGTAGCGATGGTTGTGCTGATCTAACGTATCTTTGACACGTGCATATTCCATTAAAACGTTGGTGGGAATATTTTTCATAGTATCGCCGTTTTATTCAGCTATCTTGGCCGCGCTGAAAAGACACATCGCGAGCACGTTGCCGATAATGGTCTATGGTTTGCGCGGTCATAGAACTGCGGGACTCATCCATGACATTGAGATCTAATGCTGTCGCCATAACGTCGATCGCTTTGATCATAATATCAAACGCCTCGACCGGCTCTTCTATATCATCAAGGGCCATAAACAGGGTCACGCCCGGTATCTGTAGCTGTCGAATAGTATTCAAATCAAACGTGCCAGGATTGAGCAAATTAGCCATACTAAACAACACTGGGCCTGATCCATCGTCAAGTAGGTGGCGATGAAAAATTTTCATTGCGCCGTAGCGAAAGCCAACACCGAGTATGGTATTGAGCAGATCCGCGCCGGTCACGGTCTCGCCTTTATTGGCCATAAGGTGCATGACCAAAACGTCTGGCGCTGATTCGTTGTCACTGCTGAGCTGCTCATTTTTTTGTGAGCTCAGCTCCGGCGTGGGTTCCGTCTCGCGCTTTTGTTCCCCGGGCGGCCGATCGAATATTGCATTATCTAGATCAAAGATAGCCTGTGACGGTTCAGGTTCAAAGCCAAAGCTTGTAGATCCATGCAGTCTATCTTCGGCATGACGCAACTGCTCGTCGTCACGAATACCCACTACCCTCGATTGGCCTAAGGGAAACTCGCCGGCGGCCGGCGGCTTTGCAGCGCCCCCCTCGGCATCAGCTGAGGCCTTGCGCAGCTTGCGCGACGACATTTGGAGATTTTCGTAGCGATTATTTTTTACACGCCGTGCGCCGTCGAGCAAAATGGCGACTACCACGAGCACCCCGATTATTATTAATATTTCCCGCGGCCCAAAAACGTCCATATTACCGAGTTACCTAATAATTAATTAAGCGGTGAGTATTATCGCTTATCATTCTAACAAACCGTCGTCTTACTATCAGGCTTCTGCCAACTCGGCAGCCTGATTAACATCTACTGTCACTAGCCTAGAAACGCCTGGCTCATGCATAGTTACGCCAACCAGTTGATTGGCCGCTTCCATGGAAATCTTGTTGTGTGTAATAAAGATAAACTGCACCTCTGACGACATCTCTTTTACCATGGCCGCATAGCGACCAACATTGGCATCATCGAGAGGCGCATCAACCTCATCCAACATACAAAATGGTGCCGGATTAAGTTTAAAGATCGCAAACACCATGGCAATCGCGGTCATCGCTTTTTCGCCACCCGAAAGCAGGTGAATCGAAGCATTCTTTTTGCCCGGTGGACGCGCCATTAAAGTAACACCGGTGTCCAGTAAATCGTTGCCTGTCATTTCCAGATAGGCATGGCCACCGCCAAACAATTTAGGAAATAACGCCTGAAGATGGCCATTGACCAATTCAAAGGTCTCTTTAAATCTAGAGCGCGTTTCGCGATCAATCTTTTGAATCGCATTAGTCAGTGTCAGCAGAGCTTCTTCCAACTCGCCATTTTGCTGATCTAAGTAATCCTTGCGCTCTGACTCAATTTTGTACTCATCAATAGCAGCCAAATTAATAGGCCCAAGTCGTTGGATACGATTGCTAATCAGCTGTATCTGCTCTTCCCAGTCGACCAACACCGCATCATCTGCAAGGCTTTCCAGTAACAACTCAAGATCCCCATTTTTTTCGAGGATCTGTTCTTCAATGGTGCGACTTAATGTGCTGATCTCTTGCGCGGCGATGCGCTGTTGCTCAAGATCGCCTCGCACAGCCTGCACCTGCAGTTCCAATCCAGCACGCAGTTTTTCCTGTTCGCGCATCTGGTGATCAACCGACTCAACCAAGGCTCTGGCCTCTGCGAGTTCAGCCTCAACTAACAGACGTGCTTCCAACTGAATCTCAAGTTCCATTTTATGGCCTTCAGTCGGGTCTTCTTTAATGCTGAAGGCATCACGCAACTGCTGTCGACGCTCTTGGAGGCGCTCAACTTGAATTTCTAAACGCCCGATACCGTCCCGAATAGAACCAATCTGGGTAGTAAGAGCGCTTTCGCGCATGGCGAGTTCCTGACGACGATCACGGTCATGACGTGCTGTTTGTCGCACCTTATCCGACTCAGTGCGACAGATATCGCGCTGCGTCATTAGTGACTCACGCTGCTGAGTATCTACTTCCATTTTTTCTATCGATTCTTGCAGGATCACTCGCGCTGCGGCGAGGTTTTCCTGCTCTGCCTCTGACTGCTTTCGCACATCTGTCAGCTCTGTTTCGGCGCGCTCTTGGCGGGCTTTAAATTGCTCTATTTGAACTTCACCAGCACTCAGTTTAGAGCGCAGTTCCGCATAGCTACTTTGCTGTTGGGCAATCTGAGTGGCAATTTCCTGACGAGAGGCCTCAAGACTGCGCAAGCGCTGCTCATTGTCTTGACGGGCATCTTCGACTTCAATAACCTTTTCGCTCAGTATAGCCGTCTCTTCAGCAATCGTTTCAAGCTCTCGTTTGCGCTGCAAAACTCCGGCCGTCGCGTCTTTATCTCTGGCCACACGCAACCAATTACTGCCGAGCCAAATACCTTCGCGTGTAACCACTGATTCAATAGCGGACAATGTTGGCTGCAGTTTTAACGCCTCACTCAAACTCTCTGCGGCATAAACATTAGCCATCAGCGCATCGGCAGCGTCGCCTTTAACAAGATCGCTGAGCGGCTGGCCTTTGCTGCCCCCCTTTGCTGCCACTACGGATTGACCAATAAGCAGTAATTCGCCTTTTTTGAAGTCATCCAACAAACCTAAATTGCTGACAACATCATCAACTGAGATAGCCTGTAGGTAACTTCCCAGAACCGTTTCTACGGCAACTTCCCAACCGCTATCAGGCTTAATAGCATCAACTAATCTGGGGTTTTCTGCCAAGCCCTTTGTCACCAACCATTGCTTCTCGGCATCATCACCCATCGACGCCTGCTGTAATGCCTCTAGTGAAGCATGACGACCTTTTAGAGCTTGCTGACGACTGCGTACATCGTTGTGCTCGGCTGCCGCGACTTTTTCCTGCTCGCGTAATATTTCAATAGCTTCGCCATTGTCAATACGCTGCTTATCGATAGTCTCGCGAGCCAATTCAGCCTCGGCGAGCATCTCTTGAATCATGGCCATTTCTTCTTCGGCTGGACTGGCCTGAAAGCTATTGGCTTCTTTAGACAGGGTATCCTGTCGTTCCGTGAGCCGGCGCAGGAGTTGCTCTAGGTGTTGAATACGAGATTGCTGCACTTCAGCCTGCTGTCGTGGACTCGCTGAATTTTGATTAAACTCATCCCAGGTCTGCTGCCAGTTTTGCATGGCGATCTCGGCGGCCTGTAAGGCTTCAGAGGAGATAGCCTCGGCCTGACTGGCGGCCTCTAGCGCTGGCGACAACTCACTGAACTCAGCATCCCAACCAGCCACTTTAAGTCTATCCGCTTTAAGGTGCTCCTCGGCTTCGGTAAAGTTGCGTTCGGTCTGCTCTAGATCTTTATGTAGCTCCTGAGCTCGCTGCTGCGCATGCTCTATCGCCTGCTCAACGCGAGCGACTTCGCCGCCAATTTTATAAAAGCGTGCCTGCACCTCATTGAATGCATCCGTGTGATCAGTAAAGCCTGCGCGCAATTTCTCAATACTGGTGTCACAGACGCTGCGCTGAGTAACAATTCTTTCTTGTTCAACCTCAAAACCACCGATAACCTGCTTTTGCTCGGTGGCCGATACATCAAACCCACGCCATTTCAGGGCCAGTAATTCTGTCGTCAGTTGGCGTTCGTCTTTTTTGTATTCAGAGTACTTTTCTGCGGCCTTAGCCTGGCGTTCCAGGCGAGACAATTGACGTGCGAGTTCGTCACGGATATCCGTCAATCGCTCAAGATTCTCCATCGTCCGGCGCATGCGACCTTCGGTATCCCGGCGGCGCTCTTTGTACTTAGATATACCCGCGGCTTCTTCAATATAAATCCTCAGCTCATCGGGTTTAGCTTCGATCAGGCGAGATATCATACCCTGCTCAATAATGGCATAACTGCGAGGACCCAGACCCGTACCTAAGAAGATATCGGTGATATCACGGCGACGACATTTACTGCCATTTAGATAGTAGTTAGATTGTCCGTCACGACTTACTTTACGCTTGATACCGATTTCGTTATAGGCCGCGTATTCGCCGACAATGGTGCCATCGCTATTGTCAAAAATAAGCTCAATCGCAGCCTGACCTACCGGCTTACGTCCGCCTGAGCCATTGAAAATAACATCAGTCATAGACTCGCCACGAAGATTTTTAGCTGAGCTTTCACCCATTACCCAGCGGACCGCATCAATAATATTGGACTTGCCGCAGCCATTGGGACCGACGACAGCGCAGAGATTACTGGGGAAGTGAACGTTGGTGGGGTCAACAAAGGATTTGAACCCAGCTAATTTGATCGATTTAAGCCGCATGTTTAGTCGTTTCTATTTTTATTCGGTCCAGACCATTGCCCCGCAGGATTGCGTAGCAACAGCATCAGAATTCTACACGCTCTGGGCGCGACAGTCACTAGGTGGCTAAGGTCTTTGGCGGCTAATATTAAGCTTAATAGCGCCTGCCTGAGAGGACAGGTCAAAGGCTTCGGAAACGGCTTCCCAATCGCCAGACTGTGGGGTGGCAGAACCCGAAACTGAAAGGCGTGCAATCAGCCGAATGCGACTGGCACTGGACAGTCCTTGGCCAGCCATCAAGGCGTCTTTGTCCGACAAGACGACTGTCATGGGCATCTCGGCAGCTCTAAGCTTGCGCGCTGCCAATGGCATGGGTGATCCTGTCTCGCGAACCGCCGCTACGAATACTAACTGATCCGAGCTAAAGGCGATGGTTGGGCTGAGGCTAACATCTAGTTGCACCTGGGCCATTATAGAGGGCTGTGACTCTGATTCCTCTTGCATACCACGTATATCATTAGCCCGATCAATACCTGACTGCAATGCTTGCCACGTCGCACCTGCCGGATCCATCCCACGACGTGCCGCTTCCCAATAGGTTACAGCGAGATCGAACTGGCGCTCCTCGAAGGCTTGAATACCTTTTAAACCCAGCACAGTTTCATTACTCGAGTCAGCGGTAAATGCCCGATCTATAGCGGTGGCGACCCGCTCGGTAAACTGACTTTTATCGACTATAAACAGGGTCTCAGCATACTGCGCTAACAGAAATGTATCGAGAGGTTCGACCTTGAGGGCTGAGGCAAAATAGTTGCTGGCGGCTAGGATATCACCCTTGGCAATCGATGATTGAGCGAGAATAACCCAGTAGTAAACATTGTCGGGCCGATCCTGTACGCGATCTTCAACCGCCTCGATTAAAGCAGTCGTCCAGAGAGCCTCCGGCTTATCCCCCCCGGAATTCATCAGACTTTGAATGTACTCATCATCCTCTGCCCCTAACTGCTGATAAGCGAAAAAAGTCACCGCCGACATTATTAGTACAATTCCCGGTATCAACCAAAGACCCTGCGCAGTCAAAGCTGAGGGCTCCGCAGTGTCAGCGGTCGTATTGCGCAGCAATAATTGCTTGGCATCATCAATCAAGCGCTGGCATTCAGTTTGATCGATCTCTGCCCGATCGAACTGCTGCTGAAACTGTAACTGCTGCTCTTTAAACAGGCGGATATTTGCTTGTTTACGCGATAGAGTGACACTTTCAGCGCCATCACTTTGACCGATAATAAAGGGATAGAGTACAAAGACGCTTGCCACCAAAAGCAGCAAGACAATAGTCATTATCATTGCTGATTTTCCTCGTCGCCAAGCATCGCATTTAAACGCTGTTGATCACTAGCTATCATCTCGCGGCCTTTGGCCACCAAGGGTTTGGCTTGCCGCCTATGACGCGCCAAAATTAGCACGCCAAACAGCACAACAAGCACCGGCGATCCCCAAAGTAACCAGGTATTTTTATTCACTTCAGGGCGATACAAAATAAATTCGGAGTAGCGCGATTTAAGGTAGTTTTTAATCTCGCGATCAGTCATTTTCTCCTCGAGCATGCGCTGTATTTCGCGGCGCAAATCTTTCGAGATGGGTGAATTTGAATCTGCCAGATTTTGATTTTGGCACTTGGGACAGCGCAGCTCCTGAACCAAGTTCTGATAGCGTGATCGCAGCGACTCATCAGAAAACTCAACAACCTCGGCACCGGCAAATACCAACGCCGAAAAGCAAAGCGCAAAAAGAGCGGCTAGTCTCATTGGTCAGACCCATTTAACTGCTCATAAAGCGCACGAAACTCTGTATTCCAGACTCGTTCATCTACCACGCCCACGCGACGGTGGCGAACAATGCCGCTGGCATCTACCAGAAAGGTCTCAGGGGCACCATAGACCCCCAGATCAATACCCAGTTGGCCCTGAGCATCGAAGATATTAAACTGATAGGGATTGCCACGCTCAGCTAACCATTCCTTTGCCTCGGCGCGCTGATCTTTATAATTAAGACCGATGATTTTAACGCCCTTGGCCGATAACTCATTCAACATTGGATGTTCGATACGGCAAGCAAAACACCAGGTCGCCCAGACATTGACCAACACCACATCACCTTTAAAATCCTGCTCGGTGACAAACTGCTGCTCCGCCATTAGCGATGGTAAATTAAATGCTGGAAAGGGCTCGCCAACCAGTGCCGAAGGCAATTCAGTCGGGTCTTTATCTAGACCCAACAGTAGCACCAGTGACAGGCCTGCAAACAGCGCCAGAGGCACGAACAGCGCTAACCGATTCATACGCTCAGGCCCTCGTTGTCGACCACCGGACTGCTAGCGGTCTTGCGTCGCCGATAGCGCTTATCAAACGCCGCTAATAATCCCCCGAGGGCAATCATCAAACCTCCGAGCCAGATACAGCGCACAAAAGGTTTCACATAGAGTCTTATCGCCCAGGCATCACCCGCTAGCGGCTCACCCAGAGAGACGTAGATATCACGCGTTATCTCGCCATTAATGGCCGCCTCGGTCATCGTCTGACCGCCCGCCCTGTAGCGACGTTTTTCTGGCCGCATGGTCGCAACCCTTTTGCCTCCGGACGTTACCTCAATTTCTCCCTGAGCAGCTGAAAAGTTTGGCCCCTGCACCTGCTTGAGGCTAACAAAATCAAACTGATAACCCGATACTTCAACCCTATCACCAGGCTCCATACGGACATCGCGCTGTGAATCATAAGCCGTACTCAGACCGACACCCAGAGCACAGACAGCCATTCCTATGTGCGCACAAATCATACCCCAATAGCTACCGGTCAGGTTTCTGAATTTGTCTGCCCGGCCCTCCGTTTTGAGAAACAGATCTTCAAGAGTCATGGTGGTAACCCAGAGTGCCAGCAATAGCGTGAATACGGCAAGCCATGAATACTCATCGGCAATTAATGGCAATGCCAGTGCTAGTAACACACTGACAATAGCCGGCCACAGGCCTTTACGCAGTAACATGCTGACATCGGTTTTCTTCCAGCGGGTAAACCCAGCAAAGCCAACGCAGATCATTAGCGCACTCATCAGTGGCACAAAGAAAAAGTTAAAATAGGGAGGCCCAACGGATATCTTACCCAGATCCAGTACATCGGCTAACAGGGGGTATAGGGTACCGATCAGGATCATTGTCATCGAGCTGACCAATAAAATATTATTGACTAGTAACATCACTTCACGGGACCAGCCACTGTACTCAACATTGGATTGCATCGCCGGTCCGCGCAGAGCAAACAATAGCAGGGAGCCTCCAATAACTATAGCCAAAAACGCCAGAATAAAAACACCGCGCTCAGGGTCACTGGCAAAGGCATGCACCGACGTCAGAATGCCCGAGCGAACCAAAAAGGTTCCAAGCAAACTGAGTGAAAAGGCGCAAATTGCCAGCAGCAATGTCCAGCTACGGAACACTCCGCGCTTTTCGGTGGCTGCAATACTATGCATCAGTGCGGTGCCAACCAACCAGGGCATAAAAGAGGCATTTTCTACCGGATCCCAAAACCACCAGCCGCCCCAACCAAGCTCATAGTAGGCCCACCAGCTTCCGAGAGTAATACCAATAGTGAGAAACACCCATGCGGTGTTGATCCAGGGACGTACCCAGCGCGACCAGGCACTGTCGAATTGACCGCCAATCAGAGCGGCTATAGCAAAGGCAAAGGGCACAGAAAATCCGACATAACCCATGTATAACATTGGCGGATGCACTATTAATCCAAAGTCTTGCAATAGCGGGTTGAGATCGCCGCCCTCAATCGGTGAGACCGGTAAAATTCGTTCGAATGGATTGGATGTCAGCAGCAAGAATAAGGCAAATCCCACTGATATTGCGCCCAGCACGGACAATACTCTCGAGGACAAAACTAATGGCAGTTCGCGACTCAATAGTGCGACGGCCGCAGACCAACCGGCCAAAATTAATGCCCAGAGCAGCAGGGATCCCTCGTGGGCAGCCCAAACTGCACTGACTTTAAACTGAACAGGCAACAGGGTATTGGAATTATTGGCCACATACGCTAGTGAGAAATCATCCAGTAAAAATGCGTTCGTTAAGCAGGCGAATGATAATGCCAACAGCACAAATTGACCTACCGCTAGCGAATGACCCAAACGCATCCAGCTTTTGTAGCCAACAAACGAACCCGCCATAGGCGCTATGGTCTGGGCGACAGCCAAACATAGAGCAACAATTAATGCGGCATGACCTAACTCAGCAGTCACTCGACACTCTCCTTTTGACCCTGTTTCCGCCTGTAAGCATCGTTCATGGCATCGGCGACTTCTGGCGGCGTGTACTTCTCGTCATGCTTGGCTAGCACCTCTGTCGCCTGCAGCACGAGATTCTCATCCACACTCCCCGCGGCAATAGCTGCCTCACCCTCATCAAATAGGTCGGGCAGTATACCCCTGTGCTGGACAACCAACAGTGACGCACCATCGGTCACGGTAAACTGCACATCCAGAGAATCGGCAGCACGGACTACACTGCCCTCAACTACCATACCGCCGGCGCGGATATGCACACCCCGAGGCGCTTCACCCGCAGCGATCTGCGACGGCGTATAAAAATAATTGGCATTTTGGCCTAACATATACACGACCAAACTCACCACTACGGTGGCCGCAACGACAATCAAAATAACCAACTGCAGCCGCTGTTTACGCGCAGGATGCATCATGTTTCCTCCTTAGAATTAGCCGTTCGGGCGATGTCACGCGCAACATCCTTTAGCGCACGCCTACTGTCTAGTAACGGACTCACGATCAGCCATAGCATTACCGCCATTGATACCAGCACAGCCGTCCACACATAGAAGCCGTGGCCATCCATGGTTAACAGTTGCTGTAAACTTTCAAATTGAAATGTCATGACTGCTCCCTTGCCATCGCGAGCTCTTTAACCCAGACACTTTTTCGCTCGCGGCACAATATCTCCGCGCGGGTAAACAGAAAAAGCGCCACCGTATAAAAACAATAAAACCCCAAAATCATTACCAATAATGGTTGAAACATATCTGGGTGCATACTCGGAGCCGAGGT